>ULNE01036136.1_pt1 | contig 8787 bp, 8 predicted proteins | sample 1951831 | NCBI WGS metagenome assembly ULNE01 (sample SAMEA4835568, study PRJEB28245) | human gut metagenome | biome: gut microbiome; material: fecal sample | place: Denmark | collected 2008 | reverse complement strand
CAGCCGATGTCATGGATGCGGTTCCCGACGATCCGCGATCCCGGCTGACGGCCGAGTGAATAGATCGCTCCGTTGTCCGAAAGAATCCCGTCGTTGATATGATGAATGTGGTTGTATTCGATACGGTTTTTCCCCCCGCGGGACTCCTCCATCTGGAAGCCCCATACCCATCCGAAAGAAATCCCCGTATAGGTGAAATGGTGGATCTCGTTGTTCCGGATGATATTGCCCGCCGAGTTGCCGATCAGGAGTCCGCAGCAGGAGGGAAAATCGTATCCTCCGTCGCAGAGTTCGCAATCGACGACCGTTGCGTTCATCCGCGGCCGGGAACCTCTTTCCGCTTCCTCCTTTTTCCCGGGGAACCGTTCATGGAGGATTTTGATCCCTCCCGCTCCGAGATCATGAATCCGGCAGCCCGCGACAAGAGATCCGCTGCATCCTTCCCCGATCTCGAGACCATATGACGTGGTATGCGCGATTTCGCAGCGGTAGAAGACGCAGTTTTCCGCATACTCCAGTCGGACGGCTCCCGGAACATGGATCGCCGCCTGATGTGAATCCGGCATATCCCGCTTCTGCTCCCAGCCGTTGTGCCGGAACGAGATGCGTTCAAAACGGACATTCCGGACCGGATGTTCCCGTGTCCCGCGCAACGTCAGAATCTCCGGAAGATCCGAGACGACGATCTCTGTTTTCCCGATCCCCTCCTCCGCATACGGCAGATACCAGAGTTCCCCGGTTTTCCGGTCATAATACCAGTCTCCCTGCTCCAGAAGCGCCTCACGGACATTGCAGACCCGGTAGCGTGCAAACCGGGAGTCCTCTCCCCGCATATCCCGTACCGGTGGCCGGTGAAAGGTGACCGTGTGCCGTTCCAGATCCACCGATTCAATCCGGAGATGCGATTCGTTCCACCATTCGAGCACCAGAATTTCCACATCCTCCGGATTATAAAAATTCTGAATGTCTCCCGGTGCGAAGGAGACCGTGCGCGGTCCATCGTCCATCATCGTTTTCGCCGTATGTCCGCAGACTCCGGTGATGCGGTGGAAGCCCTGTTTCGGAAGGGACGCCCGTTCTCTGCGTTTCCCGTCCGCCCAAAGTCCCCGGAAAGCGCGTTCCGGCGGAAGAGCCGCGCGCCATGCCCGCCGTCCATGAATGGAGCACTCCTCCCAATTGTCGATGGATTCTCCTCCGCTGAAGACCACCGTCTCCCCGGGCGCCGCGATCCAGCTCCGATTCGAATCCCGCTCATCCAGAAGAAGCGGTTCGGAAACTCTGTAACAGCCCGACCGGACAACGATTTCGACCTCTCCGGAAATCTTGCGTGCTTCCTCCACCGCCTTCCGGACGGTATTGATTTCTCCCTCCCGGGAGAGAACCAGAGTATGTTTCTCCATTTTCTGCTCCATATTGGATTTCTTCGGATTGATTGTTTCCCTTCCAGAAAACCCGGCTGAATTTCCTGCTCTCTTGCAATATTATACTCCATTTCATTTTCCCTGTAAATGGATTTCTTGTTTGATGAGCATGGATTTTTTATAAAAAAAGTCCGGATTCTTTCATCGGAAAACGATAACATTACTCAAACAGCTGGTTTTTTGAACATGGATTTTTTGGAAACGATTCCTTGTCCCGTCGAAGAAGATCAGAAGAAACGGCCTGCGTATCCTTCCTGAGAAGAGGGCGGAAGGGGGATTTCTGTTTCCTCCGTGGGCACGGGTTCCTGAAAAGTCTGCCTCCATGCCCCGGGAGAGATATGCTTGTATTTTTTGAAAATCCGGTAGAAAAAATATTCATCCCGATAGCCGATTCTGCGGGCGATCTCCGCAACCGGAAGATCCGTTTCCTGAAGCAGAATCATGGCGTGATCCAGACGCCGGGTGCAGATGAACTGTTTCGGCGGAATCGAAAATGCCTTCCGGAATGCCGCCGAGAATTCCGACTGACGCATCCCGACAAGCCGGTACAACTCCTGAACTTCAATATCCCTGTGAATATTTTCGTCGATGTATTTCAGAACCCTCGAAAACGGGTTGCCGTTTTTCGGAATCTCTCCGCTCTGCCTCTCAAATTCTTCGAGAAACGGCGCGAGCAGCGCCAGAGTGCCGATCCGGTAATTCAGACGCACCTGAAACGGCAGCTGCGGTTCGTCCGGAAGATTTTGCACCCGGTAGAAATCATGAAATTCCTTTCCTGCGTTGACCTTCCCTTCATACGGCATTTCGCAGAGCTCCTGAAAAAGCGTATACGCTTCGGCCGCCTGTTCCGGCGTGGCGATCACAGGACTTTGAAATCCGGGAAGATCCATCAGAAGCGCCGAGTTGAAATGCAGATAATAGTGATCATTCTCCTCCACATCCGAGTACCCGAACGGGTAGTAGGCCGGGATCAGACAGAAATTTCCCGGTCCCAGACGATATTTCCGATCCAGGTATTTCAGCGAAAAACTTCCCCGTTCCACATAGTAAAGCCGATGGTAGGGATACCCCTGAAACCGGACCTTCCAGCCGACATGACAGCGGACATGACCCAGTGCGACGATGGAGAGATCCAGATGCTCCAGAATATCCACATCCTCCCGTTGCGATGTCATGTGCATTCATCCTTTTTCCGGGGCAGGCCCCTCTCTGAGACTCTTCTTCCCAACACTTCCGCCCTCTTCTCTTTTCAGGGTCGATCGGACAAGGATTGATTCCATCCGAAAGTTTCTCCTTTTGCTTGCAGGATATGGAAATACTATACAGCCGTATTTTCCTCTTTACAAGAGCCCGCAATCCAGAAGGACATCGGAAGATTCTTGCGATTGCAGGAAGATTGATGGGGTCGATTTGAACTTAACTCTTTGAATTTCAGTAATTTATTTCTTGCCTGCACGCAAAATTCTTCCTGCGCATTATGCTATATGATCCCTGTGATGGGATTCAGAATGGCGCGTTTTTAGTTTTTTTATTTGAAATTCATGAATAATCGGATATATTACAATATTTAATATATTTTTTTAACAGAAATATTCATAGTCGGCGGTATATGGGCCGAGATTACTTGGCTGAAGCGTCTGTTGTTTTTCGGGGGTTGGGAGTTATCTTGGGCGGAGAATAAAAACAAAGGTGAAAAATGGGCAGAAATCTTCTTATTACGGGTGCTGGTGTGGATTGTACGGAAGGGATTGATTTTCCTTTGTCTGCAACTCTTCTTCCGAAAATTACGGCGTATAGCAGGGGAGATGGTGCTTCTGTTGATGAAAAATTAAGAGAAATTATTCCGAATCTTCGTTTTTCTTTTACAAAATTAATTACACAGGCGATAGAGTCGATCTGCACCCGCGAAATTACTGAACAGCGGGCTATGATCCGGCGATTGCAAACCGCAGTCGATAATTTACCCTCGGATGCACAAAAGATGAGGCAGCATGGTTTACTGCTTATTAAGCTGTTTGATAAGTTGGTCACAGTGGCGGAATGCGCGGAAATCGATCAGGAAATCTCTGAACTGATTCAAGAGGTGTTTGAAGACAAGGCTGAAGAGTATTTAGATTCCGATTCCATTTTGGATATTCATAAAATGTCTTTGTCGGATACATTTAAAGCCGTTTTAAAGGCGACACTGCGCCTTTCTTTCTCGGAGAATCATCAAATCGCTCAGGCATTGGGTGCGGAAATGTTGAATATTGAAAATTTGCTTATTGAAAAATTTCTGGGCTTTTATAGCAATAAGCAAAATGAAATCAAAAACTATATTTATATTTCCTGGATGCTTTGGAGTTATCTTGTCGCTTCGGAAAAAGGGATCTTCTCAAAATACTCTTCCATATCAAAGATTCCTTTTTATTCGACGATACCAAAGTCATGTAAAGCAATTACATTAAATTATACTTCTTTCCTGGAAAAGTGTTTGGGAACGGAGAATGTCATTTATTTTCACGGTGGACTCTCTGAATATGTGCGAATGGACCGGCGCGAACTGACGCAAATCGAAAATTTCTCCGATATTGATATTTGTCGGTTTATGGAGGACCAATTAAAGCCAAATACATCATTTCCTGATGATGAAATATCACTGGCGCGCCATGTGATTCCTGCGTTGGTTCCTCCCTTAAAATTGAAGCCAATTTTGTCGAGCAACTATATTGAAAAATGGTATACTGCTGCTGAATGGATCAAAAAAGCAGAGCGTATTGCAATAGTAGGATACTCTTTTAATTCAGCAGATGAACATTTTAATGATATTATTCGGAAACATTTTCCCGGGAAGGAAATTTATGTCATTGCTCCCAACGTGTTTTCTGATTATAGTTTAAATAATTTTCACAAGATCTTTGGCGTGAGTCGCGATGACTGGACCACGACACGATTCTGCAATGCGCAGTGCAGAAGGTATGAAAAAATTTTTCTCGTCAATGCGCGTACAGATGATATTTCTCTTCCTGATTTATGGAAGAATGTGTGGAGAGAATAGCCTGGAGAATCGTCTCATTGCTCAGGACAGGATCATTTGATTAAATTTTCACAATCAATTGCGTGAGAAGGGTTTCGCTCCAGATGAAATATCCAGAAATCATGCCCGTAGGAACAATATTCGATATTTCCTGTTTTGCCGCATCGACCGGATGTCTTTCTCCCGGAAGAAAAAGGCGGAATCCGGAACCCGCCGGAACTCCGCCTCGTGAAATCCTGTCGCACCAGGTCATTGGATGGTTTTCTTCACCAGATCCTTCAGATAGTCGGAAACGGACATGTTCTCCTGAAACGCCTTCTCCGCCAATGCCTTATATTCTTTGACGTTCAGCCAGAATCCCTGCTGGAACGTTTTCTTCTCCCAGAGCGGTTCCGCCTTGGCAATCTGAGAATCCGTCAGCCCGAACGCCCGCAGAATCCCTTTCGCCATCATGATGTTCCCCAGGGGATTCATGTGCACGCCATCCACGGTCAGAAGATTGCCTTTCTGCCTGGGGTACTTCTCCCGGATGGAAGTGATCTGACGCTGCATATCCGCATTCAGATCGACAAGTTTACAATTTTTCTGCTTCGCCAGTTCCCGAAGAAACTCATTGTACGCAACCAGTTTTTTATTGTTCGCGTTCTCCGGATTTTCTGTGATCATCGTCGCCGTCAGAATGTAGACTTTGATGCCGGCTGCCTGCGCCTTGTCCACAATGGATGTAATGTTTTTCTTATACTGATCCAGCGGAATTCCGCGTTTCCCGTGCCAGACATCGTTCACTCCGCAGCTCAGGGTCATAATCTGCGGCTTTTTCCCGATGACATCCCGCTCCAGACGCGCCAGCATCTGATTGGATTTGTGTCCGCTGATCCCCGCCGGAATCTTGACCGCCTTGATCCCGTTGCACTCCAGTGCCGACATCACAAGATTCAGATACCCGGATGGTCCATTGCCCTGCTGTGTGATCGAATCCCCGAGAAAGGCGATCCGATCCCCGCTCTTGACCGAAATCTGCGCCGACAGCGCCGACACCGCAAAAAACAGAACTCCTCCCAGCAGGCAATGCATGCTCCTCTTTTGAAACATTTCTCTTTCCTCCTTCGTTTTGTTATTTTCCCGGCACAATTGCCAAATATTTGTCCAGGATTTTGTCGCACGAGCCTTTCGCCGCAGGGCGAAAGTTGATTCTTCCTTTCTTCGGAATCGGAGTTCCCGAGGTCCGGCCTCTCCGATCCCTTCCATCCTGTTCAGATATTCCTGCGGTTGCGTCGAACGGCAATTTCCGGCATGAGGAATACTCTAATGCACAATATCCGTTTTTCAATCCCGTTTCCTCAGAAATTCCGGTCCCCGGCTCTCCTCCGCCGGGGGGCCCGGGAGTGTTTCCCGGAGAAGAGCTCCGGCAATCTCTCCATGGCGGCTTCCGGCGGAAAGCGGTCTCGCCTGAACCAAGCAGGACCGTTCCCTGTCGCGGCGTCGTAAAAGGTCTGACAGAAGAGTTGCTCTTCTCCGCGCAAAAAAAGAAAAATCTCTTTTTCTTTCTTTTCCCTCTTGACAAAACTGCCCGGATCGGCTATAATTAATAGTATCGGATAGTATTTGATAGTATTTGAAGGGGCTTGGAGGCGAAGGATGAATCTGGAATACAAGAAAGACATTCTGTTTCGGGAACTGAAACAGGAGATTCTTTCCGGCGTGTTTCCTCCCGGATACCGTTTTCCGCCGGAGCTGCAGTTCGCCAGGCAGAGGGGGGTCAGCTTTCAGACCCTGCGCTCCGCTCTGGGGATGCTTTGCGCAAGCGGACTGATCGCCAGAATCCCGGGAAAGGGGACATTTGTTCTGGATGCCGGAAAAATTTCCGTGGAGAAACGCTCCACCATGGAACGGAAAAAGATTCTTCTACTGTTTCCGGAATACAACGGAGACCCCGGAGAGAGCCCCCTGTTCGACCGGGAACTGATGCTCGGCGTCATGGATCAAGCCTACCTCCACTCCTGGCGGATGATCCCCGGAGATCAGAAGCACGATGCGGAACAGCTGCTGGAACGTTTCCGGAACGGAGAGTTCGGGGCTATCATCTGGGATCGTCTGCTTCCGGAAAAACGGGATCTGGTCTCCGTGCTTCGGGATCAGGGTGTTCCGCAGGTGCTGGTCAACCGGAAAATGGAAGGCATTCCCTCCGTCAGCAGCGATTACTCCGCCGCTCTCCGTCAGGCAGGCCGGTTCCTCCGCAGCATCGGGCATCGGGAAATTCTGCTGATTGATTTCCTGCCGAATGCAGAGGTCTGCCGGGAACGCCAGCAGACCCTTCGGGAAAGTTTCCTGTATGAGGAAAACAGAAAGATGGAGGAGTTCATCCTTTCTCTTTCTCCCTCGGAGCCGTCCAACTGGTTCCGGATCGCAAAATGCTGGGAACAGAGACCGCAGGTGACCGCGATGATTGTTTCCAATATCCATTTCCCCGCATTTCAGACGTTTGTGGAAGAGATGCAGGTGGCGGTGCCGCGGGAGCTCTCCGTCGTCATCTGGGGAGAAAGCGATCTGTTCAACCGGAACTCCCCGCAGCCGTATACGATTCTCACGGAGGCCCGGAATGCTGTCGGTGTCAAAGCTGTGGATCAGCTTTTTCATATTCTCGGCGGGAAGACCGCCGCGGATGAACCTGTCACTCTTGACGGAGAACTGATTCTGCGGAAGGGATGCGCCCTGCCGCGGACAACAAAGGGAAAGGATTGAACATGAAAAAACGGAGTTTTACCCTGATTGAGCTCCTCGTCGTCATCGCGATCATCGCGATCCTCGCCGGACTTCTTCTGCCCGCGCTGAACCAGGCCAGAGACAAGGCCAGAGCCATTCACTGCGCCGGAAATCTCCGCGGCATCGGGCAGGGGCTCTCCCTCTATTCGGCCGACAGCAATGACTATCTCATCACCAACAACCGGAACTATTTCAAACTGGATGGCAGCGATACGGTCGAAAACGCCTGGTACTATGCCTATTACGGCTACATGAACAACGGCGCGAAGGTGCCCGCGGTCCGCGCACCCGGAAAACCGAATCCGGGACCGCTTCTCTGCTCCGCCAATCCGGTTTTCCATTCTCCCGGCGGCGAATGGAACTTCTCCGCCAATTACGGAATCAACATGTTTGCCGGAACCGTCTATTCCAACGGCGACGCCGCGGAAAGCGGAAGAGCCGGCGGAATCAAAATCTCCCGGATCAAAACGCCGACAAAAAAACTCTACATCGCCGACGGCGGTCCCGATGAAGGAAAAACAACCGTCGCCACCTGGAACACCTATGCCTCCTCGAAAGCCGCCGTCAACTATCTGATCGCGTTCCCCCATTCCGCATATACGAACATCCTCTGGATCGACGGTCATGTCGACGCCAGAAAACTTGCGGAGGTCCGCTACAATGCAACGCAGTTCACCGGCTCGAACAGCCAGAACTGGTGGGCGCTTGACAAATAAGGGGGCCGGCGCATGAAACACGCTCTCCTTTTCCTTCTCTCCGCCGCACTTCTTCTCTCCGCCGCGGCGGAAGAGAAGATCCCGCTGGAGAAGATGCTTTCCCCTTCACCGTGGGTCGCCGGAAAAAATCTTTCGGCCGCTCAGAAAAAGGCGCTGATCGATTCTCCAACCGTGAAGACGGCCATCGCCCGCGCGGACCGGATTCTGCTTCAGGATTTCCCGTTCCCTTTCCCTGAGCTGTATCTGGATTTCCGGAAAACGGGAAACCGGACCCGCTATCAGAGCGTTTACGATCAGTATTCCCGTGCTCTGGCAATGCTCTCCACCGCATATTATGCAACCGGAAAACGGGTCTATCTCGAAAAGCTGGAGGCGCTGATCGGAAAAGTCTGCGATTTCCCGACGTGGGTCCTGCCGGCGCACGATAAGAAACTGCTCAACTTCTCCGGGAAAACGGTCGAGATCGATCTGGCGTCCGCTTTGACCGGATGGCGCCTGGCAACGATTCTCGGGCTGTTCCGGGATGATCTTTCGCCCGCGATCGCCTCCCGCCTTCAGACGGAGCTCAGACGGAGGATCCTTGAGCCGTTCGACCGGATCATCTCCGGAAAGCGCGCCCCGTTCTGGTGGATGACCCGGAAAATGAACTGGAACGCGGTCTGCCTTGCCGGAATCACCGGAACGGCGCTCGCGGCGGAGCCGGATCCGGAAAAACGTCTCCGAATGGTGGAGACCGCCCTCCGGTACAGCCGCTATTTCCTCGAAAGTTTCCTCCCCGACGGCTACTGCTCCGAGGGCGCCGCCTACTGGAACTACGGATTCGGTCACTATCTCTATATGAGCGCAATGGTCTATCTTGCAACCTCCCGCC
>ULNE01029738.1_pt1 | contig 8887 bp, 8 predicted proteins | sample 1951831 | NCBI WGS metagenome assembly ULNE01 (sample SAMEA4835568, study PRJEB28245) | human gut metagenome | biome: gut microbiome; material: fecal sample | place: Denmark | collected 2008 | reverse complement strand
AAAATCCTGCATATCATATTGGACATATGTATTTTAATGGTGAAAGCTCAGGCTTTTCTGGTAAGATAGCATTATTAATGATAAGCAATAATGACGATAGCGATATAAGCATAAGTACATTGATGAATTATTATAAATTAACAAAGGACTATATTTGTGATAATCAAGGCGACACACAGTGGAGATGTGTTAATTCATCAAGTTCAAACTTATATACAATCGATTCAAATATTCAAAACAATTATGAAATTTTCCCACTTCAAAATGATTTAAAATCATTAAAAGGAGTTTCTCCTATTAATTATGATCTAAGAGCATATGCTAAATGTGATAATGATAGATCTTTTAATTATAATTATTTAAATAAAGGATTTTCATATGTAGCAGATGGACAAGTGTTAGAATATGAATTAACACCAAAGGATTCCGGAACAATTATGCTAAGAGCATATACTGATGCCAAAACTGATAAGCAATATTTCTTTGAAGGATTTAATGATAAGCAAACATTAGGCTTATATCGTAATGCAAATAATAAACTATGCTTATATTTAGATGGTAAGGTTGTAGAATCTTCCCTTACAGTCTCAACTGGTTCATGGCATACAATCGGTATTTCTTATGATACTGAAGATCCTAATGATTCACAGGTGGTATTTAAGTATAAAAATATTCGTTTCTTTGTGGATGGACTGATAGATACACATCAGATTGAAACATGGTTTAATTATAAGAGCTTGTCGTTTATGATTGGAAGATGCTACGATGAAAATATGATTGATGACTATGCAAATTCATATCCATTATATGGTCAAATTGAAATGCTAGCTGTATCAAATTATTATGTATCTGAAGCTACATTAAGAAGCTTAAGTAATGAACTTCAAGGCTTTTCAACGATTAATGAATATGATGAATTTGGATTATTAAAATATAAAGAACTTCATAGTTCAACGGTAAAAATTTTAAGAACATATTATGATACTAAAACAACAAATGCTCATAAGGAAGCTAAAGTACCAATTGTAAAATCAGAAATCAAATATTATGGTTCAAAAAATTATACAAGAAATTATGAAACAGATAATATTGGAAATGTAGTTAAAATTACAGATTCAGTATTTGGCAGTCATAATTATACTTATGATTACAGGGGATTCTTAACTAAGGAAGATGATATTGGATATGCTTATGATAATAATGGAAATATTACAAAGGCTGGAAATGATACCTTTACTTATGATAATTTAAATCGATTAAAGACGATAAATGGATGGCCAGTATCATTTTCTTCAACAAATCCAGGAAATCCTGCAACCTATAGAGATACCGCATATAGATTTGAAGGAAGAAGATTAATTTCAATATCAGAAGAATTAGGTATTGATGAGCAAAAGAGTATTGATTATACTTATGATAGTAATGGCTTAATAATTAAAAAGGTTTTAGGCTATTGGTATGATGACGATAGAGATTCGGAAGAATTTACAACGCAGTATTATTATGATGGTGATAAATTAATAACAGAAATAAATCAATATTGTAGATTAGATTTCTTATATGATGAAAATGGCATGTTATATGGTTTGATTAAAGATAATTCTAGTAATAAGAGATTATCTTCAAAATATTTTAGGAATAGTTGACCAAAATGGTAAACTTGTTGTAAAATATAAATACGATGCATATGGTAATAGTAAGGGAATAGAAGATACAAGTGGATGTAATTTAGGTACTCGTAATCCATTTAGATACAAAGGATATTATTATGACGATGATACAGAAATGTATTATTGTAAATCAAGATTTTATGTACCAAAGTGGAGAAGATGGCTAAATAGTGATAGTATTAACTATCTTGAGCCTCAAAATATTACTTGTTTGAATTTATTTGCATATTGTAATAATAATCCCGTAATGTATGTGGATGAAAATGGAAATATGCCTAAATGGCTAAAAATCACGTTGATTGCGTCTATTGCAGCTATCGCAATTGCATCTATGGTGGCAACGTGTGGTATGGCTGCATCTGGTGCTGGTTTTCTTGCTTCTATGACTGCAACTTATATGGGAGCTAGTGCAGCTGTATCTGCGACGGCAGCAACAGCTGCAAGTATAGGTGTGTATGCAACAGCTGCATTATCGTCTATTGCTATAACTTCTTTTGCTGGCGCTGAAATTCAACAAACAATTAGTGGTAATAATTATATGAGTTGGCTTGGAGATTCGTATGATTCAGTTAAAGGAGTTGCATATAGCATAGCTTTCGCAATGCCTATGCTTGCAGAGTATGCTCCAATACCATCATCATCTAATACTGGATGTTATTTGATAAAACGTGGAAATAAGGTTGTTTATGTTGGCAAAGGAACAATGGATAGAATGTATACTAGTATGAGAAATCATTGTGGCACATCGTGGGTTTATTATCCATGTACCAATGAAAAAATGGCATTTGCTAATGAAGCCTTTTTTATGCAACATTATGGTGGGGCAATAAGTATGAATGGTATATTAGAAAATAAAATAAATAGTCCAGGATTAAAATTGCTATTCGAATGGTTTTAAAAAAAATAGTGAAGCTATGTTAGGTTATTTATCAATTGTATGGTTAAATATTGACTATTAATTACAATATGGTTACAAGGAGGGGAGAATATGGAAATAAAAGAAATATATGAGCCTTTTTTTCAAGAAAATGCAGGAATAATTATTGACGATGCATATGATATCCATAAAAGATTAGTTTATGATAAATATATCACTTCAAATAAAATAGAATATATATATGCACAAGATAATGATATTTCAAATTTTTCTTTTTTATCTAAAGTCAAGTATATATCTTTAAACAAAGATTGTGAAAATTATGTTTTTTTAAATAAATATACTAATATTGAAGGTATTAGCTTATATGCGAGTACATTTAATAAAATGAATTCATATGATTTTAAAAGATTGGAAAAGCTTTACATTATATTTGATGAAGAAATAAAAATGACATTGCCTAATATTAAAGCTTTAAAATTTAATGCTTGCATGTATGAACCTAAGCAACTAGATTTCAAAAACTTGACTTATGTTAAAGAACTTGTTTTAATGGGATTTAAAAAAATTAATAACTTAGAATTTTTTGCCTTTAAATATTTCAAATTTAATAATTGATTATTGTCCTAAATTATCAGATATAAACTATCTTGTCAACTTAAAAAATCTTGTTTCTTTACAACTAGTGGATTGCAATAAAATAAACAATGTGGATAAAATTGTTTTTGATTTGAAAAAACTTGATACTTTTTCTATCTATAGTGATGAAACTTTTAAATCTGGACATTTTAGTGATTTAAACTTTATAAATGACATGCCTAATTTAAAAAAACTTAAAACTGATTATATGGTTGATAATAATAATTTAAAGCCACTATTAAAACTTGAAGATGTTACATTGTTAAAATGGAAGAAATACTATAATTTAAGGGATAAAGATTTACCACATAAATTTGTTTTGGTAAAAAAGGGGGAAAATGAAGTAGCTTTTGAAAATGTTGAAAAATTAGAAAATGGAATTAATAATCAGAATATAATTTGGAATGACAAACTATAGATATCAAATAAAATTTTTTTATAGATAATGTGAACTTTAGGAATCTTTTTTGTGTTAATTGTGATGGATATTTTGAAAATAAATGTTTAGATGTGATTAGACAATTTCTTGGTAATATAAAATTAAGATTTATTTATAAATTTTTGATTATCAAGATAAACTAATTAAAAAAAATTGATTATAACATATATTTTTCAGATACATAAAATTCAAACGGAATTGAATGTGACAATTTGTTTACATTAGAAAAAACTTAAAAAAAATTATCGTTTTCTAATAAAGGAAACAAGTATTTAAAGAGAAAGTATTGCCATTAACAATACTTATAATATATTGGTATATGGAGGAAACTTCATATACCATTTTTCATAATAATTGGCTATTTTAGGAATGGTTGACCAAAATGGTAAACTTGTTGTAAAATATAAGTATGATGCATATTGTAATAATAATTTAGTAATGTATGTGAATCCAACAGGTGACATTGCATTTTTAGCTTTGGTTATTGGAAAAATTATTGGAGCTTGTATTGACTTTGGAACATCTGCTTATATTGTTCCTAAAGATGGATCAATGTTTAATGGTGATGTTAAATGGTATGATTATTTGGGAGCAACAGCAGGTGTTACGTTTGCTGTTGAATTGACAATTAATGGAGTTCAAATTATAGGAGTAGCGAGAATTGTTGGATTAATAGTTATGATGGTCAAAACAAATGGCAAGTCAGGTGAATATACAGTGAAGCATATCTATTCTAATGACTATTATCTTACTCATTTTCATATTTATGGTAATGATATTATCAAGAACTTCACATCATCAGGGTTGGATTAGATGGTAATTCATTAAAAGGATAGACAAATTTACCATATGGAGTAGGAAAAGCAATAAAGAAGTTATGGAAAGAAATAATTAATGCACTTGAACAATGGATGAGGTAATATATGATTTATGATAAAATAATGAAGTTTGGATATCATGATACTGATGCTACAGGAATTTCTTATGATGAATCAAGGATTATACTGGATTTTGAAAAAGGCATTTATAATCTCGATGAAAGTGGTAGAGAAAAAGATTTAACATCTTGTGCGAAAATAATTATTACAGTTGATACTAGATATGATAAAATAACTAATTGTGTGGAATTTTTTGAGATTGGTTCCAAATTTAAAACTATTAGTCTTGAAATATTTTGTAATCTTGTTAAAAAAAGTACGTTAGGTATTAATAATGTATATTATAGTAGATTTAATAGTACTATTTTATTTGAATGTGGAATTAAAGATAAAATATATATGTTTCATATTGATGGTTGTACTAATTTTGAAGTGTTTTTTCTCGATAAATAGCATATTGGTGAATTTTAAGACGCTAAATTCAGATAAGGATACATTAATTCATTATAGTTTACGGGAAGGAGAAGAGCAATTATGAAAAAAGTCTTTAGACCTAACAGTGGATATTATATATTTTGTTGCATTTTAATGTGTTTAGTTTTGGTTCCAATTATTATTATGGGTTGGATTGAATATTATAAAAATTTTTATGTTAGATGTATGATTTATACTTTGATCTTAATATTTGTATTGATTATATCTATTTTAGTTGTAACAAGACTTAAATTTGTTTTCTATGATGATTATTTTATTATTCAAAATGGAACGTATGGTGACCATGTAAAAAAAGGATAAAATTATTTATTATAATAAACTAAAAGATATTTGTTATATTGATACAAGTATAGGAGTACCACATATTATATTAAGGGTTGGCAGTAAAAAAATATTGGTAAATACTATTTTATTTTCAAATAAAAAAGCTTTAGAAATGTTAGAGCTAATTAAATCTAAAATAGGCATTAGAAATAACTAATATCAATTATTGAAAGTGTATAGAGATGACTTCTTTATACGTTTTTTCATTATATAATATTTGAAAAATATAAAATTCTTTAAATTAGTAAAAAATCTATTATTTTTTTGTCAAATATTGTATAATGATGTTATAAACTAGTTATTGTTTTAGAGAAAATATGTTTTTTATTGGGCTTGAAACAATAATTTATTATTTAATTATATATAAAGGGGGAGAATTATATTGAGTAATAAAGGTATAAATAAATATGTGCAAGATAATTTTAAAGATAAAATAGTTAAAGAATGTGAAAATTTTTTTGAAAGTCATAGATATATGGTAAGAGAAGAACTTGGATTTAAATGCTATAGTGGCAATTTAATTTGTGGTGATTCTAATATAAATTCCTGTATAGCTTATGATAAAAATGATAAAATTGGTTTTGATATTATTGTAATGATTAAAATATTTGGAACAATTCGTAAGTGTCAGAATAATTACGTTGGAAAAGACTTATGGTTGAATTTACTTTGTGAAGGTACTATTGAAACGGAATTTAAAGATTTTAATATCATTAATGTAAGAATATATGATAAAATAAGGGTTAAACATGAAAGAAGTTTAAATGAAATGCTAGTCCCATATATTAAGAAAAATGAACTAGATTTTATTGCAGAAGAATTTTTAAGGAAGTATTATCCAAAAGCATTGTTAAGTCCAATAAATGTTGATTCAAGATTAGTGGCTGAAAAAATGGGACTTAAAGTATGTAAGCATAATATTGTAAAGGATAAGTCTATTTTTGGAAGAATTTTTTTTGAAGATACATTGGCTCCTTTTTATGATGCTAGTTGTGATTCTATTACAAAACTTTATGTTGATGCTAATACAATTGTTTATGATCCAAATTCTTATTTTATGAGTAATATTGAAAAGGAAAATAATAATACTATTATTCATGAGTGTGTACATTTTTATTTACATAGATATGCTATAAAGTTTCAAAAGATTTTTGATAAAAAATATAAATGGTTTGATTGTGATATTAATGGCAGAGCTAATATGAATTTAGGAATGGATATAAATATAATGGAGTGGCAAGCAAATGCTTTAACACCAAGAATCTTGATGCCATATAAGGCTTTTAGTGAAGAAGCTTTTAAGCTAATTAAAGAATTTAGACTTAAAAATAATAGTGATACAATAGATATTCTTCCTAATGTCATTGAGACTTTATCAAATTTATATCACGTATCTAAATTGTCTGTTAAAATTAGATTGTGTGATATTGGCGTTACAGAAGCATATGGCTGTGATATATGGTGTGATGATTACAAAGTTCCTGATTTTTCATTTGAACCAGGTACTTGTGAGTATAATGAAACATTTGTTATTCCTGCAATTGATGCAATTGCATTATCTTCAAATCCTATAATATCAAAAATGATGGAAGAACAAAAATTAGGCTATTTAGAATCTCATTTATGCTTGAATTCTGAAAAATATATTGGAAAAGATTTGTATGGGAAGAAATATATAAAGTATGAAGCAAGAAAAAAACTAAATAAATTTTGTATAAAAATGAAAATGACGATTGTAAATTTTGATTCGTGTTATGAAAGAGAATGCCTCTTAAATCGCAATAGAAATTCAAAGTTTCATACAAAGTTATGTTTTGAAGGTAAAGAAAAAGATATATTTACTGAAGCAAATATAATGAAAATTTTAGAAGAAGAGCGAAAATTTAATAATGCATTTTTTGATTTAAATAATGATTATGTTACATGTATGAAAATGTTAAAGGAAAAAAGTGGATTAACGTATGAACAAATAGAAGCTGAAACAGAAATAGAACTTTCTTCTGTTAAAAATATTATTGCTGGTAAAAGGAATGGCTCATTATTAAGATTGACTCTTATTTTGATGGCTATAGGAGCAGAACCTGATTCTGCGTATCATGTTATTGATAAGTCAGGTGTTAGATTAGATAGAGATAATGCAGAGCATCAATTATGTAGATTCATAATAAATACTATGCACGCTGATACTATGGAAAATATTATTAAGTGTGTTAATAATGCAAACTTTAAAATTTAATTTTATTAAAGCAATTATATAGAAATAAAAAAGAACCGAAGCTTAATTCGATTCTTTTACATTTTATTTAGCTAAGATCTTATTTAATTTAGCAAATCTTGGAAGACCATCTTCAATTGGTGCGGCCATTTCACCCTGAATAAGAGGAAGCGCATATTCGATAAATTTTTCATTAACGTTATTTTGCTCGTCATTTAACCAATCAAGAGGCACTTTTTTCTCATCATTTGCAACAATACTTAAATCTACAAGATTATATTGGCAAGTATATTTACCATCCTTATATACACGATTAAAAGCTACCATTTTATCAGTAACACCATTAACAGCTTGTTTAACAGCTTCTTTTCCAGCACCAAAGGCTTCAAGAATATCTGTTTTAGATGCTAAATGCTGTGCACATCTTTGCATTAAATTAAATTCAATTGCACGAACCTTACATTTAAAATGCTCTTTTATTTTTTGCGCAAGGATTTGAGCAGTACCACCAAGCTGAGCATGTCCAAATGAATCTGTAGACATTTCACCTAAAGCCTCAGGAATATATTTGCCATCCTTTGTTTTAATTCCTTCAGATACAGCAATAAGAACGTGATTATCCTTTTGGTAGCATTTTTCAACATCTTTAATAAATTTATCAAAGTCAAATGTTACTTCAGGTAAATAAATAAGACTTGGTCCATGTCCTTTATATGATGCAAGTGAAGAAGCGGCAGTAAGCCAACCTGCATTACGACCCATAATTTCACATACGCAAATCATTGGTGTATCATATACACAAGCATCCTCATAAATTTCCATCATTGTTGTGGCAATATATTTGGCAGCTGAACCATAGCCAGGAGTATGATCTGTGGCTACTAAATCATTATCAATCGTTTTAGGAACACCGATGCAATTACATTCATAGCCTGATTTAGCCATATATTTAGAAATTTTATTACAAGTGTCCATTGAGTCATTTCCACCATTATAGAAAAAATAACGGATATTGTATTTTTTAAATACTTCTAAAATTCGTTTGTAGTCTTTATCATCAACCTCAGGATTAGCAAGCTTATATCTTACTGAACCGATTGAAGAAGATGGCGTTGTTTTTAACAACTCAAGCTCTTTAATATCTTCTTTACCAATATCATAAAGCTCTTCATTTAAAATACCACGAATACCATGCTTAGCACCGTATACTGCAGTAATGCACTCTTGATTAAGCGCTTCTAAAAATACACCAGCTGCACTCGCATTTATAACTGATGTTGGTCCACCTGATTGTCCAAGAACACAGGCACCCTTTAAATTCTTCATATTAACTTTTCTCCTATTTTCAAA
>ULNE01025880.1_pt1 | contig 8911 bp, 8 predicted proteins | sample 1951831 | NCBI WGS metagenome assembly ULNE01 (sample SAMEA4835568, study PRJEB28245) | human gut metagenome | biome: gut microbiome; material: fecal sample | place: Denmark | collected 2008 | reverse complement strand
AAAATGGCGATGAAACCAGCCGATTATGCCGTTACGGAAGCGGGCTTCGGTGCCGATCTCGGTGCGGAAAAATTTCTCGATATCAAGTGCCGCATGGCAGGACTTTCTCCCGATGCGGCAGTTGTTGTCGCCACCGTGCGCGCACTGAAAATGCACGGCGGTATGCCGAAATCCGAGCTTGCACGCGAAGATCTTCACGCGCTTGAAGCAGGCATACCGAATCTCCTCCGCCATGTTTCGAATATGAAAAATGTCTATGGACTTCCTACGGTTGTCGCCATAAACCGCTTCCCTACCGATACGGATGCGGAAATTTCATTTATCATGGATAAGTGCCGCGAGCTGAGCGTAAACGCCGTGCTTTCCACCGTTCATGCCGAGGGCGGCAAGGGCGGCGAGGCACTGGCGCGCGAGGTTGTCCGCCTTTGCGAGGAGGAAAAAGCGGATTTCCGCTTTGCCTATCCCGACGAAATGACGCTCACGGAAAAAATAGATGCCGTAGTTCGCCGCGTTTACGGAGGAAGCGGTGTCACACTGCTTCCCAATGCGAAAAAACAGGTGGGAATGCTCGAGTCGCTCGGCTTCGGCTCATGCCCCGTATGCATAGCAAAAACGCAGTACAGCTTTTCCGATGACCCGACGCTTCCCGGCGCGCCCGATGGCTTCACCGTAACCGTGCGCAATGTGCGCGTCTCGGCGGGCGCGGGCTTTGTCGTGGTGCTCACAGGCGATATCATGACCATGCCGGGACTGCCGAAATCCCCCGCGGCAGAGCGGATAGATGTTGATGAAAACGGCAGAATATCCGGACTTTTCTGATATCGCAAATATCATAAAAACGCAAAACCCGAGGCTCGCGCTTCGGGTTTTTTTATTGATATTGATTCTGCTATCGCATTTATTTCATGTTGACACGCAGAACATCGGCATATTTCACTGCCTCGGAAATATCGCCGAGAGTTTTTGCCACATAAACCTTCACGAGATCGTCGCCCTCGAGATAATATATCGTATAGCCGACATCCTCCAGCGTGCTTGAATATACGGTTTTTGCCGCCGATGTATGATAGTAATAATATTTTCTGCCGCCGTATTCAACGAAATTTTCGGGCGCACCGCTCTTTATGCTCTCTATTGTATATTTTGCCGATGTGCCGTATGAGAAGTATGTCGTGACAAAAATGCCATCCTTGCAGTCGTCATATCCGGACGATTCGCCTTTTTCCGGACTATACGATGATTTATAGCCTTTCGGCTCGTATATAAGCTCGGCATATTCGCCGGTTTTCTCATCGGATGTCACGGTAAACCTGTTCAGCTCATAGCCGGACGGCAGAGTTTTCGCCTTATAATAATGTGTTGCCGAGTCGGGAAGCTCTTTTTCAAGGTCGGCATATATGCCTCTCCCGCAGGAAACGAGGGCAAGCGCGAGTATGATAATACAGAGTGCGAAACAAAATGTTTTCTTCACTGCGATGCTCCTTTCTCTTGTAAAAAAGCGCAGTCCGCCGTAATAAATGCGTTAGACTGCGCTGTCTTTGGCTTATATATTTTGCTTAGATCGGGATGTCCGGAAGGTCTATTTCACCTTTGCGCGAGGATGTGGTAGACTCGGGTGTCGTGGCTGTTGTCGTTGTCGCCTCGGTTGTAGTCGTAGCCGTTGTCGCTGTCGTAGCTGTTGTGGTTGCGGTTGCGGTTGTGGTTGTTGCCGTTGTCGCTGTCGTAGCTGTCGTAGCTGTGGTAGCCGTAGTCGCGGTTGCAGATGCCGTCGAGGTTGTGGCGATGGTTGTCGTCGTATTTTCCTCGGTTTCTGTCTCGGTTTCCGTCTCGGTCGTGGTTTCCTTTGTCGTCTGCGATGTCGTTTCGCTATCCGATGTGCCTGTGGTTGTGCCCTCGGTTGTTGTCTCTCCGGATGTAGAAGTCGTAATCTCGGTCGTCACTGTTGTGGTGCCCGTCGTCTCGGTCGTCGTGGTCAGTTCGGTTGTCGTCGTTGCTTCCGCAGTTGTGTCGGATGAATCCGTCGTTATCGTGAATTCATCTGTCACTTTCGTTTCGGGTGTTTTCTCGCCGCAACCGGTGAGTACAAGGGCTGTCAGCAAAGTTATACATATTATGATAAAGAAAAGCTTCTTCAAGGTACTTCCTCCATATATACAAAGCAATTGTTTTCACTATGATACCACACTTTTTCTTTCAAGTCAATATAATTCTCCATATTGTATTAAAATTATACCGACTTGAACAAAAAATCCGCCGAAACGGCGGATTTATGTATTTATTTCAGTTTGCGCCGCGGAGTATATCTCCCGCTTTTACCTCAAAAGGCACAGGGAGCCAGAATTCCATGAAAGGATGCGGTGCGCTCTCCAGTTCCGCGCCGTTTTCCGCGGAGATGATTTTCTCCACGGTAAAGCCCCTGCCGAATTTCCCGGGGGAGATAAGCTCTGCCGCCATGCCGAGACTGACTTTGTTTCTCTGGCGGAATTTTGCCGTTTTCCGCTCGGCATCGTATTCCAGAGCCACGGCGAGGTATGCTTTCTCGCGCATATAGCCGGGATTTTCGCAAAGCTGTGCATTATTCATCGGGTCGTCAAAATAGTAGCCGGTGCAGTATTCCCTGTGGCTCACGCTGTCCAGCTCTTTATTCCAGCGCTCATCGAGGCTGTAATTCTCGCCATCGCGCAGATATCCGTCTATCGCGGCGCGGTAAGCATTGGTGACGACGGCGGTATAATATGCGCTCTTCATTCTCCCCTCTATCTTGAATGAAGAAATACCGCTCTTTATCAGCTCGGGTACATAGGCGAGCATATTCATATCCTTGGAGCTCATGATGAATGTCCCCTCGCGCGTTTCCTCTATGGGAAAAGGCGTGTCGGGGCGCTTTTCTTCCGTTATCGTATAGTTCCAGCGGCATGGCTGTGCGCACTGACCGCGGTTTGCGTCTCTGCCCACGAGATTATTCGAGAGAAGGCAACGCCCGCTGAAGGAAACGCACATCGAGCCATGAACAAAAGCCTCTATCTCCATATCCGACGGGATATTTGCCCTTATCGCGCGGATATCGGAAAGCGAAAGCTCACGGGCTATAACCGCGCGCTTCGCTCCGAGCCTGTACCATGCGTTGCAGTCGGCGGAGCTGACTATTCCCGCCTGCGTGGAAATATGAATCTCCATATCGGGGATTATCTTCTGTATCATGTCCATGACGCCGATATCCGCAACTATCGCGGCATCGGGCATATCGCCGAGCGCCTTCAGCCTGCGCAGAAAATCGGCGAGCGGTGCGTATTCGTCCTCTCTCGGCATGGTATTGAGCGTGATATAGAGCTTCCTTCCGCGCTCATGCGCATAGGCGGAAGCCTCCTCTATCTCGGGCAGGGTGAAATTGTCCGCCGCGGCACGCATGCCGAAGCGTTCGCCCGCAAAATATACGGCGTCGGCTCCGTAGAGAAAAGCGGCGCGCAGTTTTTCGGGATTGCCCGCGGGAGAGAGTAATTCTGTCATATTTATCATCCTTTTCGGGCATCATTGCCCGCGTATTTTTTTGGTAGCCGCAAGATGCTCGCCGTATGTCCGCGAATAGACGGCATTACCGCTCTTATCGCAGACAAAATAGAGATAATCCGTTTTTTCGGGATATATCGCGGCGTAGAGCGCATCCGCGCCCGCATTGCAGATAGCCCCGGGCGGAAGTCCTTCGCTCCTGTATGTGTTGTATGGGTTTACAATTCGCATCTGCTCGGCGGTAAAAGTCGCGGTATTTTCTCCCGAAACGGCAAGAAAATAGCGCACGGTGGCATCACTCTCGAGATATTTTCTGCTTCCCGCAAGCCTGTTGTGAAAAACAGAAGAAATTTTCGGCATATCCTCCTTGAAAAAGGCTTCCTTTTCTATTATGGAGGCTAAAATCACCGCGTCATCGCACGATATGCCCGAGGAAAGCGCATCATCACGCATTTTCGCGCCGAATTTGCCGTCAAAATTTCGCAGGAGCTTGCTTATCGCCTCAACCTCGCTTGAATCCTTGTAGAAAAAATATGTGTCGGGGAAAAGATATCCGTCGAGCCTGTATGTCCTGCCCTCCCTCTCGGGGATAGCGCGCACAAAATCATAATCGAAATCGTAGCCGTTTATGACCTCGGCGAATTTCTCCTTTGTGCCTATGCCGTTCTTTACGAAAATGTCGATTATCGCGTCTGTCGTATATCCCTCGGGTATCGTCAGGCGGATTTGCTCGCGGGCATTCTTCTTCGGCGATATCGAACGCCGCATTTCGTCATAGCTCATGCCGCCGTTTACGGTATAGTCGCCCGCCGTCAGCTTATCGCCGAAGCGGAAGTGATTATATGCCGCAAAGGTGAGCGGATATCGTATCATGCCCGATTTTTTCAGTTTTTTTGCCACATCGATGAGGCTGTCGTCCTCATCCACGGTTATTTCATAGCTTCCTCCCGTTTTTACGAGAGCAAAAGCGTCGTTTGCGGCGGAAACGATAAAGGCAGATGCCATCACGGAGAGAAATATGACGGCAAGCCAGAATTTCACGCCGCGCGGTATTCTTTTTTTCTTCATAAATATACCCCATTCGTAATAATGTTTGCAGGCATATTTTCTGCAATGGGGTAAAAAATTATACTATCGCCGTTATTATTACGGAAACGACAAAGACGGCAAAGCATACGAGTGCCGTCGGCGAGGTCAGCGCATCTGCAAAAAGCGGCAGCTTCTTCACTCCCGCCTTGCCGAAAGGATATGCCCTTTCCGAATAAGCTGCCTTTTCGAGCCCGAGCGCCGAAAAACGGAAGAAGAGAAAGGCACAGAGCAGAAAAAGTGCTATAAGTATAAACCAGAAAAGAATCTGGCTGTCAGGACTGGAGGACATGAGCCATACATATCTCTCGAGAAAAACCGCAAAGATATTGTATACGGCATGGACAGCCATCGAGGCGGCGATCGAATCCGTCACAAAGCGGACAGCCGAAAGCGTCAGCCCCGCAAAGAAATATATGGGAAAAAGCGCCGCATCGAAATGTATTATCGCAAAAAAGAGCGAGGAAAAAATCGCGGCAAAGGCGGGACCTCCTATGCGATATTCCCGCGATATAACACCGCGGAACATTATTTCCTCGACGATGGCGGGGATTATCGCATAAGCCGCCGTTATCGCGGCAAGCTCCGCGGCGCTTCCCGCGGAAACATCAAAGCTGCTCCCGTAGAGCTGAAAGGCATCTATCTTATAGCCGAAGCGGAAGATACCGAATTTCAGCACACAGCTCTGCAGAATAAGCATGAGTGCGCCGAAAATTATCACGGGTGCGCCCGAAAGCGAAAGTCTCCCCTCGAAAACCGTGCGCAGTGCGCCGCGCCTCATATATGCATAAATTCCTATCGGGATACCGAACATCACCGCCTGAAAAAAGCACATGAGCAGGCAGGCGCCGATTATCCCGAGCTTATTCATCGGAATAAAACGCGATACCGTGATAAAAAAGACGAGTATCAGCACAAGGAGCGGCGCAAAGACAAAGGGATGCGTTACCTTATGCTTAGCTCTTTGCATATATTCCGCCTTCGCTTATCAGCACATCGACCGCCACATCAAAGCGACCGTGCGGAACATTCGGCAGTATGAAATCCCTGTACGCTATGCCGACGACCGTGCCGCGGAAGCCCGAGAGATATCTGTCATAGTATCCGCCTCCGTAGCCTATGCGGTAGCCTTTTTTGTCGTATACGACAGCGGGAACGATGCAGATGCAGTTATCCCGCAGTGAATTTTCCTTATTATATATACCCAGCGAATTTACAGGCTCCATGATATCGTATTCGCCCTTTTCAAAATCATCAACCGAGGAGACGAAATGAAAATCCATGCTCTTGTCCGCAGGATGGCATTTCGGGAAAGCGACTTTCTTCCCCGCCTCAAGAGCGGCACGGGCAATAGGCAGAACATCTACCTCATCCGCACGCGGATAATAAAGCAGGAGCGTATCCGCAAAGCGGTATGTCGCGCTGGCAAGCACGCTTTTGCATACAGCCGCGTTCTTTGCGGCGCGTTCCTCTGCGGGCATATTCGCACGCTTTTCCATATATGCAGTTCTTATTTCTGTTTTGTGCTGTCTGAGTTCGTACATAATTATTTCGCCATAACGGATGAAGCAACTTCATCCGCCTTTTCCTTTCCGTAGAGAGCTTTTGCAAGCTCGAGTGCAAATTCGAGTGCGACGCCCATTCCCTTTGCTGTGATGACATTGCCGCTCACGGCTACCTTCTTTTCGGAAATGAGAGCACCCGAGAGATATTTTTCAAAGCCCGGATAGCATATCGCTTCCCTTCCGGCGAGCAATCCCGCTCTGCCGAGAATCATGGGCGCGGCGCATATCGCCGCTATGATTTTCCCCTCGGCATCCGCCTTTCTGAGCACCTCGGCTATGCCTGTCTCCTCTATATTCGTCGTTCCCGGCATTCCCCCGGGAATTACTATCATATCATAGGAGAGAAGATCGGCTGACGCAAGCGTCATATCCGTCTTTATCCTTATCCCGTGCGAGCCTGTCGGCTCGTCTGTTCCGACGCCGATAATATCGACATGAGTGCCTGCGCGGCGCAGAATATCGACAGGTGTGAGTGCCTCAATCTCTTCCGTTCCGGAAGCGAATAGCAACGCTGCTCTTTTCATAAGAATACCCCCTTAATTTTTCGTCACGTCAAGAAACATCGTGACCTTTTCCGTTATGACCTCCATAAGCTCCTCTACGGATTTCGGCTCGTTTCCCTCATAGCAGCAGATGCGCTCCCAGCCCAGCTTATCCGAAGAATAAAGCCCCGCCTTGTAGCATCTCTGCATATATTCCTTATCCTTTTCGTGAATATCGAGTGCCTGCCCCGTCTGTGCATTTCGCTGAGCGACAAGCTTTTCCGAAACCTCGGGCTTCATCTCGAGGAAAAGCACGAGGTCAGGTCTCGGTATGCCCATCTTGTTGTATTCAAAATCATAGAGCCAGTTCAGATATTCGTCCCAGAGGTCTCTGTCCATTTTCGCGAGCTGATGCACCGCATTTGCCGTGGTATATCTGCATGCTATGACTATGGCATCATCCTCGCGATAAAAGCTCTCCCAGTTCTTTTTGAAGGAGGCATACCGCTCTACGGAGAAAAATGTCGCCGCGGCATATCCGTTCACGGCATCGGGTGTATCGCCGAAATCGCCGCGCAGATACATCTTTACGAGCGTTGCTTCCTCGCTTTCATAATTCGGAAAAGAAATCAGACGGACATTCTTGCCCTGATTTTTCAGCTCCTCATAGAGAAGCTTGCTTTTAGTGGTCTTTCCCGAGCCGTCCAACCCGTCTATTACTATCAGTTTTCCCATAAATCTTTACCTCCCGAAGTATCACCATGGTTCGTCGCCCGCTCCGCTCTCATCTGACTGAGAAGGCGGATTTTGCATGCCCATTTCCAGATACTGGTCATACGTGATAAGAACAGTTCTCGGCTTTTGCCCGTCAGGCGCACTGACGATGCCTTTCTGCTCCATGATATCTATAAGCTTTGCCGCTCTGCCGAAGCCGAGCGAAAGCTTGCGCTGGATAAGTGAGGTCGATATCTTGCCGCTCTCTATGGCAAGCTTTATCGCGCTGTCGAGCATCGGGTCAGCCTTGTCGTCGCCGTCCCCGTCGGAGGAAGCCGCGGCAAGTCCCGCCCCGCTTCCCTTCTTCTGACCGCAACGCGCCGCTTCTTTTTCTATCTTTTCGCTTATCTCGCGGCTGTAGGTCTCGTTGTTTTCGAAGCATTCCTGATTCTTTAAGAAATCAACTATCTTCAGTATCTCGGGCTCGTCAACATATGCGCCCTGCACTCTCGTAGGTGACATGGAGCCGACAGGTGAGAAGAGCATATCACCGCGCCCTATCAGCTTTTCCGCGCCGCCCATATCAAGTATCGTTCTCGAGTCCTGCATGGAGGAAACCGTGCAGGCAATACGTGAGGGGATATTTGCCTTTATTGTACCCGTGATGACATCGACGGAAGGACGCTGTGTGCCGATTATCAGATGCATACCTGCCGCACGCGCCTTTGCCGCGATACGGTTGATGGAGGTTTCCACATCATCGGGTGCCGTGAGCATCAGATCCGCAAGCTCATCTATGAAAATAACTATCTGCGGCAGTTTTTCCGCCGTCGGATCGTCCTTTATCGCCTCGTTGTACTGCGTGAGATTGCGCTTGCCCGTAGCTTCGAGAATATCATATCTGCGCTCCATCTCGGTCACAGCCCAGTGAAGAGCGCCTGCTGCCTTCTTCGGGTCAAAAACAACGGGCACAAGCAGATGCGGTATTCCGTTATACATATTGAATTCAACCTTTTTCGGGTCGATGAAGATAAACTTCACCTCGTCGGGCTTTGCCTTATAGAGAATACTGATGATAAGTGAATTCATACACACGGATTTACCCATGCCGGTAGCACCCGCGATAAGCAGATGCGGCATTTTCGCTATATCAAAAAGTATATTCCTGCCCGTGATGTCTATGCCGAGCGCGGCAGTCACCTTGCTTTTTGCGTTTCTGAATTCGTCGCTGTCGATAAGCGTGCGCAGATACACCGTCGAAACATTCTTGTTCGGCACCTCTATACCGATGGCGCTCTTGCCCGGGATAACACCCGAAATACGAACGGCTGAAGCAAGGCTCAGTGAAATATCATCCGCTCTGTTAATTATGGCAGCAACCTTTGTTCCCGATTCCGGCGCTATCTCGTAGCGCGTAACGGCGGGACCCCGGGAAATGCCGATTACTCTTGTTCTTATATTGAAATCGCCGAGCGTGGAAACAATCTTCTGCGCATTTGCCGTCATTTCGCTCTGCGTGTCTCCGCCCGTCTGCTCCTTGTAGACGAGCAGATCTAT
>ULNE01026549.1_pt1 | contig 8992 bp, 10 predicted proteins | sample 1951831 | NCBI WGS metagenome assembly ULNE01 (sample SAMEA4835568, study PRJEB28245) | human gut metagenome | biome: gut microbiome; material: fecal sample | place: Denmark | collected 2008 | reverse complement strand
AGTATAAAATGAAATACCAATTGGTAAACTTATACTTAAAAACTTAATATTAAAATTGAATAAATTGTTGATATTATCTAAAAAGAAATTTGTATATTTAAAGAAAAATAATAAACCAAGATTAAATACTAAATCTATTATTAACCACTTTTTAGGTTTACTAGATTTATCCATCCATAACACAATAAAGTAATTTACTATTATAGATAAAATCATCAAAAGAACATAAATTGGTTCACCATATCCATAAAATAATAATGAAAAAATTAATAATACAATGTTCTTAGTTTTTCTTTTTTTAGGAATAAAATAACAAAGAAGAAATGTTGGTAAAAATAAGAACAGGAATATTAAACTTGAAAAAACCATTATTTAACCCTCCCTTCAAAGTTATAATTGTATTGATCAAACAATGTTGAACCACCATCATATAAGAATAAAACTTTTGATATATTATTGTTTTTAACATAACTTGATAAATCAAAAACATTATCTTTAAATTCATCATATCTTAAGTTGATAACATGTGTTTTGTTAAAATGTTGAGCAAGTAAATAATCTATTTGCCATGTATAAGAATCTCCTACAATTAAAAGATTTTCTTTTGAAGCATTATTAAAATCATACACTACTTTTCCATATTGACCATTAAAATATGAAACATAATAATCATAATACTTATAATCACGATCAAGTCTTATTTCACGTGGTTTAAATATTTCTTCAGGCATCGTATCATTAACTATCACCTTATAAGTTGGATTATAATTAATATCAGATATATAATCATAAATTATATCATTTAAAGCAGTCTTTGCCATTGAACCATAATATTTACGTTCTTTTTTTTCTGCAATTTTATAAGTGTTATTATCAGTTATATCAAACATATCCAATATATCATAATAACCATTTAATGCACCATTTATATTCCAGTGATGATCTGTTTTATAAAACTTATTTTTATAGTCATCCACTGAATCAATATTCATCACTTTTACATGAACATTTTTATTTAACCCAGTAACAAAATCTGCTACGTAAGAATTTAAATTATCCTTTGCTAAAGTAGTAAATTCATATCTAGTTGGTAAATAAATATATAAAGAAACTTTATCACTCAAATTATTAAAAAAGTTAAGTTGAATATTAAGTCTATCATTTAATTCTTCATGAGTGTATTTTCCCTTTAAATAATAAAACTCATCTTTTTTATTATAAAATATATATTCTCCATCAGAATTTGTACGTACAGGTATATCATCATAAATTAAGCTATTACCATAAAAATTAATATTTTGATATATTTCATTTAAATCATTATAAAAAGGAAAATAATTAGTAAACTTATTTTCAATAGAATTTTCTATACTACCAATTTTATTATTTAATTTATCAACAATATTATTTTCCGTCTTTTTTTGATATGTTGTAAAATTATCATGGTTAATAGAAATAAAACCTAATTTATTTAATAAGAAATTACATGGTATAGCTAAAAATATACCAAATATAATTACTAAAAATGCAACTATCAAATATTTATCTTTTTTCATAATTTGACTCCTTAATTTCATCCCTATATATATTTTATCACACAATGCGACTGGAGCATAGAAAAACTCACCAAAATGGTGAGTAAATTATTTAACGTATGGAACTAAAGCCATAAATCTAGCATACTTAATTTGTTCTGCTATATGTCTTTGATGTTTTGCACATGCTCCAGTCATTCTTCTTGGTAATATTTTACCTTTTTCATTAATGTATTTATTAATAATCATTACATCTTTGTAATCAACACTTTTGCCGGCACACATTTGACATATTTTCTTTTTCTTACGATAAAATTCTGCCATGTTATATTCCTCCTTCTTAAAAATTAAAATGGTAAATCATCACTACTTAAAGTAAATTCGTCCCCAAAATCTTTATAAGGATCTTCACTAATATCAGTTGTTTCAACTGCAGGCATTGGAGCTGGTGAAGGATTGTAACTTGATGTATTGTTACTTACAGGTGCACTATAACCTGATGTAGATGCAGTAGCACCATCGTTACGAGAACCACCTAAGAATTCAAAGCTATCAACAATAATTTCAGTTGTGTATCTTTTTGTTCCATCTTGGGCATCGTAACTGCTGTTACGAATTCTTCCTTGAGCCAATACCATTTGACCCTTCTTACAATATCTATTTATTGTTTGTGCAGTTCTATTAAATGCAACGCAATTAATAAACTCTGTGTCTCTTTGACCATCCCTATTAACGAAGTCACTTTGACATGCTAGTGAAAACCTTGATATTTCCATATTCCCTTGAGTCATTCTAGACTCAGGATCTCTTGTAAATCTTCCTGTTAAAATTACTTTGTTCATGTTATTCTCCTTCAACTTTGATAATTAAATGTCTTAATACATTTTCATTAATAGTTACTTTTCTATCAAATTCTGCTAAAGTTTCATGTGTAGCTTCAACATTCATTACAAAATAATATCCACTAACTTCCTTCTTGATTGGATATGCTAATTTTTTTCTACCCATTTCTTTGAATTCAACAACTTTAGATGGTTTAATGTTTATAAGTTTTTGTAAATCTTCACTAGTCTTTTTGATAGTTTCTTCATCTAGAGTAGATTTTACGATAAACATTATTTCATATTTATTCATTGTTTTTTCACCTCCTTACGGTCTTTCGGCTTCAAGATAAAACATGAAGCAAGGAGCCATTTCCTTTTTTCTTCAAGTATTATATCAAATAAATATTAAAAAAACAAGCCAAAAATACCGAAAAAAGCAATAAAGTTAGTGATAATGTAATCAAAGTTTTTTACCACCTCACGGTGATAAATTTCTGCTTCACGGGAATCCCTTCCTCCACAGACCAAATTCGGATTCAGCCAACCCTACTTAAAATTATAATCCATACGCTATTATAACTGGCAGATGAGAATTATATTAACATATGTCTATACATAAAGTCAAGTAATTTCAAAAATTTTTTAATTCATTTTTTTTAGGCAAATCATTTACAAAAGGCAGTGATAATTCGCCATACTATCTAGTAATACCTTTCTAAGAAGATATTGCAAAATTACAAAAGAATTGTTACTGGGTCCCTATTGTCAATGAGAAACTTAAAAAATCACATTAAAAAAATGTGAAATTATTTCTTCACACTTTTCTTCTTATTTATTTTTTGTTCTTTTTCTTTAATTGATTCTTTTTTTACATCTGTTACTGTAGATACAATAGCTGCAGAATTTAAATCTATTACTTTTGTATTTGCTAACATATCATGAAGACCACGATTATCACTTCTAAACATAACCATAATCAAGTTTACCATGTACATCGTATTACTTAAAAGTCCAATAATTGAACCTACCCTATAAAATACACTTGAGTTAAAAGCAAACACACAAATAATATTTATTAACATTAACCAAACATTATTTAAAATTAATACCCTTAATAAGTAATTACCGATATTTAAACTTTTATCACTGTTACTTACAACTTTTAACTTCATTAATTTTTTTCCTGGAGTTTGACCTTTCAAAGCATATTGTAAAACTCCGAAATACAAAACCAAGGTAACAATTGTTATCCCAGAACTTACCGCACCATTTCGATAAGTTTTATAATTTAATTCTTTGTAATAATCTAAATCATATGAACTACTTCCAGTATTAAGTTCTTTTGTTACTTCCAAAAGTTCTTTATTTAATGAAGCATACTTATCTCTATAAGGATCTAACTTACAAACTACATCAGCTATAACTAATACTAAACATAAATCAATAATAAATGCTATAATTCTTTTTAAACTTGTATCCATAATTAATCCTTATTATTTGCAAATATTTCTAATAAATGTAAGAAAATATTAATAAAATCTAAATATAATTCTAAAGCTCCATAAATTGCTAAATTATCTTCAGGTAATCCAGAACTTTCTAAAGACTTAATCTTTTGAACATCATATGCTGTAATACCAATAAATATTAACAAACATATAACACTTAAAACTAATGTTAAAGTATCACTTCCAATAAAAATATTAAATATTGATACAATAATTACACCAAGAAGTGCCATTAGTAAGTAAAAACCTATCTTAGATAAATCAGCATTCGTAGTATATCCAATTAAAGCCATGATTCCAAATACAACAGCTGCTATTAAAAATACATACATAATACTAGATAAGTTATAAACAACAAATATACTTGAAAAAGTAAGACCACTAACAAAAGCGTAAAGTAAAAAACTAATCTTTGCACCTGTTGGACTCATTTTAAATACTCTTGCAGATAAATATATTACTAAAAGAAATTCTGCAATAATACATACCCAATAAAAACCTCCACTAAAAATATTAGCAAGCATTTTTTCATTTGATGCAACACCAAATCCAGTAACGAATGTTGTCAAAAGACCAATACACATCCATATAAATGATTTACTAATTAACTTATTATCTTCCATTTTTCTCCCTCCTTTTAAACATTAAATCGAAAATAACAAATATCTCCATCTTTTAATTCATATTCTTTTCCTTCAATACGAAGCTTACCAGCATCTTTAACTGCTTTTTCACTACCTAAACTTTCTAAATCTTCAAAAGTCATAACTTCAGCTCTAATAAAACCTCTTTCAATATCACTATGAATCAATCCAGCACATTCTGGTACTTTCATTCCTTGTCTAAAAGTCCAAGCTCTAACTTCATCACTACCTGCAGTAAAGAATGTGGCTAAGCCTAATAAATTATATGTAGCAAAAATAAGTTTATCTAATCCACTAGATTTAATTCCTATTTCTTGTAAAAATAAATCTCTTTCTTCATTTTCTAAACCAGCTAAGTCAGCTTCTAATTTAGAACACATTACAATTACACCAGATCCTTCAGCTTCTGCATAATTCTTAACTTGTAAAGAATATTCATTATCACCAACTGCCACATCATCTTCATTAACATTAGCAACATATATAATTGGTTTAATTGTTAAGAAACTGAAATTTTTTAATATTTTTTTCTCATCTTTATCGAATCCAATTCTTCTTAAAGGAGTATTTGCTTCCAAAGCAGTTTTACATCTTTTTAATACATTAACTTCAGCTAATGCTTCTTTATCTTTTGTTGTGACAGCTTTCTTTTCAATTTTATCTATTCTATTATTTATAACATCTAAATCCGCAAGTACCAACTCAATATTTATTACTTCAATATCACTTATTGGATCAACCTTACCTGTTACATGAGTAACATTAGGATCACTAAAACATCTAACAACTTCAACAATTGCATCACATTCTCTAATGTGTGATAAAAACTTATTACCAAGACCTTCTCCTTTAGATGCTCCTGCAACTAATCCTGCTATATCAGTAAATTCAAATGTTGTTGGCACAACACTCTTAGGATTATACATGTTTTTTAAAAATTCTACTCTTGTATCAGGAACAAACACCATTCCTACATTAGGTTCTATTGTTGCAAATGGATAATTCGCAGCCAATATATTTTGTTTAGTAATAGCATTAAATAATGTTGATTTACCAACATTAGGTAATCCTACTATTCCAGCTTTTAAACTCATAAAATAACCTCCCTAAAGTCCAACACCTGCACCTATTCCAAGTGGAAACTTAATAATATACCAAATAACAATAAATGCTAAATATACAACTGCTGTAATAATTGCATATGGCAATTGATATTTAATAGCTTCCCAAATAGTAATAGGTTTATTACTTTGATTATAATTTTCTAAATATGCTAAATAAATTATAAAATATGCATACACTGGAGTAAGTCCTAAAGCAACAGAACTTCCTAATCTAAAAGTTAATTGACTAAATAATGGATTAATACCAACATTCATAAGTCTAGGGATAACTCCTGATACAATATTATAACTAAATAATATATTTGGTTGGAATAATGACATAACAACTGCAAATACAAACAACATAATAATAAGTGGTAATCCAGCAAAACTTGAATTTTGCATTATATTTGTTAAAGCTCCAACTAATACATTACCTATATTTGATTGTTTAAATATATTAATAAATGCACTCGCAGCAAATATCATAACTAATACTTTACCAATTCCATTTAATGAATAACCTAAAGCATCAATAAACTCTTTATTATTCTTTATAGTTTTAGCACCAATTCCATATGATAAACCTAAAATCACAAAGAAAACTGCAACCACAAAGACAAAACCATTACTAAAAAATGAATTATAACTAAATAATTTATCTATGTATAGATTTTGACTATAATCAAGTAAATTTCCTGAAAAAGGAAGTCCAGGTATTATATTATAAATAAATATAAGTAAATAAATTAAACCAGCACCTAAAGAAAATAATAATCCCCTCATTTGTTTTCTAGTAAGTACTAATTCATCTTCCACACTTTCTTCTTCTAAAAATTCATACTTAGGTAACTTCTTAGCAACATAATTTTCTGTAATATTTGTTAATACAAAACTCATTATAATAATAAGCATTATCATAACTATAATGTATGACCAACTTGATGCACTAAATGTTTGATCAATTAAATGTGCATTTGTAAGTGTCATATTTAACATACTTGAATCATTACTAGTAAAAAACAAACTAAGGGCATTACCACAAGTTAAGCTTGCAAATGATGCAATAATACCAATCAATGGATTTCTTTTTCCATAAAGAAATAACAATGCTCCAAGAGGTACCATAATAATATAAGATAAATCACCAATTAAACTTGCAATAATACATATAAATATTAATGCAAATGTAACAGTATTTTTTTTAGCTTTTTTAGTCATCATTGTAATAATAGTTTTCAAAAAACCACTTTTAACCATTATACCAATACCAAGTAAAATAATAATTAAATTACTTAAAACTGCAAAATTAGCAAAGTTACTAACTGTGGTAGTAAAAATATATTTTAATCCACTTAAGCTAAATAATGATTTAACAGCTTCTGTTGTAACTTGAAAATCACCAGTAATAGTAGATATCTTATTAAATGTTGATTGAACATTAAAGAATCTAAGTACTCCACTTGCAATAATAGTAATAAAGCTTAAAACAAGAAGCATCATCACCGGATGTAATCCAATTTTTTCTTTAGTTCGAAGTTTTTTCATTCACTATCACCTTTTTTAACTTTTTCATAAATTCTAATCTATCCATCATGATTTCTCTACCACAATTTTTACATTTAATTTTGATATCAGCACCATTTCTAGTTATTACCCATAAATTAGTGCCACAAGCATGTTGTTTTTTCATTATGACATCATCATTTAAATTAAAATCTTTATTCATCTATTCTTCCTCAACTTTTACATTCATTTTAGATAGTATTTCTTCTAGCTCATTAACCCCATCAAAATATATTTCAATTTTCTTTTTACTAACTCTAACCTTAGTATCTAAATTATCCATTAACATATTTTCATACATACGATATTTATGGTCATATCCACCACTTTTATTCTTAACAACTTCAATTTCTTTCTTATCATCTTGAGTTATTTTTTCAAGTTCCCTCACTGATAGTTCATCAGTTATCACTTGCTTAGCAAGTCTTACAACTTTTTCTTCATCATCAATCTTACTGAGTACTCTAGCATGAGACATACTTAATGTTCTTTTTTCAACCATTTTTTTAACATCTTCAGGTAACTTCAAAAGACCAAGAATATTTGTTACATAAGTTCTACTTTTACCGAACTTATTTGCAAACTCATCTTGTGTATAACCTCTTAATTTAATGATATTACTAATACTTACAGCTTCATCCATTGGATTTAAATCTTCTCTTTGAATATTTTCAATCAAAGCAATTTCCATCATTTGTTGATCATCAAAATCTTTAATAATCGCAGGTATAACTTTTAAACCAGCAATTTTAGCAGCTTTTGTTCTTCTTTCCCCAGCTATAAGTTCATAACCTTTAATACTTTTCTTAACAATTACTGGTTGAACTACACCATATTCTTCTATTGATTTAGCTAGTTCATTTAAAGTTTCAGTATCAAAAGTTCTTCTTGGTTGATAAGGATTACTCCTTATTTCATCAATATTAATTTCTGTTACATCTTTCTTATTTTCTTCAACAACGGTATCTTCAAAATTTTCAAAGTCAATTACATTGTTAGAAAATAATTGTTCAAGTCCTTTACCTAACGCTTTTTTCTTAGTTTCCATCTCTACTAACCACTTCCTTTGCTAAATTAGCATAAGCTTCCGTAGCTCTACTTAATGGATCATATTCATTGATAGGTTTTCCATGACTAGGTGCTTCTACTAATCTTACTAATCTAGGTATTATTGTATTAAATACTTTATCTTTAAAATATTTTCTTATTTCTTCAATTACTTCAAGACCGATATTTGTTCTTCCATCAAGCATTGTTAAAAGTACTCCTTCAATTCTAAGATTTGGATTCATACTTCCTTGAACCATTATAATACTATTCAAAAGTTGTGTAATACCTTCTAATGCAAAGAATTCACATTGAACAGGAATAATTACACTATCACTAGCAACTAATGCATTCATAGTTCCAAGACCTAAAGATGGTTGACAATCAATTATTATGTAATCATAATTATCTTTAATTTCATCTAATTTTAATTTTAATTGCATATTTTGACTAAATTCTTTATCTTCAAGCATTCTTTTAACAAATTCAACATCAACACCAGCTAAATTAATAGTGGATGGAATTATACTAAGATTATGAAATTTAGTTTTCTTTATTGCCTTTTTAACTTCACATTTACCAGTAATTAATTCATATACATCATTTTTAAAATCATTAGAGGTTAAACCTAACCCAGTTGTTGCATTACTTTGAGGGTCCATATCTATTAATAATACACGTTTACCCATTTTACCTAATGCAGCAGACAAATTTATACTAGTGGTAGTTTTCCCAACTCCACCCTTTTGATTAACAAGTGATATA
>ULNE01023540.1_pt1 | contig 9152 bp, 8 predicted proteins | sample 1951831 | NCBI WGS metagenome assembly ULNE01 (sample SAMEA4835568, study PRJEB28245) | human gut metagenome | biome: gut microbiome; material: fecal sample | place: Denmark | collected 2008 | reverse complement strand
TTATCTGTCGCAGGCGCAGGATATTTGAAGGGATCTGTCCTTAGTACGAGAGGACCAGGATGGACGCACCAATGGTACAACAGTTGTCATACCAATGGCATAGCTGTGAAGCTAAGTGCGGAAGGGATAAACGCTGAAAGCATCTAAGTGTGAAGCCCACCCTAAGATAAGATATCCCATACCGTAAGGTAGTAAGATACCAAGAAGACGACTTGGTTGATAGGTTGGAGGTGTAAGTGCAGTAATGTACTCAGCTAACCAATACTAATAAATCGAGGGCTTAACCAAGAAATTGGCAAGCTGAGAAATCGGTAAGAATGAATAGTTTAGAAGTAGTTAATTTATCTGTATATTTTTGAGTGTGCTAAGCAGAAGGAGAGAGGACATTAAAGGCAAGAAAAGCCGAATACATAGTTTTAGATTTTCTGGTGATAATGACAATGAGGGTACACCTGTTCCCATACCGAACACAGAAGTTAAGCTCATTAATGCTGAAAATACTTGCGAGTTACCTTGCTGGGAAGATAAGTAGTTGCCAGATTTTTTTATGCAAATTTTTATTTGAAATCTTCAATTTATTTGAAGATTTATTTTTTTGTCATTTTAAAGTCACTTTGAAATGTTAATATATTTATGATAAAATAATATGGAAAAAATAAAGGTGGTAAAAAATGAAGAAATTTAAAAAGATATTATTATTACTAATATTAATTATATTAAGTATTTTGGCAATTTATATAGGTCAAGGATATAAAATGTATAAGAATGCATTAGATGATAAGCCATTAGAAGAAATGGTTCAAGAGATTAGGAGCCAAAAGAGTTATACTAAAATATCAAATATTCCAGATATTTATAAAGATGCTGTAATTGCTGTTGAGGACCACAGATATTATGATCACAAAGGTATAGACATTATTGCAATAGGAAGAGCTCTTTTAAATGATATCAGGGCAAGAGAATTAATTGAAGGTGGTAGCACAATAACACAACAACTTGCAAAAAACATGTATTTCACACAAGATAAAACACTAACAAGAAAAATTGCAGAAGTATTTATGGCAAAGAAAATAGAAAGCAATTATAACAAGGAAGAAATTTTAGAACTATATGTAAACTATATTTATTATGGTTCAGGCTATTACGATATAAAATCCGCTTCTCTTGGATATTTTGATAAAGAACCACAAGACCTAACGGAAGGAGAAAGCATAATGCTTGCAGGAATACCAAATGCCCCATCTGTATATAACCCAAAAGTAAGCCCAAAACTTGCAAGAGAACGCCAAAAACAAGTAATTGATAAGATGATAAAATATGGAAAACTAAGTGAAGGAAAAGCTGATGAAATTTTAAGCGAAAATTTATAAAAGTCATTTTAAAGTCATTTTCAAATGATAAAATAATTTTAATAAAAAGAGAGGAGTTTTTTAATTATGGAAATTTTAAAGGTTGAAAATTTAGTTAAAACTTATGGTAAAGGAGAAACAAAAATCAATGCAGTTGATAATGTTTCATTTACTGTAAGCAAGGGAGAATTTGTTGCAATAGTAGGAGCAAGTGGAAGTGGAAAATCAACTTTATTACACTTAATAGGAGGTGTAGATAGACCAACATCAGGTAAAGTATATATAGATGGAAAAGACATATATTCTTTGAATAACGATAATTTAGCAATATTTAGAAGAAGACAAATAGGCTTAATTTATCAATTCTATAACCTAATACCAATATTAAATGTAGAAGAAAACATCACTTTACCATGTGATTTAGATGGTACAACAGTTGATAAGCAAAGGTTACAAGATTTACTAAAAACATTAGGACTAGAAAACAGAAAAACACACTTACCAAACCAATTATCAGGTGGTCAACAACAAAGAGTTTCAATAGGTAGAGCAATGATTAATAACCCAAGTATAATGCTTGCAGATGAACCTACAGGAAACCTGGATTCAAAGGCAAGTGAAGAGATCATATCACTTCTTAAACTTTCAAACAAAAAGTTTAATCAAACAGTAATAATAATCACACATGACTTAGAAATTGCAAAAGAGGCAGAAAGAGTAATCACAATAGAAGATGGAAAAATTATAAAAGATGAAAGGAATTAGAAATGAGTATTTTAAATAAATTTACAGTTAAGAATTTGAAGCTAAACAAGAAAAGAACCATTGTTACTATAATTGGTATTATGCTTTCAACTGCCCTTATTTGTGGGGTTGCAGGTCTAGTTTCTAGTTTTAAAGCATCACTTATAAATTGGATAAAAGTTCAAGATGGAAACTATCATGTAGCTTTTCATGATATTCCAGCAGAGAAGTTAAAATATGTAAGTGAAAATCAAAAAGTTAAAGATTATTATTTAGTAGGAGATGTCGGCTGGGCAAACTTAGAGGACTCTACAAACGATTATAAGCCTTATGTGCATATTTTAGAATATGATAATAAGGCATTAAATAACTTAGGTGTAAACCTTACAGAAGGTAGACTTCCAGAGAATTCAAATGAAATAGTAATTTCAGAGCATATTATAACAAATGGTAGAGTAATTTTAAAAGTTGGAGATGAAATAACTTTAGATGTTGGAAAAAGAGTATCATCAGATGGTGAAGAACTAAATGAAAATAACCCATTGCTTAATGGAAACACTCTAATAGTTTATGATGATGAAACAGACTTAGAAGAAAGGGAAACAGAAGAAGTTGAAGAAACTGAACATATTGAAAATACAACTAAAAAAACATATAAAATTGTAGGAATAATGCAAAGATTATCAAGAGAAGACTTTTCATCACCAGGATATATAGTTATAACACACATGGATAAAATTCCAGAAAAAATAGATATCTCAGTATTATACAAAAATCCAAAAGAATATGAAGAAATTGCAAAAGATATATGTAAAACATTTGGAATAATGTCTTTAAATGAGATAGATATAAACACAGAACTTTTAAGATTTGAAGGAGTTATGAGTGAAAACATGATGAATGTGTTATACACAATAGCAGGTGTAATTATAGCTATAATCGTAGTAAGTAGTGTGTTTGTAATAAGAAACAGCTTCAGTATATCAGTAGCAGAGAAAAACAGACAATATGGAATGCTTGCAAGTATTGGTGCAACATCAAAGCAAATTAAAAGAAATGTAATATTTGAAGGAATGATAATTGGCTTAATTGCAATACCTTTAGGAATAATCTTAGGAATAGTTGCAATAATGATTTTATTACAAGTAGTAAACTATTTACTAGTAGATATGCTAAATAATTTAAGCTTTATATACAGCATAAACCCACTTGCAATAGTAGTATCAATAGTAATTTCATTAATTACAATATACTTATCTTGCCTAATACCAGCAATTAGAGCATCAAAAATTTCGCCAATTGAGTCTATAAGAGGAAACAAAGATATAAAAATAAAAGCTAAGAAACTAAGAACATCACGCCTTACAAAAAAGATATTTGGAATAGGTGGAGTAATTGCAAGTAAAAACTTAAAGAGAAGCAAAAAGAAATATAGAACGACCGTAATATCATTAGTAGTAAGTATTTTTATTTTTATATCACTATCTAGCATATTAAACCTAGGCACAAAAGTATCAGGACTTTATTACAAGGACTTTAAATTCAATATGTATGTAGACAATGGAACAAAAGAAATATATGAAGAGCTTGCAAAATTAGACAATATAAAGGAATATAGCTATTATTATCAAACAAGCCTAGACTTTGATAATATGAAATATGCAAGTGAATTCGGTAAAGAAACAAAGCGTTATGTAGGAAATAGTATGATATCCTTAACTGCATATAACAATGAGTATTTTAAAAAATATATAAAAGAACTTGGTTTAAACCCAGAAGACTATAAAACAGTGGCTCTTTTACAAGATGATGCTATTAGATATAATGATGATGGAAGCAAAACAATAGATAGACTATACAAAATAAAACCAAATGATAAGATTGAAGTAGGAAGAGTAGACAAAACATATAATATTACAATATCTAAATGTACTGCAGATGATAGTAAACCAATGGGGCAAGAAGCTACGTATTATAATTGTGGTGTAATTATAGTTTCAGAAGACTTTGTAAAAGAAGTACTTGGAGAAGATATAAATGACAGTTCCTTATATGCAATAGGAAGTTTACTAATTAATTCAAAAAACTCACAAGAATTAGAAAATACATTAAACGACTTAATTAAAACAAATTCAAAATACACAGGAGTTACAGTATTCAACTATGATAATTATGTGGACCAACAAAGAAGAATGGTTCTAGTAGTAAAAATCTTCCTATATGGCTTCATATCAGTAATAACACTAATAGGAGTAACAAACATATTCAACACTATAACCACAAATATGATACTTCGTAGCAAAGAATTTGCAATGCTAAAATCAATAGGAATGTCTAAAAAGGAATTCAACAAAATGATAAGACTGGAAAGTATAATGTACGGAGCAAAATCACTACTAATAGGCATACCACTAGGAATACTAGGTTCTTATGGAGTATATAAAGCATTTGCACAAGGAGTAGATGTAGGATATATGATTCCATACCCAGCAATAATAATATCAATAGTATTTGTATTTATAATAGTTGGAATAACAATGAAATATTCGCTAGATAAAATAAATAAGCAAAATATTATAGAAACAATAAGGAAAGATAATATATAACCATTAAGGGCAGGCAACTAGCTTGCCCTATACTATTCTACTAAAATATGCTATAATATTTTTTAAAAGAGGTAATTTATGAAATCAATTTTAATTGTAGAAGATAACGAAGCCATAATTAAGGGTTTGAAATATCTATTAGAGCAAGAACAGTTTCATGTTATAGCTTGCAAAAGCATTGAAGAAACTATGAATATTATAGGAAAGCAAGATATCGATTTGGCTGTGTTGGATATTACCTTGCCGGATGGTAGTGGGTTTGAGATGTGTGAATATATAAAAAAATATACAAACACTCCTATAATTTTCTTAACTGCAAGAGATGAGGAACAAGATGTTGTAAAAGGGCTAGACATGGGAGCAGAGGACTATATCATTAAGCCTTTTAGAAATAGAGAGTTATTATCCAGAATAAACAATGTGCTTAGAAGATTTAATACAGAAAGTAATAAGATTACATATAATAACATTCAAATAAACCTAGATGAAAAGACTGTTTTGGTAGATGGCAAAGACATTGGTCTAACAGCATTAGAGTATAAGATTTTAGCTTTGCTATTTATGAACATTGGTAAAACCATAACTCGTGAGCAAATTCTAGAAAAGATATGGGACGTTGCTGGAAATTTTGTAAATGATAATACTCTTACTGTATATATAAAAAGAATAAGAAATAAACTTGGAGAAGCGGATTGTATAAAAACAATAAAAGGAATAGGATATCAAATACCAGGAGGCAAAGATTAAGTGAATATATTTAAAAATAGAAATTCTAGAAAAACAATAATATTAGGAATAATTGTAATAATGCTATCAACAGGTATATTTTGGGTTATAAACAACATTCAATACAGAAAATACTTAAAAATTGTAAATGCAAAAATAGATAATATAATAAGCCAAGTAATTGAAAAATATCCTGATATTACTGAAGAAGAGGTTTTGGAGATTTTAAAGAATAATGAAACACCTGAAAGTAGTGTTTTGGAGAAATATGGTTATACTCCAGATATTTCATACATAAAAACATTAGGTGAACAAATTGAAACAAACAAAAAGCAAAACATCGCACTTGTTATAATTTTTGGAACAGTATCTCTTGGAATATATCTAATTTATGTTATAACTCAAGAAAAGAAAATAGCCGAAATAAACGAATATATAAAGCAAATTAACAACAAAAACTATATTTTAAAAATAGAAGAAAATGATAATGGAGAACTTTCAAAACTTAGAAACGAACTATACAAAACAACTGTTCTTTTAAAAGAAACAGCAGAAATAAGCGAAAAAGAAAAAGAAAACCTAAGTACAGCAATTGCAGATATTTCTCATCAATTAAAAACACCACTTACATCAATCAGAATAATGCTAGATAATATTCAAGATGACCCTGATATGGAAAAAGAAGTAAGAGAAGACTTTTTAATTGAAATAAGCAAACAAATAGATTGGATAAGTTCTCTTGTAGTAGCGCTTTTAAAGATTGCAAAATTTGATGCAGGAACAATTAAAATGGAAAACAATGAGATTAATGCAAAGAATCTAATTGATAATATAGTCTCAAATTTGGCTATTTTAATGGAATTGAAGAATATAGAGATAATAACTAATGTCGATGAGAAAGCTACATTTATTGCAGATTATAAGTGGCAACAAGAAGCTTTAACAAACATTTTGAAAAATGCAATAGAACATAGCAAACATAATTCTAGAATATATATAACGGTTGAAAACACAAACCTATTCCTGAAGATAATTATTAAAGATGAAGGAAGCGGAATTGATAAAGAAGACCTAAAACATATATTCCAAAGATTTTATAAAACGAAAAATAGCAGTGAAAATAGCATTGGCATAGGCTTGCCACTTGCAAAAGCAATAATCGAACAAAGCAATGGATATATAAAGGTTGAAACAAAGTATGGTGAGGGGACTTCATTTGAAGTAAAATATATAAAATAATAGACAAATTAGCACATTTTAATAGTATTTTTGCTTAAAATGTGCTAAAATAATATAATAGCAACGTAAAATGGAGGGAAAAATGTTTGGAGTTTTGCAAGATACAATAGTTGATAGTATAAAGTTAATTCCGTTTTTATTTATAACATATTTAATAATGGAATTAATTGAACATAGTGCTGGAGAAAAAACAGAAAAACTTATAAAAAAATCTGGAAGGTTTGGACCGCTTCTTGGAGCACTTCTAGGAGTAGTTCCACAATGTGGCTTTTCAGCAGTTGCGGCTAATTTTTATGCAGCAAAAATAATAACAAGAGGAACATTAATTGCAATATTTTTATCAACATCTGACGAAATGCTACCAATATTAATATCTGAAGGTGCAGATGTATTTTTAATAATAAAAATATTAATAATAAAAATAGCAATAGGAATAGGAATAGGAATAACAATAGATTTACTAAGTAAAAATCATAAAGAAAACAAAAATTCAATTCACTCTATATGTGAAAATGAGAATTGCAACTGTGATGAAGAAGGAGTTATAAAATCTTCAATTAATCATACACTACAAATCTTTGCATATATTTTTATAATAAGTTTAGTAATAAATTCTATAATATTTGCAATAGGCGAAGAGAAAATAGCAAGCCTTGCAGTAAATGTACCTGTGGTAGGAACATTACTTGCTGCTTTAGTTGGTGTAATACCAAACTGTGCAAGTTCAATTATACTAACCGAATTATACCTAGAAAAGATAATTACACTTGGTCCTATGATAGCAGGACTACTTGTAAACTCTGGTATAGGAGTTTTAATATTGTTTAAAGTTAATAAAGATAAAAAGGACAATTTCAAAATTCTAGGAATACTTTATCTAGTTGGTGTAACTGCAGGAATAATTATAGATTTATTAATTTAAAGGAAGGAATGGGAATGAAGAGAATATATTTTGTATTAACATATTCTGGTACAATTTTAGGGAAGATAATTCAATTTAAAACTAAACGATTATATACACATGTATCTATATCATTAGATGAGAATTTAACAAAGATGTACTCTTTTAGTAGATTACATCCATACAATTGTTTTGTTGGCGGTTTTGTACATGAAAAGCAAAATGAAGGATCCTTTAAACGTTTCAAAAATACAAAAGCAATGATATGTTATATAGAAATAACCAACTACCAATATGAAAAGCTTGAACAAGAGATATTAAAGTTCAAAAAAAATAGAACAATTTATAAATTCAATACCTTAGGACTTTTGTATATTCTATTCAACAAAAGGATACATAGAAATAATTACTTTTACTGTGCAGAATTTATAAAATATGTGCTTAATAATGCTAATGTTAATATACGTTTACCAGAAATGCCAAGGCCAGAGAATTTCGAAATGCTTAAAAATGCAAAAGTCATTTATACTGGTTTATTAAATGATTATAAGTATGAAAAGCTAGAACTTTTAAATGCTAGCTAAAGGAGAGAGAATAATGGAAGATAGATTTAAAACAACTCAGAAAGCAAGTGTTTTAGGTATAATAGGAAATATCTTTCTATTAATTATAAAGGCTATAGTAGGTGTAATAACAAGAAGCCAAGCCATGATAGCGGATAGCATGAATAGTGCTGGAGATATCTTTTCATCACTTATGACATATATAGGAAACAAGATTGCAAGTAAGCCAAAAGATGATGACCATAATTTAGGACATGGAAAGGCAGAATACATCTTTTCAATGCTTGTAAGTATATCAATGATACTTGTATCAATTACGCTATTAAAAAGCTCTATACAGACCTTAATAGCCCAAAACGGCTATACATTTTCATGGTGGCTTGTAATAGTGTGTCTTACAACAATATTAGTAAAAGCTATGCTATACATATACACACATTCAATGGCTAAGAAATATAACAACATTCTATTAGAGGCAAATGCAAAAGACCATATAAATGATTGTGTTGTTACAACATTTAACCTTATTGCATCATTATTAGGCTTAATAGGTATTACATGGTTTGATGGGGCTGTTGGTTTAGGAATATCTTTATGGATATTCTGGACAGGTATAAAAATATTTGAGAAGAGCTTTAATGTATTAATGGATAAATCTATTAGTATTGCAAGCAAAGAAAAAGTAATGGAGATAATTAAGAAACATCAAGAAATAAAGAGAGTAGAGCACTTTAATGCAACACCAGTTGGGTATAGATACCAGATTTCCTTTACTATATACGTAGATGGCAATATGTCTACATTTGAGAGCCATGAAATTGCAAATAAACTAGAGAAAGAGATAGATAAATTAGATGAAATATATTTAACTGTAATACATGTAAACCCAATGAAAATAGAGGAGGATAAGAATTAATAAGACCAAGAAGCGGAATTTTGCGAAAATTTTTAAAATTTACTTGACAAAGTATAAAAAAAATGTTAATATATACATTGTCAATTAAATATGCGGATGTGGCGGAAT
>ULNE01039034.1_pt1 | contig 9300 bp, 10 predicted proteins | sample 1951831 | NCBI WGS metagenome assembly ULNE01 (sample SAMEA4835568, study PRJEB28245) | human gut metagenome | biome: gut microbiome; material: fecal sample | place: Denmark | collected 2008 | reverse complement strand
CTTTTCCAATACTAATTAGCAATGATAAAGATAATCTAGAAGATAAAAATTTACTTGGAACAGGAATGTATTACATTTCTGACATAAATAATGAAAATATAATTTTAAAAATAAATACTAATTGGTGGAAAAATGAGCAGGTAAAATTAGATACTATAAAACTTAGTTTTCACGAAAACATAAATAATGCTATATCTGAAATGAAAATCGGAAATATAGATTTTATAATGTCAACTTCTAAAAATGTAGAAGAATATTTAAGGGGAGTTTCAGTAAAACAACAAAGATATACAGGAAGAGAATATAGTTATTTAGCCTTAAATTGCGAAGATTTGATATTGAAAAATAAAGAAGTAAGGCAGGCTATAAGTTATGCTATAAATAAAAGTAAAATTATTGAAGAGGTATATAATAATCAGTATAAAATATCAAACTTTCCTTTAGATTTTGGAAGTTATTTATATAATGAAAATTCACAAAGAATAGAATACAATATAGAAAAAGCTAAAGATTTATTAGAAAAAAATGGATGGAAATATAAAGATGGATATTGGAATAAAAATGGTGAATTACTAAAAATAAATATGGCCGTAAATGAAGAATATAAAGACAAAGTAGAAGTGGCAAAAATAATAAAAGAACAGTTATCTGAAGCAGGAATACAATTAGATATAATTACATATTCGGAGAAAGAATATGACAAAATAATGCAAAATAAAGAATATTGTATTTTATTTGCAAGTTTATCTCATGAGTATAGTCCATCAGTATATGGGTATTTTAAAGATAATAATTTAGCAAATTATAATAATAAAGAAATTTTAAATAATTTAAAAAAATTGGAGGAAGATGAAGAATCAGACAAAATAAAAATTATGAATGATATTATAGAAAAATATAATGATGATGTACCATACATTAGCTTATACTATGACACAAATTTATTGATTTATACAGAAAATTTAAGGGGTGAAGTTACACCTAATTCATATAAAGTATTTTATAATATAAACAATTGGTATAGGGAATATGATAAAAAGAAATAAAAAAGTAAAAAAAGTGTTGACAAAAATTTTTTTTATTATATAATACTAATGAACATGCAAACAAATGTTTAAATATTTCAAATAATAATTCTTTTTGAAATTTAATTTGCATAAAAGAAAGGAATGAATAAATATGGTAAACGAAAATCCAGAAAAGAAAAAAGCACTAGAAATAGCAATGGGGCAAATAGAAAAACAATTTGGAAAAGGATCTGTTATGAAGCTTGGAGATTTTCAAGCGATGAATATAGAAGCAATACCAACAGGAGCTTTAGGATTAGATATAGCATTGGGAATAGGAGGAGTTCCAAGAGGTAGAATAGTAGAAATCTATGGACCAGAATCATCAGGAAAAACAACTTTAGCATTACATGTTATAGCAGAGGCACAAAAAATGAATGGAGAAGCAGCATTCATAGATGCAGAACATGCATTAGATCCAGTATATGCAAAACATTTAGGAGTAGATATAGATAATTTAATAGTATCTCAACCAGATACTGGAGAACAAGCACTAGAAATAACAGAAGCTTTAATTAGAAGTGGTGCATTAGATGTAATAGTTGTAGACTCTGTTGCTGCTTTAGTACCTAAGGCAGAAATTGATGGAGACATGGGAGATTCTCATATTGGTCTACAAGCAAGGCTTATGTCACAAGCTTTAAGAAAATTAGCAGGAGCAATTAATAAATCAAAAACAGTTTTAATATTTATTAACCAATTAAGAGAAAAAGTTGGTATAATGTTTGGAAATCCAGAAACTACAACTGGTGGTAGAGCATTAAAATATTATGCTTCTGTAAGATTAGATATAAGAAAAATAGAAAACATAAAACAAGATGGAGAAGTTGTTGGAAATAGAGCAAGAGTAAAAGTAGTAAAAAATAAAGTTGCTCCACCATTTAGAGAAGCAGAATTTGATATAGTGTATGGAAAAGGTATTTCTAAAGAAGGAAACATATTAGATATAGGGGTTAATTTAGACATAGTTGAAAAGAGTGGCTCTTGGTTTAGCTATAATGGAGAAAGAATAGGCCAAGGTAGAGAAAATGTTAAAAACTATTTAAGAGAAAAACCAGAAATGATGAAAGAAATAGAAGAAAAAATAAGATCAAAATTCTCAGAAGCTTTTGAAAAGAGCTTAGGAGATGAAGAAGAGTCTGAAGAAGATTCAAACGAAGAATAATAATTGTATATAAGGGCGGACACATAGTTCCGCCTCTACAATTTTCAAATACAAAATACAAAAAATTAAAAATAAATAAAATTGGTGAAATTAATGAAATATTCTATAGAAGAGTTTGATAAAGCAAAAACAAAAGTAATGAATTATATAATGTATAAAAAAAGAACAGAATATGAGGTTAAAAATAAATTTTCAAAAACTATTGAAGAAAATTTATTACATGATATAATAGAATATGTTAAAGAAGCAGGTTATCTAAGTGATACAGACTATATTAAAAGAGCAATATTAGAATTTAAAGCTTTGAATAATTTATCAAGAAAAGAAATTTCTTATAAATTGTATTCTAAAGGAATAAGTAAGGAATTAATAGAAGATTACTTTTCTGAACATCAAGAAGAATTATATGATTACGAAATGCAATCTGCTCAAAATATATTTAATAAAAAAAGTATAACAATGGAAACAGAAGAAATTAAAAATTATCTAAGGAAAAAAGGATATAAAGAAGATATTATAAAAGATGTATTATAGAAGGGAACCAAAATGCAGAGTGTACTAACATTAGAATCTAAAAAATATGAAATAAAAATTGAAAATTTTGAAGGTCCTTTAGATTTATTATGCCATTTAATAGATAAAAATAAAATGGATATATATGATATAAAAATAAGTGAAATTGCGGATCAATATATTGAATATATTAATGCAATGGAAGAAGCTAATTTAGAAATTACAAGTGAGTTTTTAGTAATGGCATCTACATTGCTATATATAAAATCAAAAGGATTATTACCAAATCAAGTTGAAAACGAAGAAGAACTTACAGAAGAGCAATTAATTGAACGAATTATAGAATATAAAAAATATAAAGAAATTACTAAAAAATTAAAAGAGGGGTATGAAGAATTTTCAAAAAGATTTTTTAAATTTGCAGAAGTAATAGAATTACCAAAACAGAAATTAGAAGTTGAATATGAAAAAGATGTGCTTCCTCAAATATATTCTCAGATAATACAAAGAAATGAAGAAAAGATAAATGTTAATGCAAAAAATATAGAAAAAATAGCAATAACAGAAACATATAGTGTTGGAAGTAAAGTAAAGGAAATGTTTAGAGAATTAATAAAAAAACCTAAATTTGTATTTAATAAATTATATTCTTTATCAAAATGTAACAAACAAGAAGTAGTAACAGCTTTTACAGGTTTGTTAGAATTATCTAGAAGAAATAAAGTAGTAACTGTTCAAGAAGAATTATTTGGAGATATAACAGTAGAAAAAGCAAAGAAAACTGTTTAAAATATAAATAAGTGTAAAAACTAGTATTAAGGAGATAAATGCCATGATACTAGTTTTTTTATTTTTAATAATATTAATAGTAATTTGCATTTTGTGTCTTATTATTATTTTATCAACTGTAAAACTTAATATAAAGAAGTTACATATTTACAATTTAAATAATAAGTTTAAAATAGATTTTTCACTACAGTTATCTATATTCTTATTTAATAAAATAAAAATATTTAAATTTACAATAGATAAAGACAAAGTTAATGGTTTAATAAAATCAGGTAAAATAAATATTAAAAAGATAAAGGATAGTAAACAGTTAAATATAGATACAATAAAATTATTAAAAAATTCAGAATTTAAATTAGAAAAATTCAATTTTAATGGTTGTATAGGTACGCAGAATGCGGCATTTACAGCTATGATTGTTTCTTTTATAAATATAATTACATCAATTTTAGTATCTAATAATAAAAATAAAAAGATTAACTATTTCCTTAAAATAGATCCTATATATCAAAACCAAAATATAGTAAATTTACAATTTAATTGCATAATTAGTTTAAAAATAGTCAATATTATAAATATAATATATATTTTGAAAAAGAAAGGAAGAGTTGATAAAAATGAGCGAACATCCAATAGAAGGTCTTATGCTTACAGCTATGAATAGTATAGAGGATATGATAGATGTTAATACTATTATAGGAGAACCAATAGAAACTTCAAATGGAATTGTAATTATACCAATTTCTAAAGTATCTTTTGGATTTGCAGCAGGGGGAAGTGAATTTAAAGGAGAAACAATTGATGAATACAAAAGAAAAGACAAAGACGAATCTGTTCAGTACCGATTACCATTTGGAGGAGGAAGTGGAGCAGGCGTTAGCATAAATCCAGTATCTTTTTTAATAGTACAAAATGATAAAGTAAAATTATTGCCAATAAACCATTCATCTTGTATTGATAAGATACTTGATTATGTTCCGGAATTATTTGATAAAATAGAAAATATTACAGAAAGTAAAAAAGATAAAGCAGATAATGACTTTAGCAATTCAGAAACAAACAATAAATCTAAAGATAAGAAAAAAGCAAACATTAACAAAGTCGCAAAAACTACAGAAGATACAAAATTAAAAGCAGATAAAAAAGATGATGAAGAAAAATTTGAGGATCTGTTTGAAGAAGAATATGAATATGATGATGATGAATAAAGAAAAGCCAAAAGAATAAATAAGTTCTTTTGGCTCTTTTCAAATTAAACAAAATACAGTATAATGTATATATGGAGGAATAAATAAATGTCAAATATTATATATCCAGATTACAATAATAGTATATTAAATTTAATAACATCATTCTTAAAATATTATAATGTGGCAACAGATCACAAATCATTAAAAGAATTGGATGAAAAACTTGAAAAGAGATATAAAAATATAGTTTTTATTATACTAGATGGAATGGGAAGTCACATTCTAGAAAGAGTTTCAAAAAATGGAATATTTGAAAAGAACAAAGTAAAAACAATAACATCTGTTTATCCATCTACAACAACTGCAGCTCTTACTACATATTATTCAGGAAAACCACCATATGAAACAGGTTGGATAGCATGGTCACAATATTTTAAAGAATATGGAAGAGCTTTGGATATGTTATCACACAAAGAATCATACCAAAATGATACTTTAGAAAATAAAAGAATAGATGTATTTAAAGATGTAATTAATTATGAAACAGTGTTTAATAAAATAGAAAAAACAAATCCAAATGTTGATGTGTATGAGATTATGCCAGATTACTCAGATAGAAAAGCAAATAGAAGCTTAAGAGCTAATAACATAGAAGAAATATGTGAACATATAAAATTGATTTGCTCTGGCAATAAAAAAGAAACATTTACAATGGCATATTGTGATAATCCGGATGGATTGTTACATAAATATGGATGTAAATCAAAAGAAGTAAAAGAGATGATAAAGAATGCAGAAAAATGCATAGAGAAAATGAGACAAGAGCTTTCTGATGACACTCTTATTGTTTTATCAGCGGATCATGGTCATAAAGACATAAATAAAGCTTATACTTTGCTTGATTATCCAGAATTGCAAGAATGTTTAATAATGCCACCATCATTAGAATCTAGAGCGTTAACTTTTTGGGTACACCAAGATAAAAAAGAAAAATTTGAATATTTGTTTAAACAAAATTTTGGAAAAGAATTTTTATTATTGACAAAACAAGAATTTCTTGAAAAAGGTTTCTTAGGAAGCGGAGTAAAACATAAAAAAATTGAAGATTTTATTGGTGACTATATAGCAATGTCCATTTCAGATTCAATTATAGTTCTGGAAACATATTTAGCAGAAGGTAAAAAAATAAAAGAGTCTACACATTGTGGATTAACAGAAGATGAAATGGAAGTGCCACTTATTATAATTGAGTAAAAAGATCCCCGAGAGCGATAAAAGCCTCGGGGTTGGTTATTTTATGAATTCAAAAATTTAGCAGTATTTTTCTGAATCCATTTTGGAAGAGAATCGAAATTATCCCTTAAGAATGACTGAATTTCATATGCGATGATATCCATTTTGTACCGGAGAGGATTAGTTCTCCAGTTATATTCTTCAGGTCCTAATCCCATATAATCTGCCAATACTTGTCTTGGGTGTTGACGAGGAAAGTAAGTTTGCGGATCACTGGTTATAAACCAAGTATCCTCTTGATCTATATAAAGCATATATGGATATTCTCCATAATCCTTTAATAAATCATCTGGCTTAATTAAAGCAGGATGTAATCCACTTTTTTGTACACAATACAACACTGGCATATCAGTGGGGGCTAAGTGTACATGTGCATGCACAATTGATGTTGCATGTTTTCCGCCACCATTTTTTCCACTACCACACTCAAATACAAAGATTTTTTTGTGATATATTGACTCAAGAATAAATCTCCAGTCATTAAGAACTTGAAGAAACTCATTAAATGTTTCCTCATCCACTTCTGCAATAGACATGACATGTTCTTTGGGAACAATCATGACATAGCCGTCGAAGAAAGCTCCTAAACCAGGAACTACATAAAAGCTTTTGCTTTCATAAAGTACATGTTCCGGCTTTTTGTTTTCGCCTTTGGCAATTTTGCAAAGCAAACAGTCAGCTTTAACAGCTTCACTGCTTTTTGAATCTTCGGATTCATGGTCTCCTATATCGATGTTTTTGCTTTCCATTAACTTAGGAAAATCACTTAATACATTGTTAATATTAAGAGCCATATCATCGATGGATGTAAATGTTGTTAAATTAACTACAACGGGATTATATTTTTGCATATACAATTCATAAGTTGTAGCAAAGAATACAACATTCTTGTTGTGTGCTCTGACATTCTGAACAATTTCGTCTTTCAGATTTGTAACAATTGTTACTGCTTTAAATCCTCTTATGAAATTAAAGCTGATCCGAATTTCGTCTTCCTGTCCAAGGAGAATGATTACTTGTTGTGTTTTTTTCAATTTGATAACCTCCTAAAATTATATACCCTTATTGTACCATAATTTACATAAATAATCAAATCTATGCTTTATCTTAACACATTAAACCATTTTTCATATAATGATGTTGTCAAATTCCAAAGAGTTATTTGGTGAACATCGTTTTTGGCAAGTAAGTTAACTTCTAAAAGTTGTTCATTATTAGAAGTATATACTACTTTTCCAACAACAGTTCCTTTATTTATCGGAGCTGATAAATTATCATTTAAAACAATATTTTGTTCAATGTTTGAATTTTGCCCTTTCTTTAATAAAATATTAGCATCTTTTTCTAATATTAAGTCTACATTCTTTTCAATACTTTTGTTTATTGATACTTGTGTAACTACATCATTCTTAGAACCAAATGATTTACAAGAACAATTTGCAAATCCGTAATCCAAAAGTTTTGTAGCTTCTGCAAATCTTATTTTAGTAGAAGGTGCTTTCATTATAACAGCAATTAAAGATAAATTATCTCTGGTAGCAGAGGCAGACAAATTGTATAGAGCGACAGAAGTTGAACCAGTTTTTAAACCAGTCGCTCCTTTGTAGTTTCTTATTAATTTATTTGTATTTACTAGCTGAGATTTTCCATCTCTAATAGAATCCATCCAAATTGTTGTATATTTTTGAATATCTGGATGATTTAATAATAATTCTCTAGACATTATAGCAATATCGTAAGCAGAAGTAACATGACCGTCTTCATCTATACCATGGCAATTTTTAAAACATGTGTCATTCATACCTAAAGCTTTTGCTCTTTCATTCATTTTTTGCACAAAGGCTTCTTCACTTCCAGCTAAATATTCTGCCATAGCAACTGTACAATCATTTGCTGAAACAACACATATTGATTTTAGCATATCATTTACAGTTAAAGTTTCTTTAGTATCTAGCCATATTTGAGAACCACCCATACTGTGAGCATTTTCACTACATGGAATAGGAGTGTCTAAAGAAATTTGGTTACTGTTTAAAGCTTCCATTATTAAAAGTAATGACATTACTTTGGTTACACTGGCAGGCCTTAATTGTTCATGAATATTATGTGCATATAAAACATTACCACTAGATTGTTCTATTAAAATTGCAGAACCAGATTCTAAGTTTAAAGAGTTGTCGTTGCTTGGAGTAGTGGTTGTGGGAACAGCATTATTAGAACTTGAAGTATTTTTAATTGAATTAGCTCCATTAGACCATACATATAAAGAATCACTTGCAAAACAGAAATTAATGAAAATAAGGCTTATCATAAGCAAAATAGAAATACATGCAAACTTAAATTTTTTAGAAATCATAAAATCCCTCCTATGCTATGTATATGAGGGAAAAAACAATAATATGTCTATACGGGCGGACACAGGGTTGTGCCCCTACAGAAAAATTGTGCAGTCAAAATCTAAACACAAAAAACAGAACATATGTTAATGAAGAATTAATAATTAATAATGAAGAAATTAATAATATAAATGTATGGGCGGACGCCTCTGTCCGCCCGTGAGACGAAGAAACACTTTATAAATATTAATCACACTTTTTCGATTTTAATAATTATTTTATTTTTTTCGACTTCTGCTTTTAGTTTTATATCATAGTCAGCTAGATTTTTAAATTTTAAATCAGCAGATTTATAAGAAACAGCAGCATCTTTTCCGTCTCTTATATATATTACATCTCTACTATGTTCATGGCGTTCTATAATTTCTATATTATCAAGATCTAAAACTGCATTATATATGGTTGTACTTACTTGACAAATGCCGCCACCATAACTTTTTTTTATCTTTCCATCAGATGTAAAAGCCTTTGCTTTTTTATATCCTCTTTCTTTAGTAGGGCAGCCTAAAACATCCCATAATGAAAAAGTATCACCAGATTTTACTATTATATCATTTAAAGTATCACAGGCTAATTCTATATTAGAATATCGTGCTTTAGTATCTTTTGGCAGCCTAGTAGAAAATTCTGATAAAACCTCATCTTTTGTATCTTCTTTAGGAATTTCTGCTGTTATATTGTTTTCAATATTTTGATTTGTAGATGTTCTTTCTGCTGTATAATTGCTAGAATAATTTTCTGTATTATTTTGAGGAATTTTCTTATACATATAAAAGCAAATTACTAATATTATAATTATGCATAAAATCATTATAAAAATATTTTTTTTCATATTAATACCTCATAATTAAAATTTCTAAATACTAGTTTTTCCAAAATCCATATAA
>ULNE01024996.1_pt1 | contig 9321 bp, 8 predicted proteins | sample 1951831 | NCBI WGS metagenome assembly ULNE01 (sample SAMEA4835568, study PRJEB28245) | human gut metagenome | biome: gut microbiome; material: fecal sample | place: Denmark | collected 2008 | reverse complement strand
TAGGGAAAGCCATCTCAAAGAAGTCATCGACGAAATCCCATGCGTACTTCTGGTCGGAGATCATCGCACCAACAGCATTACAGCCTACAAGGCCTGGTGAGTGGTCGGCACCATATACTGGCTTACCGTTGAGTTCATAGAGGGCTACATAGTTCTTCACGCCAACGCTATTGAAGAAGTCGAGGAGTTTCTTTGTCTGGTTGTATTCGTTCTCGCTGCCCTTGAACCACATATAGTCTGTAGCCATGTGCATAGCGCAACGCCATGCGTCATAGCGGAAACCTGCATGCTCACCAGCTCGTGGGCCGCCGCTAAACTCTGCATAGTCAGGCATGAGACCGGTTGTCTCGTGGGCAAAGAGAGGGTACATCTCGCGACTCTTGTCTGCACATGCCTTCCAGAACTGTCGGTTGTTGTTTGCCCACTTCGACCAGAGTTCGTAGAATGCAGGCATGTGGTATGATGGGTCGGTGTGTACTGCCGACTGTGCGTATGGCACGAAGACAATCTGATGGTCTGCATTGAACATGTTGACATGCGAGGAGTTGATATAGTGTCCCTTGCTCAGCATGTTGTCGAGGATATAGTTTGCCTCCTTCCAGTAGTCGATACCGGTAGATTTATTGCCCCATCGGCCTGCTGCAAACATGAGGGCTGTAGCGATATACTCGTCACCGTCAGGTGCGGCATTGCCATCCTTGATACTGCCGTCAGTATTCAACTGCCATGCGAGGTAGCCCTTGTTTGCTCCCGACTTGTGCATACTGTGGTTCTTGGTGAAGCGCCACAGTTTGTCAAACTCCGTCTGCATACCCAGCTGTACGCAGATCATCATGCCGTATGAAAGGCTCTCTGTACGTACATCATTATTACCTGTGTCGAGGATATATGCCTCGTCGGTGCCCAACTCGTAGTACAGGCGTCCGTTTTCTGCGTCGCCCTCAAAGAACTGTTGCTTTATTGCCTGAAGCTTGCTGTTTATCTCCTCCTGTGAGTAACCTGCCTCCTGCAGAATGTTGCGATACTGTCCCGACTGCCATACGCTCTGCTGAGGCAGCACCGGAGTTGGCCTTACGGCCAGTGCCTTGACAAATTCAAACTCGATCTTGTCAATGAAAGTATTGTTAGAACCGTTATCATTCTCCAGGTTCAGCTTCACGTCCACAGAAGATGCGTCCAGATACAGCTTTGTCGTCACTTGCTGTACAGAAGGTGCAGTGCCACTGAACGACATGTCGGCCATTTTCTTTCCACCGACGTAAAGAGCCACTCCAGCAGCCGTGCCGTTGTCTGATGCGCCCGTCACCTTTATGTTATACACTCCGCTGCCGTTGGTCAGGCTAACCACACCGGTAGCATTGTCACCATTGCCATAGAGAGCCACTCCCTGGAACGGGCTGCTACACGGCCCGGCATATTGGCCGCCTAAGGTCATTGTCTCAGCCTCAAGGGTCTGAGCTTGCATCCCGACGCAAAAAGCGAGGGCTGCAATTACTGATAATACTTTCTTTGTCATTGTGTTAGTTATATATGGATATTTTGCAAGACTATATTGATATGTTTCTTTCTGATTAATCCACTTCCCAGTCGCCCCCTTTTATATCGCCCCATGATGGGTTTTCTTCTTCGTTCCCACCAACCTCAATAATTACAGGTTCAGGTCCTGAGGCAGAGAGGATGTTTTCTGAATCGCAGAACGTCATCACCTCTACAATAGGTTTTGTATATTCTTTTTTCATCTTTATTATTCCTTGATTTAAACGTCCTTTTCTTCTTCACTCACGACATCCCCGACCCCGTATGCGGGGAAGGGATGACTGTGAATTAATGCTTGTTTCTCTTACTTCACCATCACTTTCAGCACTCTGCCTGTAGAGGTGCGAATGATGTTGAGTCCCTTATTCAGCGACTTGGTCTTCATGCCGCTTGGGCTATACACTTCCTCAATATTGAAGTCCTCTGCAATGAAAGCTGGGGACGAAATATGTGTTACGTTATCTGGAACTATCTCAAAATTAAACATCTTCGGCATCTTCTTAGCGCCAGACTGCTGTTGCTCGCCCTGAACAGGAGCGCTGTATAACTGAGATCCATTGAATGAAGCTCGCATTGGTCGGACACTCATATTGCCACCGTTCATATAGAATTTGCCTCCCAAGAAACCGTATGCATAACCTGTAGCAATTACGACTGGCTGGAATACACCCTCCATTGTTATGCTTACGTCCGTATTCTCTACTCTTTTTGTCACTTTCGTAGGAGTAAGATTGAAGTCCTCTGGCTTAACACAGGTATTTGATAGTTCCATATCTCCAGTGCCTATCAGGTATGGCTGACCAGCCTCCATTCCACCAGTATGACCTTTGAACTCAAGTGTATATTGATCTTCACCGCCTACTGTTGCCTTACCCATCGACGTAAAGTCATATAACTTGGCACCTTTATTAGATACTTCGGTTGGAGATATTGGGAATGGCAGACAGACAGTAGAGTAATTACTTTTCACATCACGGAAGTACGTTGCCTTGTCGAATGTAGGGAAGTTTGATGATGCCACTTCCTTTGATATATAAGGCTTCTCTTCATCGTGGAGCTCAAGCTGGAGGATGCGGGTGTCATTGCTTGCAGAAGTGCTCTTGAAACATTCTGAACCAAATTTATCAGGAATAGAATGCAAAATGATTGTTACCTTTTGATTCAAGTCCTTAAAAGCATTATTACCAATTGCCGTGATATTCTCAGATACTATAACCTTGGTTATTGAATTGTTCTTACCGCTCCAAGGCTGATTACCATTAAAATCAGGCATAGGGCCACTACCTGTTACGTAAAGAGTCTCACTTTCTACTTTTGACCATGTATTGGTCAGGGCGTTCTGCGTATAGGAACCATCAGTAGCAAGACGAATATTCGTAATCAATACTTCAAACAGATATGTTGGAATTCCACCAATATATAAATCAAATTCATTTTTATCCGTCTTGATGTCATCGGTAATTTTTATCGTACCCGTATGCCATGGACTTTGAGATTCATCACCAGTCTGAAATGTTGGATAAGTCTTTCCACTCCAGTCTATATCAGACCAGTAAAATTTCATATCTTTGTGATTTCTATCATTACTTATTGCTTTATAATCAAACACAAAAGAAGAGAAATCACTTAGTTTCTTACCTTCTGGTAGTTTGCAATGGAAAACAAGATATTCTGTAGCTACATTGTTACCAGATTTGAAATCCAGAACATTTCCATATTTCGGATCAGCTACTATTTTTGCAGAACCAGGTTCAGCTACTTGGTAAGATTCGTGATTGATAATTTCCCATTGATCGTTTACAGCAGCATTTCCAAAATCTTGAAGCATATAGAACATACCATTTTCTACATATGTGCCATTTGCAGAATTTGAAGCAAGAACTGTTATTTCCTTAGACACAGGAATTACACCTCCACCATCCTGTGAACTAACTGTAATGGTTGCAGTACCAGTACTCTTTGCGGTAAGATTACCATTCTGGTCAACCTCGATAATAGAGGGAGCGCTTGATTCCCAAGTCACATTCTGGTTAGTGGCATTATCTGGAGATATTGTAACAGTACACTGAGCATTAGTACCAACATTCATTGTGTTAGGCGCTGTTAAAGAAAGTTTTGTTACAGGTATTGGATCTATAACATTAACAGTTGCTACCTTAGAGGTTGCAGAACCTTTTGTGTTTGTTGCAACGCAATAGTAATAGTATGTATCCTTAGTTCCGGTTGGTACTGAATAAGTCGCAGATGTTGCATCATTGATTATAGTACCATTTACATTGGAATTCGTCGTATTGCTATACCACTGATATGTTGGGGCAGGAGTGCCCGAAGCTTTTACAGAAAGAGACAACGTGCCACCCTGACCTACGGTGTAAGAAGTCTCAAGATTGGTTGTGAATGTAGGGACTGTCTTTACACCAAACTCAATATCATCAATCAGCACATCGCCACACTTACCATAGTTAATCATGATGACGTTATAGTCATCACGGTCGGCAGTTACCTCACCTTCATAAGTAGCCCAATCACCTGTTACATTTTCTCCAAAAAATGCTTTCTGTTCGTAAGGTTCGGCATTGTGCTGCATAATCGCCTGGATTGTACCGTCTCCACTGACTTTCTTTGCTTTTAAGCGAAACACGTAAGTTGTTCCTTGTGTAGCAGTAAAATTGTATTTCAACTGTGCATCCCAGACATTTGGAGCAGTCTCTGTAGAAGCAAGACGAGCACACTGCGATTCATCAGGACCGCCGTTTGGGTCTAAGGATCTATCGCAATAGTCTCCCTGTTCTCCCCACTCGCCCCAACCAGAATCAAACGTCGAATTATTACCTTCCAGCAGATTTTTAGCGATGTAAAGTGATGATTGAGCGCTACAATTAGCCCCAAAAGCATACAATACAGTTAAAATTAAGCATAATTTTCTCATAATATAAATTTTTACAAAGAAACACCAATACAAACAATGGTGATTCCAAAATGATTAAACGTATATGTTCCCAAATGTGATGATTTTATATTCGCGGGGACAAAGGTACTTAAGATTTTATAATTTTAGCGTTGGTTTAATTCCAGATTTACACTGAAAATGCGATGCAAAAATACAACTTAACATTTTGGATACAAAACAATTTTATTATTCTTTTTTTTTGCAGTCGTTAACAGATAATACTATTGTACCATCTACTCAGTAATTGGCCTCCTGCCAATTACTGAGTGTATATTTCGGTACGTTTGCAATGTAACCATCCCACTTCCACCGTTGGAGGTTAAAAATTAGCGGCATCATAGTTTCATCTCTGATTCTATGATGCCGCTTTTTATAGTTGTTGTTATTTGCCGATTTATTTCTTTAGTTCTTCTGCTATTCTGTATGGCAACAGACTTTCGTATTCTTCTCTAACCAATTGAATTATATCTGTTTCTCTATTGTTTAGCTCAATAATCTTTTGCTCAGAGCCCTTACTGGATACCAGACGGCTAACCAACCGACAGCCAGCACCGTGACAAAGATAATGGCAACATCTGAATAGTGTACACTTACCGGATAAGCATCAACAATGAAAGAGCCAGCAGAATCACCCAGCTTCACAAATCCGAATTCCTGTTGTAAGAGACAGAGCAACAAACCCATACCGATACCGATGATAGCTCCAATGGCAGAAATCATTCTACCTTCAAAAAGGAACACACGAGCTATCTGCTTGTCGCTGGCTCCCAAGTTGCGCAAAGTAAGCACATCATCTTTCTTATCGATGATCAGCATGGACAACGAACCGATGATATTAAAGCAAGCCACTATCAAGATAAACGTAAGGAAGATATAAGCTATCATCTTCTCAATAGACATAATCTTGAAAGTATCTTCCTGCTGCTCAAATCTATCCAGCACCCGGTACTTATCTCCGGCTATCTGCTGCATCTCCTTCTTCACGGCATCTAAATCACTGCCATCTTTCAGTCGGAGTTCGAGCGAAGAAAGCATTCCCTGCTGTCCAAAGAGATTACGGGCAAATGTTACGGAAGTCAGAATGTAATTCTTGTCATAACGGGCTTGCTTGACAGCAAACAATACGCTCGGACTGACCAGAGAATCAACTACAAATCCCTCAGAAGGATTCGACATATCCAACTGTCCCTCCTTCATCGGTGCATAAATCTTCAGAAAACCATCCCATTGCGCACCGATACCAAGGGTCTGCGCCAAACGGATACCCAAGGTTCCATATTCCAAGTTGGCAGCATGAAGTGAGAATGTGCCATCACCATAGAGGATGTCTGTGATATGCGACTGGTCGCTGAAATTATCATCCACACCCTTGATGGTAACCATAGCCTGACGGTCCTGATAGACAGCCAGCGCCTGATCTTCCACACACTCTGTTGCAACATCTACCTGCGGCAACTGGCGAATTTTGGTCAAGATAGGGTCATCGCAAGGAGCCGTCTTACCTTTTGTAGGAACGAGTTCTAACTGTGGATCAAAGCTGGTAAACAAAGTTGCCACCAAGTCATGGAATCCATTGAACACACTCAGCACGATGACTAACGCCATCGTAGCCACAGCCACACCAATCGCCGAGATAGCACTGATGATATTGATGGCATGAGTGCTCTTCTTGGAAAAGAGATACCTGCGAGCAATGAAAAATGGAAAATTCATTTGTCTTTTACTTTTTTACTTTTTCAAAAGTTCATCTATGCGCTCCAAATAATCCAGACTGTCATCGAGGAAGAAGCGTAATTCAGGAATTATACGCAATTGGTTTCTTACCTTCTTGCCCAAATCATAACGAATGGTTTTCTCATTAGCGGTGATATTCTTCAGGATTTCCTCTCCTTTCTCAGAAGGGAACACACTCAGATAAGCAGTACAGATACTGAGGTCTGGACTGATTTTTACCTTGGTCACACTCACCATGACACCATGCATCATACGAGTTTGTGACTGAAAAATAAGACTCAACTCCTTCTGGAGAAGTCTGGATATACGGTTTTGTCTTGTTTCTTGCATAATCTTTTCTATTAGAATGATTAACTAAATCAGAATGATAAACTAAAAATTAAACATTACTCAGTTTAACACTATTCAAGGTCCACATGCTTCACCTCCACACTTTCATGCAGGAAGATCTGAGCAGACTCCTTGAATTTTTCCTCACTTTCAGTAGTCAGATACTGGCAGGTACCTTTCTTGGTAATCATATTCTCCATGTCCTGATGCCGCTTCACGTAATTTTTCAGACTCTCAGCTACATACATTCCTTGTGGCACAACCCGCACACCATCGGGAAGGTTTTTTACAATGCTGTTCATCAGCAATGGATAATGTGTACATCCCAAGATAATCGTATCTATGTCAGCATCTTTACGCATCAGTTGGTCAATGCGCTTCTTGACGAAATAATCAGCACCCGGACTATCAGCCTCATTGGCTTCTACGATAGCCGCCCATAGCGGACAAGCAACACCGCTAACCTTGACTTCAGGCCAGAGTTTGGCAATCTCCAAGTCATAGCTTTGACTTTTGATAGTACCTTCCGTAGCCAACAGACCGACATGGTTACTCTTGGTGATATTACCGATAACCTCAGCAGTAGGACGGATAATACCCAGCACACGGCGGCTTGGATCCAACTCAGGGATATCCCTTTGCTGGATAGAACGAAGTGCCTTGGCTGAAGCCGTATTACAACCCAGAATCACCAAGTGACACCCCATCGAAAACAGTTTGAGTACTGCCTGGCGCGTAAACTTATACACCACCTCGAAAGAGCGGGAACCATACGGCGCACGTGCATTATCACCCAAGTACATATAGTCGTACTGAGGAAGAAGCTGACGAAGTCCATGCAGGATAGTCAACCCACCATATCCGGAATCAAATATTCCGATAGGACCAGGATTAGAAGGTAACATCATTTCAAATTCTCCTTGATTAGTTCGGTAATATCCTCTCCCATCGCAGCATCAACGTATGGAAGTGAATCGTGGTCGGCATTCAGGATAAACGCATATCCTTTCGCCTTGCCTATCTTCTGCAAAGCCTCTCTGATTTGTTTTTTCAGGGGAGCATAAGCATCTTCCCCAGCCTGTTTCAGCAGACGTTCCGACTCAGCTTTGAAAGCCATATTCTTAGCCATCAGTTCACGAAGTTCCGCCTGTCGTTTTTCCAGGATGGAAGGAGCGAAATTACGCTGACCATCCAGAAACTCCTCATACTTGCTGTTAAACTCGTCCTCCGAGCGCTTGGTTTCGGCATCATACTTCAAGCGAAGATCGTCCATATGATGCTTGGCTATCGCATAACCAGGCATTGTACGAAAGACTTCTTCGAAGCTGAAATAGCCGAAACGGATTGCAGACGGAGCCTCTGCACCCGCAGTAGGAGCAGCAGTAGCCTCACTCGCTTTAGGAGCTGAATTAGCCACCTGCTGGGCAGATGCCAGCACAGGCATCATTGCCAGAACCAAATAAAGGAATGTCTTTTTCATCATGAAGTGTTGGATTAGAATAGGCATATTCATACCTATTATATATAAATACTGAAAAGAGAAACAAGGGCAAGCACTTGTGCCTGCCCCACTATCTCAGTTGAAAATAACCGAAATTACTTGATCTTAGCCTGTACTTCCTTAGTTACATCAACTACATTGGTACCAGTGTAAACAGCAGCACCTTCCTCGAAGATGTAAGTGTAGTTGCCAGCCTTACCAACAGCCTCGATAGCAGTACGCACCTTAGCCACGATAGGCTGCATCAGCTCGCTGCTCTTCTTCTGCAATTCCTGCTGACCGTCCTGATAAGCCTGCTGAATCTTCTGCTGAAGACCCTGCAACTCAGTTTCCTTCTGCTGCTTAGCAGTAGCATTCATTGTACTCTGACCCTTCTGATACTCGTCAGCCTTGCGCTGGAACTCATCCTGCATAAACTTCAAATCGTTCTCCTTCTGCTTCTGGAGTGCCTCAAGCTCACCATTAGCTTTAGCAACATCAGGCAAAGCCTGCATGATAGTCTGGGTATTTACCTTACCAAACTTCTGTGCCATCATTGTCATTGGTGCACAAAGCATCAACATTAAAATAAGCTTTTTCATTGTTTTTATTCTTTTAATTATAAATATTCAAATAGGTTTTCAGATGGACATATTGTCCACAGTCAACTCACTTTTATAACTCTCGCTGCAAATATACAACTAATTATTGGAATAACCTAATTTTTGAAGCACTTCGTTGCTAATATCGATTTTTGGAGAACCAAATATGATACCAGCATTGCTGGCTCTGTCGAGCACCAGCGAATAGCCACGCAAATCAGCGATTTCCTTCACTGCATTGTAGAGTTCCTCCTGTATAGGAGTCATCAGCGCTTCACGCTTCTTGTAGAGTTCCCCTTCAGGTCCGAAGTATTTCTTCTTCAGATCACTGGCTTCCTTCTCCTTCTGCATGATGGCATCCTGCTTGGCTTTTTTCTGTTCCTGTGACAAGAAAACCACCTCGTTCTGATAGTTCTTGTACATAGTACTTGCCTCCAGATTGAGCGCCTCTACCTCAGCTTGCCATTTCTTGCTCACCTGGTTCAACTGTTCGTTGGCACGCTCGTAAGCAGGCACATTCTTCAGGATATATTCCATATCAACCAGCGCATATTTCTGCGCATGGGCTGTGATGGCTGCTACAGCCATCATCAGCATCAATATCATCTTCTTCATAAGAATTCCTCCAATTATATCAATTCTTATTTATTATTTATCATTTGTCATTTGTCTTAGAACTCCTGACCGAG
>ULNE01014345.1_pt1 | contig 9334 bp, 2 predicted proteins | sample 1951831 | NCBI WGS metagenome assembly ULNE01 (sample SAMEA4835568, study PRJEB28245) | human gut metagenome | biome: gut microbiome; material: fecal sample | place: Denmark | collected 2008 | reverse complement strand
CAGCCGCCGATATTTCCGCGCGCTTCTCTTGCCCGGCGCTTCTGCTCGGCGAGATTATCTCTGTAGCCCTCTTCGTCAATGGCGATACCGCGCTCGGCGGCAATCTCACGCGTGAGGTCTATCGGGAAGCCGTAGGTATCGGAAAGCTTGAAGGTATCGGCACCCGAGATGATATTCGTTCCGTTTTCCTCTGCGGCGCTCATAAGATTTTCGAGCAGGTTCATGCCGGATTCGACCGTTCTCGAAAAACGTTCCTCCTCCAGCCCCGCTATCTTGCAGATATAGTCGAGCTTTTCCGTGAGCATAGGATATGCACTCTTGTTTTCGTGCGCCACTACCTTGATTATATCATCGAGGAAAGCACCCTTTATGCCGAGAAGTCTGCCGTGGCGGCAGGCACGGCGGATAAGGCGGCGCAGAACATAGCCGCGGCCTTCATTCGAGGGCATTACGCCGTCGGCAATAAGGAAAGAGGAAGCGCGCATATGGTCTGCGATGATACGCATGGAAATGTCGGCTTTCTCATTCTCCCTGTACTTTATGCCCGCCTTTTCGCTGATGGCGGAGATGATATTCTGAATGGTATCGACATCAAACATGCTGTCCACTCCCTGCATTACGCAGGCGAGACGCTCGAGTCCCATGCCGGTATCTATATTTTTCTGAGCAAGCTCGGTATAGTTGCCGTTGCCGTCATTATTGAACTGCGAGAAAACATTATTCCATATTTCCATGTATCTGTCACAGTCACAGCCGGGCTTGCAGTCGGGCTTGCCGCAGCCGTATTTTTCGCCGCGATCGAAATATATCTCGGAGCAGGGACCGCAGGGACCGCTGCCGTGCTCCCAGAAGTTGTCCTCCTTACCGAGGCGGATTATACGCTCGGCGGGGACGCCGATCTTTTTGTTCCATATTTCAAAAGCCTCGTCATCCTTTTCGTAGACGGAGGGCCAGAGCCTGTCCTCGGGGATTTCGAGAACCTTGGTGAGAAATTCCCATGCCCACGGGAGCGCCTCTTCTTTGAAATAATCGCCGAAGGAAAAGTTGCCGAGCATCTCGAAATATGTGCCGTGGCGTGCCGTATATCCGACATTTTCTATATCGTTTGTGCGTATGCAACGCTGGCAGGTCGTCATGCGGCGGCAGGGCGGAGTAGCTTCACCCGTGAAATACTTTTTGAGCGGAGCCATGCCCGCGACTATGAGCAGAAGCGACTTGTCGCCCTCGGGAATAAGCGAATAGCTGTCGTGGCGGAGATGCCCCTTTGACTCAAAAAACGAGAGAAATTTCTCCCGGATATCATTTAGAGAAGTCCATTTCATGAAAAAGTGTCCTCATTTCCTGAAAAAATGTATTCGGAGGGCGTTTTTCGCCCTCTTTTTAGCGGATTTATTTTAATTATATTATCTTCAGACAAAAAAGTCAATATTTATTTCAAAAAAGTGAAAGTTTCCTCTTGACATATTGACAAATGGGTGGTATACTTATAAACTGCATTATAATTGCTTATGCTATCGCCATTTTTAGCCGACTGTAAAATCAAACGGCGCGAAAGAGGCGGTAAAAGCAAGCAAAAACAAAGATTTTTGCGCAAAATCAAGGCAAGCTAAATTATGAATGGAGTGATTATATGAGAATCAAACCCCAGCAGCTTGGCAAAAACATCAGAATGAGCTATGCTAAGGTAAAGGACATCATAGATATGCCCGATCTTCTCGAGGTGCAGAAGAAGTCCTACGGATGGCTCATTGAAAAGGGTATCGGAGAGGTTCTCTCAGATGTTTCGCCTATTGTGGATTATTCCGGCAATCTCGTTATCGAGTTTGTGGACTTCTCCATAGACGCAACGCCGAAGTATTCCATAGAGGAATGCAAGGAGAGAGACGCCAACTATGCAGCCCCGCTCAGAGTTACTGTCAGACTCACAAATAAGAGTACAGGCGAAGTAAAGCAACAGGATCTCTTCATGGGAGATTTCCCGCTGATGACCGATGAGGGTACATTTATCATAAACGGCGCGCAGAGAGTTGTCGTTTCACAGCTGGTACGCTCACCGGGTATGTACTATGAAACTGCGATGGACAAAACGGGCAAGATGATAGTGAAGGCTACCGTCATCCCATACCGCGGCGCTTGGCTTGAGTATGAGACGGATCTCAATGATGTTTGCTGGGTCCGTATCGATAAAAACAGAAAGATACCGGCTACAATACTTATCCGTGCCCTTGAGGAAGCAACCGCTTCTTCAACGGGAGTACGCTCCGTTTACGGCGACGACCAGAAAATACTTGCCACCCTTGAAAAAGACGGAATGCAGAATGAGGCGGACAAGAACGGTACCTCTCCCTATGAAGAGGCGCTCAAGGAAATATACAAAAAGCTCCGTCCCGGCGAGCCTGCGATAGTTGAAAGCGCGCAGATACTCATAAATAATATGTTCTTTGATCAGAAGCACTATGATCTCGGTGCTGTCGGCAGATATAAATTTGACAAGAAAACCGCGATAGGCAAGAGAATCACAGGCAGAACGCTCACGCGTCCGGTTGTCAATCCCATAACCGGCGAGCTTATATTCGATGCGGGGAAAACGCTCACATACGATGAGGCTATGGTCATTGAGCACGCATGCGTGAACGAGGCTTATGTCGATATCGGTGACGGCAAAGAAATAAAGGTATTCGGCAACGGTATGGTTGATGCCAAGGATGTTCTCGGCTATGACCTGCGCGATTGCGGCATAAACGAGCATGTAAAGCTCAGCCTGCTGCTCTCCATCATGGATGAATGCGGCGGCGACGCCGAGAAGATAAAGGCAGAGGCAAAAGCGAGAGCAGCCGAGCTTTCTCCCAAGCATATCACAAAGGATGATATCTTCGCTTCGATGAACTATCTCATCTGCCTTGCACACGGCATAGGCAATCCCGACGATATCGACCATCTCGGAAACAGAAGAATCCGTGCTGTAGGCGAGCTTATTCAGAATCAGCTCAGAATCGGTTTCTCCCGCATGGATAAGATAATAAAAGAGCGCATGACTATTCAGGATGCGGACAGCCTCACGCCTCAGGGACTCATCAATATCCGTCCCGTTGTGGCTGCGATACGCGAATTTTTCGGTTCGTCACAGCTTTCCCAGTTCATGGATCAGAACAACCCGCTTGCCGAGCTTACTCACAAGCGCCGTCTTTCCGCGCTCGGCCCCGGCGGTCTTTCCAGAGACCGTGCATCGTTTGAAGTCCGCGATGTGCATTATACTCACTACGGACGCATATGCCCGATAGAGACGCCTGAAGGCCCCAATATCGGTCTTATCTCATATCTTGCATGCTACGCGAGAATAAACGATTACGGCTTCATCGAGGCACCCTTCCGCAAGGTTGACAAGGCGAACGGCATCGTTACCGATAATGTCGAATACATGACAGCCGATGTCGAGGACAATTATATTGTTGCTCAGGCAAACGAACCTCTTGATGAAGAGGGCAGATTCATAAACCGCAAGGTAACTGCAAGAGACAAGGCGGAGATAGTCGAAGTGGACGCCTCTATGGTAGACTACATGGACGTTTCGCCGAAGATGCTTATATCCGTTGCCACAGGCTTCATTCCGTTCCTTGAAAACGATGATAACTCCCGTGCGCTCATGGGCTCAAACATGCAGAAGCAGGCTGTTCCGCTCATGATGACGGAATCTCCGATAGTGGGTACCGGCATGGAATATAAAGCGGCGATAGACTCCGGTGTCTGCGTTATAGCCAAGGAAGGCGGATATGTTGACAGAGTATCCTCCGACGAGGTCATAGTGTGCCGCGATGACGGACAGAAGGACAGATATGCTCTTCTGAAGTTCAAGCGCTCCAATGTCGGCACCTGCGTAAACCAGAGACCTATAGTAAATCTCGGCGACAGAGTCGAGAAGGGCGACGTAATAGCGGATGGTCCCGCTACCTCAAACGGCGAAATCTCCCTCGGCAAGAATGCTCTTATAGGCTTCATGACATGGGAAGGCTATAACTACGAGGACGCCGTTCTGCTCAACGAAAATCTCGTTCGCAACGATGTTTATACATCTATTCATATAGAAGAATACAATACGGAAGCAAGAGACACCAAGCTCGGTCCGGAGGAAATCACAAGAGAAATTCCGAACTGCGGCGAGGACGCGCTCAAGGATCTCGATGCCGATGGTATCATCCGCATAGGTACGGATGTTCACGCGGGAGATATACTTGTAGGTAAGGTTACGCCCAAGGGCGAAACCGAGCTTACTCCCGAGGAGAGACTGCTTCGCGCCATATTCGGCGAAAAGGCACGCGAGGTTCGCGATACTTCGCTCCGCCTGCCGCACGGCGAAAGCGGTATCGTTGTGGATGTAAAGGTATTCTCACGCGCAAATTCCGATGAGCTTTCTCCCGGCGTAAACAAGACGGTTCGCGTCTATATCGCGCAGAAGAGAAAGATTTCCGTCGGCGACAAGATGGCTGGACGCCACGGTAACAAAGGTGTCGTTTCTCGCATACTTCCTCCCGAGGATATGCCTTATCTTGCAGACGGTACGCCGCTCGATATCGTGCTGAATCCTCTGGGCGTTCCTTCCCGAATGAATATCGGTCAGGTGCTCGAGGTGCATCTCGGTATCGCCGCAAAGCATCTCGGCTTCAAGGTCATGACGCCTGCCTTCGACGGTGCGAAGGAAAGTGATATCACAGAGGCGCTCACCCTTGCCGGACTTTACAGAGACGTTCTCCCGAGCGATGTGCTCAAGGGCAGAAAATTCTATGAAGAGGTTACCGACGAGGAAACGGGCGAAAAGAAATATATAGAATTCGGCGAGGATAAGCTCGCAAACAAGGCTCTCGTAGCCGAGAAGATAGCGGAGAAGAAGCTGAAAACCGTAGACGGCAAGCAGATTCTTTACGATGGCAGAACGGGCGAAGCATTCGATAACCCCGTAACCGTCGGTATCATGTACTATCTCAAGCTCCATCACCTTGTAGATGATAAGATTCACGCGCGCTCCACAGGTCCTTATGCTCTCGTTACGCAGCAGCCTCTCGGCGGTAAAGCTCAGTTCGGCGGTCAGCGCTTCGGAGAAATGGAAGTCTGGGCTCTCGAGGCTTACGGCGCGGCTTATACGCTTCAGGAAATCCTCACGGTCAAGAGTGACGATGTCACGGGTCGTGTAAAGGCATATGAGGCTATCGTAAAGGGTCAGAATATTCCCACGCCCGGCGTTCCGGAGTCATTCCGCGTGCTTGTAAAAGAGCTTCAGTCGCTGGCACTCGATATCAGAGTTCTCGATGAAAACGGCGAGGAAATAGCACTTTCTTCCATCGGCGACGACCTCGACGATACACCTTCCACCGTTTCCATGGACGACATCGGCAGAACGGTTGAGGGCGAGGATGACGACGAGCATATCACCATCATCGACGACCCCGAATCCGAATTTGCGGGCGGCGACGATGACGATGATGATTTTGACTTCGATGACGATGAATTCGACGACGAAGAGGACTTCGCCGACGATGACGATATGGAATAAGAAAGGGGGAAATGCAAAATGGGAAAACAGATTTTTAATTCGATTAAAATAGGACTTGCGTCCCCTGAAATGATAAGAAGCTGGTCAAGCGGCGAGGTCACCAAGCCCGAGACCATAAACTACAGAACGCTTCGCCCCGAAAAGGACGGTCTTTTCTGCGAGAAAATCTTCGGTCCGACTAAGGACTGGGAGTGTCTCTGCGGAAAATACAAGAGAGTCCGCTATAAGGGCAAGGTCTGCGAAAAATGCGGCGTTGAGGTTACAACCAAGAAAGTGCGCCGCGAGAGAATGGGTCATATCGAGCTTGCCGCTCCGGTATCTCATATATGGTATTTCCGCGCTATACCTTCCCGTATAGGTCTGCTTCTCGACCTTTCTCCGAGGCTCCTTGAAAAGGTACTCTATTTCGCGCAGTACATCGTTCTCGACCCCGGCAATACGCCCCTCGAGAAGATGCAGCTCCTTTCCGAGCGCGAATACCGCGAAATGTATGAGAAATACGAGAACGATTTCCGCGTAGGCATGGGTGCCGAGGCTGTGAAAGAGCTCCTCTGCGAAATAGATATAGAGAAGCTTTCCGAGCAGCTCAAGGCTGAACTTGCCACGGCAGGCGGTCAGAAAAAGCTTCGCATTATCAAGAGGCTTGAGGTTGTCGAGGCATTCAGAAAGTCCGGCAACCGCCCCGAGTGGATGATACTCGATGTCATTCCCGTTATCCCGCCGGATATCCGCCCGATGGTACAGCTGGACGGCGGCAGATTTGCGACGACGGATATAAACGATCTCTATCGCAGAGTTATCAACAGAAACAACCGTCTCAAGAAGCTCACAGAGCTTTTTGCACCGGAAATAATCATCAGAAACGAAAAGCGTATGCTTCAGGAGGCGGTAGACGCCCTCATCGATAACGGCAGACGCGGCAAGCCCGTAACAGGCGGCTCCAGCAACCGTCCGCTCAAGTCTCTTTCCGAGATGCTCCGCGGTAAGCAGGGACGCTTCCGTCAGAACCTGCTCGGTAAGCGTGTCGACTATTCCGGACGTTCCGTTATCGTCGTAGGTCCTTCGCTGAAGATTTATCAGTGCGGACTTCCTAAGGAAATGGCTCTTGAGCTCTTCAAGCCGTTCGTTATGAAGCGCCTTGTCGAGACGCAGAGCGCCTCCAATATCAAGGACGCAAAGAAAAAGGTGGAGAAGGCAAGTCCCGAGATATGGGATGCACTCGAAACGGTCATAAAGGACCATCCCGTGCTTCTCAACCGTGCACCCACGCTCCACAGACTTTCCATTCAGGCGTTCGAGCCCGTGCTCGTAGAGGGCAGAGCGATAAAGCTTCATCCGCTCGTTTGCTCGGCATTCAATGCCGACTTCGACGGCGACCAGATGCCTGTTCACATTCCGCTTTCAAGCGAAGCTCAGGCAGAGGCACGCTTCCTCATGCTTTCCGCAAACAACTTCCTGAAGCCTGTTGACGGTAAAGCCGTAACTGTTCCTTCGCAGGATATGGTGCTCGGTTCTTATTACCTCACCATAGACCGCGCCGGCGAGCCAGGAGAGGGAAGCATATTCAGAGATTTTGACGAAGCCATGATGGCTTATGCAAACGGTCTGCTCGGCATGCACGCGCCTATCAAGGTGCGCGTTTCCCGCGAGATAGACGGCGTCACCCACACGGGTCTTATCGACGCCACACTCGGCAGACTTATATTCAATGCTCCTATCCCGCAGGATCTCGGTTTTGTGGACAGAAGCGACCCCTCCAAGCTGCTCGACCTCGAAATCATGTTCACGACAAAGAAGAAGCAGCTCGGTCAGATAGTTGACAGAACAATTAGAAAGCACGGCCCCGCTGTTGCCGCACGCGTTCTCGACGCGATAAAGGCGAACGGCTTCAAATATTCCACAAAGGCATCAATCTCCATATCTGTTTCTGATATGACGGTTCCTGCCGAGAAGAAAACTCTCATTGCGGAAGCGGAGAAGAAAGTGGATCATATCCAGCGCGACTTCCGCCGAGGACTTCTCTCCGAGGATGAACGTTACAAGAGCGTCATAAACGTATGGGAGCAGACAACAAAGGATGTTACGGATGCGCTTCAGGACTGTCTTGACAGATACAATCCTATCAACATGATGAGCGATTCGGGAGCCCGTGGCTCCATGAGCCAGATGCGTCAGCTCGCAGGTATGCGCGGTCTGATGTTCTCGGCTACGGGACGCACAATGGAAATCCCGATCAAGAGCAACTTCCGCGAAGGCATGAATGTTCTCGAGTACTTCTCCGGTGCGAGAGGCTCGCGTAAATCGCTTTCCGATACGGCTTTGAAAACGGCAGACTCCGGTTACCTTACAAGACGTCTCGTTGACGTATCGCAGGATGTCATCGTAAGAGAAGAGGACTGCGGCACTACAGAGGGTATCTGGGTGGCAGATGTAATGGGCGACGGCAACGAGGTTATCGAGCCGCTCGTAAACAGGCTTCCCGGCAGATTTGTCATAAATGATGTCGTAAATCCGCAGACCGGCGAGGTGCTTGCTCACCACGGTGACATGCTCACGCTTGAGCAGGCGCAGAGCATCGTGAATGCAGGCATAACAAAGGTTTATGTCCGCTCCATACTCAAGTGTAAATGCAAGTACGGCGTATGTGCTCATTGCTATGGTTCCGACCTTGCAACAGGCAAGACCGTGAGCATAGGCGAAGCTGTCGGCATAATTGCGGCTCAGTCTATCGGCGAACCCGGTACACAGCTTACGATGCGTACTTTCCATACGGGCGGTATCGCGGGAAGCGATATCACACAGGGTCTGCCGAGAGTTACGGAGGTCTTTGAGGCGCGCAAACCGAAAAAGACGGCTACCGTTTCCGAGGTTTCCGGCGTTGCTCATTTTGTCGATGCAAAGCGCTCGAGAAATATCGTTATTTCTTCCGCCGAGACAGGTGAGGACGTAGTATATCCGATTCCTTACGGCATTCAGATTCTTATCGAGGACGGTTCTTATGTAACCCGCGGCGATGTACTCACCGAGGGTAATATGAGTCCTGCCGATATCACGAGAATCAACGGGCTTTCCGCCGTATATGATTATATTATCCGAGAGATTCAGCGCGTTTACCGCATGCAGGATATCAAGATAAACGATAAGCATATTGAGGTTATTGCCCGCCAGATGACGCGCAAGGTGCGCGTAGAGGACGGCGGCGATACGGATCTGCTCATGGGCTCGATAATTGACAATGCAGAGCTGCTTGAAGAGAATGAGAAGATAGAAGCAAGAATTGCGGCGGGAGAAAAGACACTCCGCCCCGCAACCTCGACGCCTGTCCTCCTCGGTATCACAAAGGCGGCATTGCAGACAGAATCCTTCCTCTCCGCGGCTTCTTTCCAGGAGACAACAAAGGTGCTTACAGAGGCTGCAATCAAGGGTAAGGTTGACCATCTCATCGGTCTTAAGGAAAATGTTATTATCGGTAAGCTGATCCCTGCCGGCACAGGTCTTGATATTTACAATAATATCGAGGTCAAGGAAGTCGATAAAGAGGGTACGACAGAATCGGAATTTGCGGCTGTAACCGCAGCTGTTTCCGAGACGAATGCGGCTGAAATCGCAGAATAAAACAGAAAAGAGAACTTCCTGCCGGAGGTTCTCTTTTTGATAGCTTTTTCTTTTGCGCCTGTATATGCAAAAGAAAAAGCGGATGGAGCATGTATCTTTTGTTTTGGCTGTTGACGGGATTTTGGTTTTTATTTTTACATTCAAAGAAACTTTTCTTTTATCGTACTTTTCAGT
>ULNE01011779.1_pt1 | contig 9469 bp, 7 predicted proteins | sample 1951831 | NCBI WGS metagenome assembly ULNE01 (sample SAMEA4835568, study PRJEB28245) | human gut metagenome | biome: gut microbiome; material: fecal sample | place: Denmark | collected 2008 | reverse complement strand
TATAAAAAATTCCCCGAAAACATTTCGGTTGAAAATACATACATTGAAAAATCGGATAACGATTTATTGCTTAAAATCGAATACGACTGCATTGATCCGGAGCCTTACGGCGCGCTTGCCGATTCCTATAAAGTAACGGTAAACGCGACTAAAAATCCGTCAAGCGTTTATATAAAAGAAAACGTGAATTCGCTTTCGGATACGGTGAAAACGATATATATCCGTATAACCGATACGGATTTATCAAACCCCGTATATCTCGATATCGAAACGACCAACTGGAATGCGGAAGGTCTTTCCGATGAGGAAAGATACGGTACGACCACAACTTATACCGTCGAATTCAGAATAACAAGGCTGATAGGTTTTAAGACGCCTTACGTCGATACAAGCGTTCCGCTTGAGGACGGATATTATCTTGTAAGAAGTTATAATAAGACGATAGAAAATAAATCGTCTATGGGCGACGGCTTCAATTCGGTTTTTTCTTATCTGAAAGCGGAAAACGGGAAATATAAACTGATTAAGCCTTTTACGCCTTATGCGGGGCTTGTTAAGTTTACGCTCGGAAAACTTGAAGAACCTTATTATCAAAATCTGTTTTACAGAATGATGTCTTTTATGCCCAATCAGTATTGTTTCGAGCTTGACACGACGGGCTTTGACGGAGAAGTTGAATCGAGTTATTATCCAGAAACTTACAAAGCGAAGAAATATGTGGATTATTCGGTGGAATTTCATACGGACGACTATAAGGTATATTCGGTTATCGATCTCGGAACAAACTTCAAGCGCGAATTCGGAATTATGTATTCCGTTTCGGGCTTTATGGAAGTTGCCGGCGGTATGGGATCGGGCGTGCAGATATTGTATATGGATTACGACCATATCATAAAACTATCCGACGAAAACGTCGATTATAAAGAACTTTCGGGCGATAGTTATTCTTTTGAAACGTCAGGTACTTTTTATCCGGGAAACTATTCCGATCTTAACGATAAAAACCTGACTTATGACGAAACGCTGAAAAACGGTTTGTCAACGAGGATGATGAATTTTTGGTATTCGGCAAGCGATGCAAACGCACCGTATGCCGCGAGAAAAGTGTATAACAGTAAAATAACGTTCAGACCTACCGACGAAACAAACTCGAAAAACGTATCCGAAGCAAGATATGAAATAGCCCATTTCGATATTCAGACAAATATATACGGCTATGACGTCGTAACAAGCAGAAAAAACGGGGAAGAATTATACTACGATTCCATGTCCGTGCAGACTTTCGGTGCGAACGGAATGCGTGAATCATCGAAATTCAGGATAGGAAAAACCGTCAATCGGGGCGATGTTTTAAGGCTCGAAGATATTTACCGCGAGAAAGTGTCCGAAGATACCGATTTTTCGACCGTTAGATACAAGGGCTTTGCTTTCAGCGGTGATAAAATCAATTTTTCAAAAGAAATAACGGTAAATAAGGCTTTTGCGTTTTCTTCCGATTGTGCAATAGTGTTTACCTTTACGGATGACGACGGTATCACAAAAACGGCGATCGTCGAACTCGTCGAAAAAAGCAATCCGGATTATCGAATAACCGACGAAAATCACGCTTGGAAATGGTCGGAAGAAGATAATGCCTACGTTTCCGATACGATAGATAAAGAAGGCGCATCGGTGGAGTTGCCGACGCTTACTTACTCGTGGACGGGCGTGAAAAACGTGCGATTCAGAAATAATTGGTACGACGACGAATCGTGCATAAATCTGCTTCACGTCGGAATTTTCACGAATATGAACGGCGTTTATTCTTTGACGTATATCGGGCATCAGAAAAAAGATTTTACGGCTTCCGCATATGAAACTTACGTGTGCTACGAACTCGTAAACGTATATGGGGAAACGGAATTTGTTCGCTTCAAATATGTTACTTCGCAAAAAGAAACGTATCGTATAGAGTCCGATAACGGCGAAATAATGGACGAAGGCGACGTTAAATACGATGAGTACGGAAAAATAAAAGACATCAAAGCAAGCGAATCGGTATATTTGACTAAGGATAACTTTGACAAAAAGCTTTCGAGATCCTTCAGTATGATGATCGGCGACGACACGCCTTCTCGTATGAGTCCGACGGGTTTTTCCGCTTATCTTGTGGATAAAAACAATCGTAGTACGACAATTTCGCGCGATATAGCAAACGGAGATATAGATTCCGTGATTAAAGAAATAAAGGGCTATACGGAAAAATATTCCTGGTTTACCGTATCGCTTGAATTTTCGTATTTCGGAAATAAATTCAACAGTAATTATATTTACGGCGTAGGATTTTCCGGTGAAAAAACTACGGATATGCTTAAATATAATTCGTATTTTGCAAACACTTTGTATACGATGAGTATTCCGCGCCTTTACAGCGACGACGGCAATGAAATCGCAAAGTCGTACGTAAGCGTTAAGCATAGAATCGGCGGTAAAACCGACAACAGTTTTTATGCGAACAGAACTTATACGCTTAATAAAGGAGAATATGAGTATTCTTTAAAGTTTAACGAGGCGGGTGAGTTTTACGTCGGTTTCGGTTTTTCGATAAACGGCACGTCTTATTCGTTCGGACAGGTCGTCAACGTTTTATCGGATAACTGCGACGTTACAATCACGTTTGTTACGGATAAGGATCATCCTTTCTCCGACGGGCTTTTAGAGCGGACGGTAACATACAATCTGAGCAACAACATCAACGCGCTTAACGAAAAGGAATTTGCGGGAAACGATATTCTGTTCGGTTGGACGCAGTATGTCGGCAGAAACGCAACGTCCAAAGACGTCGTTAAAAACGGTATATCGGGTTTTATCGGTAAGTATAATTCACAGAACGTAACGTTGTATGCGATATGGGACGGAGGTATTTCCGTTACCGCAAAATCGGAAGGAAACGTCGATAGAGTAAAACATTATTTCAGGGATTCTTCAAGCGGTTATTATGTTATCGATTTGTCCGTGTACAAAGTTTATGCGCCCGCGGGACACGTTCTCGCCGGATGGACGGGCGGATTCTTGGGCGATACCGTTAAAAACGGAAAAATTTATCTGAACGAAGTATCTGCCGATAGCGATTATTTTACGATTAACGCAGTGTATAAAAAATTACTTACCGTAAAATATTCAATCAACACGGAATATTCCGCTTCGGTTATAAGAAACGAATCCGTAATAGAAGGAAACGGTCTTGAGTCGAACAGAACGGTCGTTGCAAAAACGGGTTATACGTTTAAGGGTTGGTTCGTTCAAGGCGATGAAAGCAGGACTATAATTGACTTATCGACCTATAAGTTCACTAAAGATACCGTTCTTGTCGCGGTGTTTGTTAGCAGCGAGGGAAATGAAGTATGGTAAAATTCAAAAAAAACTTTGCTGTAAGTATAGCGGTATTTGCACTGATCCTTTGCGGATTGTTTCAATCGGTTTCAATTAGCTATGCTGCAAGCGAGCAGGTGATAAGCGGCGGTGACGGAACGTATACCGTTCCCGTAAACCTTGATTTGAAGATGGGTGCGGATAATTTTACAAATCCCGTTACCGTGGAGAAACAAGACGGCAAGTATTATATGACGTTCGGGTTCAGTTCGTCGATAGGCTATCTGAACCTGAACCTTGACGGGAAGGAGGTCGGTAAAACAAGCGAAAAGAAAGACGGTTGGATGTATTATACCTATACGCTTTCCGAAAACAATCTGAAAAGCAAGCTTTCGTTTTCGGCGTACATCAACGCGATGTCGCGTGAAATGAATTTTACCGCAACGTTGAATCTCTCATCGTCTGATAAAACTTCCGATACCGTTCGCGATTTGGGCGAACGCCCTGCGGAGTTTGTTCCTGTGATTTCCACGAAAGCGGCGGCGGAATATTCTTTGAAAGTCGGCACGGTTTTCCCGATTCCTAAAGCTTCGGCAAACTTGGGCGACGAAGATTGCCCGGTCACGACCTCGGCGTATTACGGCGACGAAGCGGTCGATGTTTCGGACGGAAAACTTGCGCTCGATAACGTCGGTGAATATAAGATAATCTACAAGGCAACGAACTCACAGTATAAAACTTCTCTCGGTAACGATTCGTTTTCGGAGTATGTTGTAACCGTCCACGCTGTCACGGGTGAGAACGACATTGTTAAATTCAGAGATACAAATAACGTGTTGCCCGAAAAAGCGGGAATTCTTGCGGGAAGGGTTACTGACGGATCTGCAAATTACGAAAAAGCGGCTTCCGCAATGAAAAAGATTGCGGACAATTTCGAGGTTTATTCGGCTGAATTCCTGAGCAAAGACGGCAAAGCTATCACCTTGAGCGGTAAAGTGGAACTGTTATTCCGTGCGGACGATTATTTTGACCGCACGAAAGCCGAAGTTTACTATATGGATGAAAACGGCGGTCTGACAAAACTTTCCGCGAGCGGATACGGAAGATACGTTGTTACCGAAACAGACAAGACGGGAACGTTTATCGTCTGTATTCCGGGCGTGGCGTTTCATATGCCGATGTGGGGATACGCTTTGATTTTGGTCGGAGCTGTAGTTATTCTTGCAGGAGTAGTTGTGACTATTATAGTCGTAGTGAAACGCAAGAAGAGAATGATGAATTCATAAGGAAAGGAAAATGCTTGAAAACACAGAATCGCAAGAAATGTATTTGACGACGATTTATGCGTTGCAAAAGAAAAACGGGATGGTACGTTCTGTTGATGTCGCAGATGAACGTGGATATAGTAAAGTGAGCGTTCATAATGCAATGAAACGTCTTGAAGAGTTTGGCTATGTAACATTTCATCAAGGGAAAATAACATTGACGAAATGCGGTCTTGAAAAAGTTAAGAACATAGAGCAGAAACATCAGACGATTGCGAGTGCGCTGAAACTTATAGGCGCGAGTAATGATATTGCAGAAGAAAATGCTTGTCGGATGGAACACGTTATCACCGATGAGGCGGCGGATCTTTTGAAACTTTATGTTGAACAACGGACTGCGGAGCAGGGAAATACAACCGCAATTAAAGTATAAAAGCAAAAATCTGACCGATAACTGATAAGGGAATTATTATGGCAAACGAAGCGCATAAAATTAAATTGCTTGTTTTATGGGATATTCTCTGTAAAAACACAGATGAAAACCACGCATTGAATACAGACGAGTTATCCGAACTTCTTGCCTTGCGCGGACTGAATGTGTCGCGTAAAATTCTCGTTCAGGATATAGCGACTTTGTGTGACAATGGATATGAGGTTCTTTCTTACAAAAAGAAATATCACTACTATTATGTAGTCAATCGGTCGCTTGAAACGGCAGAAGTGGTTATGCTTGCGGATGTTATCAATGCGTCTAAACTTCCCGTTGCACAAAAGAAAGCACTTATCGGCAGACTTGCGGAAACCCTTTGTACTCACCAAGCGGAGAGCATTTCAGAGCACATTATTTCGCTTGATAAAGGCAGGAAAGGGAGCAGTTCGTTTATCTATAACGTGGACGCTATCGAACGTGCGATAAACGAGAACAAGCAAATATCGTTCCTTTACTTCAATTACGACGAAAAGCATAAAAAAGTTTATCGGAAGAATGGCAATCGTTATACCGTAAGCCCTGCGTTTATGGTATGGAACAAGGACAATTATTACTTGTTGTGTTTCTCGAAAGGACACGACGATATAGTTACATATCGGCTTGACAAAATGGAAAGCGTAAAAGTGGAAGAGCTTGAGCGCGAGCCACACCCCGAATACGAACTGTTCAACACGGAAGAATATCGGAAACAAGTATTTTCGATGTTCGGAGGGGAAAGTCAGAACGTTACGTTGCTGTTTACGGCAAATATCTTGTCGGATATGTTTGACCGCTTCGGAGATGACATACGCATAAAGAAAGCCGATGAAGAAACCTATTCGGTTGACGTAACGGTGCAGATTTCAAAAACATTCTTTGCGTGGATCGTCGGAACGCAGGGTAAAGTGAAAATCAAATCACCGCGAAAGGTGATTGATGAATTTAACGCCTTTGTTGCTAAAATAAAAGAAGAATATTGAGATGAAACTCAAACAAATGCTCTTACTTCGGTAAGGGCATTATTTTTTTTCGGAAAAAATAAAAAAATATCGTTCACTTCCCAATATTGGGAAATGAAAATTTGAAATAGATAGTCTTTTGTGATATAATACGGCTACAATCTAAATTGAACGCAAGGTTCAGTTTAGTTGAAAGAGGTACTACGAATGAGAACGCTGAACACGACGACATTGGACAATATGGAAAGTTTCATAATCGACTACCAAAAAAGAAAAGGGAAATCACCGACTTTCAGAGAGGTAATGAAAGCATTGAATATGAGTTCACTCAACCTTGTAAGAACGTATATTCTTGCGCTTGAAAACAGCGGCAGGATAGAGCGGACAAGGCTCGGCAATATAGATATGTTGCCGAAGCTGAAGCCGAGCGGAGTAGCGATTACACCAATTCTTGGTTCTATCGCGTGCGGACAACCTGTTGACGCGGTGGAGCAGATAGAAGAAAGCGTTACGCTTCCGCGAGCGATTTTCGGCGGTGGGGATTTGTTTATTCTTCATACGCACGGCGATAGTATGATTGACATCGGAATCAAGCACGGCGATCTCGTCGTAATCAGAAAGCAGAACACGGCAGAGAACGGCGATATTATAGTCGCTATGATGAATGGCGAAACAACGCTGAAACGTTTTTATAAAAGGAACGGGAAAGTGGTGCTTCATCCTGAAAACAAAGAAATGAAAGATATTATCGTCAAAGACTGTGAGATACAGGGTGTTTTGGTAAGCTGTATTCACATATATAATTAAATCGGTATCAAGCGTTTTTAGCCCCGAAAGCGCAAAGATATATAATTGGATTACAAATGATGTTTGACTGTTGTATAGGAGTTATCCCGACCATACCGTAGCAGTTAGATAAATTCAAATCGTTTGTAAGTTTAGGGAGAAAGGAGGTTGTATTCAATGAAATACGCAATGTGTCCGAAATGCGGTCGTCGCCTGTGCAAAGGCGAGAACGGAACGAAAGTGGAAATGGAGTGTCCGAAGTGCGGAGAGTTTGCTTCCGTTATCATCGAAGAAGATGATATACATATCAGCAAAAAGCCGATCTTTACGCCTACAGAAGTTTCTGCGAAACTAAAGCAACACGCCTGAATTTATTCAAACTCAAAAAACTAAATAATACAGTGGGGAAAGAAGTGCCGTTGTATTTCTTTTCTGACATCTCGTTATGAGGCTGGACTTATTAAAAAGTTAAGAGGAGCCTGACAGATAGTAAAATCCTGAAAGCATAGGGTTAGTCTATTTGTCAGGCTTCTTTTTTGATGCCTTTTTATGCCCGATTGTGAGGATTTTACACCTCGCAGTCGGGCTTTTTTCGTTGTGGGCAGGAATCTGTCCGATTGCGATTTTCAAAAACAAAAATCAAAATCGGAGGATTTCAACAATGAAAAAGAAAGTCTATTACAAACTTAACCGTTACCAAGTAACCAAAGTCGAAGTGGAAACCGCAGAGCAGGAACAAGCGGTAAAAATGCTGAACCGTGACACGGATCGCTTCGCAAAATCGGAAGATACATATCGCGAGAGATACGCTTCACTCGATGAAATGTATGAAGAATCGGGTTTCGAGCCTGCGGACGATAGTCCGACGCCGGAAGAGCAGTTCTTGGAGAACGAAAAGAACGAAGCAATCAAAAGGCTTGTAGCAAAAGCAATGGAAGAACTCACGGAAAAGCAAAAAATCGTTGTTTACAAAACCTTTTGGGAAGAAAAGACATTGCGAGAAATAGGGGTTGAATTAGGTGTTGACAATAAAACCGTTCACGAGAATTTAGAAGCCGCAAAAAAGAAGTTGAAAAAATATTTTGAGAAATTTTGAAAAACACCCCCGCAAAACGCTTCTAACTTTCCAATAGTAGTGAGGGGGTATGAATCCCGAACAAAAAACGGCAGTCAGGAGGTAGGAAGCAATGACCGAAATTAAAAACAGACATTTGCCCGAACAGGGCGAAATAGACAGAACAAAAATCGAAGGATATTCCTTACGGAGCGGCGCGTTCTATGCTTGGCTGAAAGAAAGCGGCTACACGGTAAGTCAGATTGCGGAACGTCTTGACATTGACGAAAAAGAATTTGTGTACAAGCTCAAGACAAAGCAACTGTTCGGCAGAGAACATCTGCGGATTCTGATTGAAACGATGGGTGCATCTGCGGCTTGCTTTGCGATATTCTTTCCGACCTTTGAACTTCGGCAGCAGATATATTTTGAGGTGTTCGGAAAAGAGTTGCCCTTGCAGGAAAACAGACAAAGGAGGTGGAAGAAAAATTGAGCGACATCAGAAGAAACGCAGACAGAAATCGTGCGATACAAGCGATGATGACGGACGGAGAACAACTGAAAACGTTTTATCGTTTCGTTGCGAACAATCCGCATATCGCATTGCACGACGCCTGTCAGATCGTAATCGAGCGACCGAACGCGAGCGTATGCTTTTCTTTTGAAGAGTGGAACGCGCAGGGGCGAAGAGTTACAAAAGGCAGAAAAGGCATTCCGTATTACGACAGCGACGGTAACAAATACTTCGTATTCGACGTTGCAGACACGCACGGCGAGAATCGTTACAGGCGCATAACGCAACCTGTAAAAAAGATTTTGGACGGGCTTGACCTACTGAACGGCACGGAAATTGCGGAGAGTAACCGCGACGATTATCGCATTATGCTTTCGGGAGTCGTAACTTATCTCGGACAGAACGATTTTCTTACCGAAAACGACGAGATAAGGAACAGACTCATTGCAGAAGGCGTTGCGTATTCGTTGTATTCGACAACGGGTTTTCCGAAAGAACGGGGAATCACGCTGAAAGGCTATCCCTATGGGTTACAGGATAACGCGGATCTGTTTCGTGAAGTGCAGAAAGCGACGGAAGTCTTACAACAGGACATAAACGACGCGATTTACAACAAACAAAACGAAGTACCCGTTATCGACGACATTGACGAAGAATACGTTTCGGACGAGCCTGTAATTCCGAAAGCGGACGAAAAGCCTGCGATTGAGGAAGAAAAGGCAAGCGTATCGCCTTTTTATGCGAAGTATTCAGAGTTACAAAAAGCGAATCCCGACAGCATTGTCGTATACCGTTTGGGCGATTTTTACGAAGTAATGGGCAAAAAGGCTGAACAAGCCGCGACAGTTCTCGATTTAACGCTTACAGGACGAGATGTAGGTTTAGACGAAAGAATTCCTATGTGCGGTTTTCCGTATCACGTGGCGGAGCAGTATATTGAAAAACTACTCGACAAAGTAAGCGTTGTCGTTGTAGAACCGGACAAAGAACCCTTTTTCATCAAATCTCACATTGAAAAACCGAAAACGCCTGAACTTGTAGAATTATCGCCCGAAGAAAGCGAAGAGCTTG
>ULNE01014764.1_pt1 | contig 9562 bp, 5 predicted proteins | sample 1951831 | NCBI WGS metagenome assembly ULNE01 (sample SAMEA4835568, study PRJEB28245) | human gut metagenome | biome: gut microbiome; material: fecal sample | place: Denmark | collected 2008 | reverse complement strand
TCTACAAATGCCCCGTCTGCGGTTCCGAAGAGGATATGGCAGGCAAAGGAACGGAGCTTACCTGCCATGCCTGCGGTCACAGGTGGGAGCTGGATGAATACGGCACGCTCCGCGACCTCTCGGGCGGGGATACATTTGCGCACATTCCCGACCGGTATGCATGGGAGCGCGAATGCGTGCGCGGGGAGATAGAGAGCGGAAGCTACCGCATGGAAAGTGAAGTTGACATCTGTATGATGGTGGATTATAAGAGCATATACCGCATCGGAAGCGGCAGACTTGTACACAGCGCAGAGGGTTTTCACCTGACGGGATGCAACGGCGCACTTGACTACATGCAGCAGCCGCAGGTTTCCTACAGCCTCTATGCCGACTATTACTGGTATGAGATAGGCGATATGATTTGCATAGGCGACAGCAAGCGGTTGTATTATTGTTTTCCGAAAGGGCATATTCCCGTGGCAAAGGCAAGAATTGCCACAGAGGAGCTTTATAAAAAAGCAATGGCACTTCACAGAACCGTGCAGAGATAAGCAAAGACAAATAAAAGATAAAGGCGGTACACCGGCACCGCCTTTTTCGTGTTTTTTGTGTGCGGGCACTTGATATTTGCGCTTTTTTATGATAAAATATAAAATTAGTTGATATTTTGTCAAAAGGGGTGAGAATATGAGGATTTTTGCCATACGCCACGGAAAAACCGAGTGGAACAGCATTGGAAAAATTCAGGGCAGAACAGACATCCAGCTAAACGAAGAGGGAGTGAAAAGCGCATATGCGCTTGCCGCGGAAATGCGAACGCAAGGGTATATTCCCACGGAAATTTTCACAAGTCCGCTTGCGCGCGCATATAAAACGGCAGAGATAGTCGCCTCTGAGTTTTCGCTTACCCCCGAGGCGGTGACGGATTTTCAGGAGATGTCCTTCGGACTTTGGGAAGGGCTGAGCTGGAAGGAAATAACGGAAAAATACCCCGCGGAGTTTAAAACATGGAATCATGACCGCACAGCACAGATTCCCGAGGGCGAATCGTATATAGACCTCACGCGCCGCATAATCCCCGAGCTTCGCCGTGCCTGCGAAAAATCGGAGGGAGATTTTGCGATAGTGGCGCACGGAGCCGTGATAATGGCTATGCATGTCATATACGAGGGCATAGAATTTGAGAGCATAGATAAAATAATGCGGCATATAAAAAATTCCTCCGTTACGGTTTTTGATTCGGAGCGGATGCTCGAAAATGCGGAGAAATTTGAAAAATCGGGCAGACTTGATATAAGAAAAGGAAATAAACTATGAAACTGACACTTGTGGCGACCTGCCTTTTCGGGCTGGAGAAATTCCTCGGCGAGGAGATAGACGCGCTCGGCTATAAGCGCATCGAAACGATAGACGGCAGAGTAACCTTTGAGGGAGACGAAGCGGCTGTTGCGCGGTGCAATATCCGGCTTCGCACGGCGGAGCGCCTTTATATAAAGACGGGCGAATTTGACGCGATGAATTTCACCGACCTTTTTGACGGCACCAAGGCGATAGCATGGGAGAGCCTGATAGGCAGAAACGATGCTTTCCCCGTAAAGGGTCACTCGGTGAAAAGTCTGCTGACAAGCATCCCCGATTGCCAGAGCATCATCAAAAAGGCGATGGCGACAAGACTGGGCGAGGCTTACGGGCTTTCCTACATGCCCGAAACGGGAATAAAATATCAGATAGAATTTTTCATACTGAAGGACAGAGCGAGCCTGATGATAGACACCTCGGGTGTGGCGCTTCACAAGCGCGGCTATCGCCCGCAGAATGCACCCGCGCCTTTGCGCGAGACGCTTGCCGCCGCCATGGTCAAGATGGCGCGACCGCGAGAGGACGTGCTTTTCTGGGATCCCTTCTGCGGCTCGGGAACGATACCGATAGAGGCGGCTATGCTGATGACAAATACGGCACCGGGACTGAAAAGAGGCTTTGCCGCGGAGGAATTTCCTTTCATAGGCAAGGAGATATGGGAGAGCGCAAGAAAAGAAGCGCGCGAGGCGATAAATACGGAGACAACCTTTGAAGCCTACGCTTCCGACTGCGAATGGAGCGCGGTAAAGCTCGCCGCGACTTGCGTGCGTCAGGCGGGCATGGAAAAATATATAAAGGTTTTTGAAAAGAATGCACTCGATATAAAGGCGGACGGCAGGCGCGGCACGATAGTCTGCAATCCGCCATACGGCGAGCGGCTCTCTACCATCACCGAATCGGAAAAGCTTTATCGCGATATGGGAAAGAGCTTTGCGCGGCTCGGTTCATGGCAGATATATGTCATCACATCAAATGAGAGCTTCGAGCGGCTGTACGGCAGGCGCGCGGACAAGAAGCGCAAGCTCTATAACGGCATGATACCGTGCAGCTTCTACCAGTTTTTCAAAAACGAAAAGAAGGACTATACAAGAGAAAAGAAGGATTTTAAAAAATGATAAGCGAGAGAATAAAACAGCTTGTAAACTACGGAGCGGAAAAGAAGCTCATCACCGAGGCGGACAGGATATATGCGACAAACCTCCTGCTTGACGCGATGGGCGAGCAGAGCTATGAGGATCCGGGAGAGGTGCCTGCGGCATCGCTTGAGGAGATACTCGGCGCACTCTGCGATATCGCCGAGGAAAAGGGTATAATCGCGGAAAAGGGAAGCGTGGTTCGCCGCGATCTTTTTGATACGCGCCTGATGGGGCTTCTCACGCCGCGCCCCTCAGAGGTCATCGCGAAATTCCGAAGCGAATACGAAAAATCCCCCGAGGCAGCGACGGATTTCTATTATAATTTCAGCAAAAATACGGACTATATCCGCACATACCGCGTGAAGAAGGATATACGTTGGACCGTGCCGAGCGAATTCGGCGAGATAGATATAACGATAAATCTCTCCAAGCCGGAAAAAGATCCGAAGGATATTGCCCTTGCCAAAATGCAACAGCAATCAAGCTATCCGAAATGCGCTCTCTGCCCCGAAAACGAGGGCTATGCGGGAAATATGAGCGCCGCCGCAAGAGAAAATCACCGCCTTATTCCCATCACTCTCGGCGGGGAAAAGTGGTTTTTCCAATATTCGCCCTATGTCTATTACAATGAACACTGCATAGCGCTCTCCGCCGAGCATACGCCGATGAATGTCTGCGTGAAAACGGTGGAGCGTATGCTCGACTTTATAGATATTTTTCCGCACTATTTCATAGGAAGCAATGCGGGACTGCCGATAGTCGGCGGTTCCATACTCACGCACGACCATATGCAGGGCGGCAGATATGAATTTGCCATGGAGCGCGCCGAGGCAGACAGGGAGTTTCACTTTGCGGGCTTTGAAAACGTGAAGGCAAAAACGCTGAAATGGCCGCTTTCCGTCATCCGCATATCAAGCCCCGAGAGAGCCGGGATACAGCGACTTGCCGCGAAGATTTTCGACGCATGGAGTGCCTACAGCGATAAGTCCGTGACAATTTTCGCCGAAACGGAAAAAGGGAAGCACAATGCGATAACTCCGATAGCCCGTCGCCGCGGCGGCGAATACGAGCTCGACCTCGTGCTCCGCAACAATCTGACCACGCCTGAGCGCCCGATGGGACTTTACCATCCGCGTCCCGAGTATCATAATATAAAGAAAGAGAATATCGGGCTTATCGAGGTAATGGGTCTTGCCGTGCTGCCATCCCGCCTGAAAAAGGAGCTTGCCGCAGTTGCCGACGCCGTGCTTGCAGGCAAAAATATTGCCGATATACCCGAGACAGCAAAGCATGCGGCATGGTTTGAGAGCTTCCGCGGGAGCTACGATATCACGCCCGAAAATATAAACGATATCCTGCTGCGGGAGACCGGAAATACATTCGTGCGTGTACTCTGCGACTGCGGTGTATTCAAACGCGATGAGAAGGGCATTGCCGCTTTCGACAGATTTATAGATTTTGTAAATAAATTCTGATAGTAAAAAAGACATTTATCACTGCGAGGAAATAATCATGGAAGTATTGCGCGGAAGAAGACTGTTCGGTATACTTTTTGTATTCACGGCGGCTTTCTGTCTTCGTGCGGTGCTTCCTCTTTATTTTTGCCTTGCTTTTGCCGCGGCGACAGCCATTTCATTTGTCGTATACGCCGCGGTGATGAAAAGACTCGGCAGGCTCGGCACATACAGGGTGCTTTATATCGTTTTCGCGCTTCTTGCGCTCGCGCTCGGCATATTCCACGGGCAGAGATATATCTCCGCCGTGCCGGAGAGTTTCTTTTCAGGCGAGACGCGCGAATATATCGGTACGGTGAAAAGCGTGGAGGGAAGCGCCGGCTATTACAGCGTTTACACGATAAGCATAAACGAGAGCGGGCGCGAAATACTCTGTCTTTGCGAAGCCGACTATGATGCGGATTTTGAAGCGGGCGATAGTGTTCGCTTTTGCGGCATAGCGTCTGAGGAGCGCGAAATCTACTATAAGAGCAAGGAAATCAGAGCGAGAATAAACTTCACCGAGAGCAGTATACTTGACTTCGGCGAGGCGAAAGAAGGCTTTTTCGGACGAGCGCAGGGCAAATTTTCTTCGCTTCTTGCGGATAGGCTTGAGGGTGATACGCTTTCTCTCGCGAAGGCAATGCTGCTCGGAGAGAGAAGCGATATTTCCGGTGAGATAAAGCTCGATTTCCGCAGGATAGGCTTTTCCCATGTGCTTGCCGTGAGCGGACTGCATATCAGCGTACTCACCTTTGCCTTCATGCTGCTGCTCGCGCCGCTCCCGATAAGCAAGAGGATAAAAATGCTTCTGCTTATCCCTGCGGTCTGCGCTTTTGCGATGGTGACGGGCGCATCCGCTTCCGTCGTGCGCTCGTGCATCATGTTCATCTGTCTCGCGCTCTCGGGTGCCTTCTTTGCCGACAGCGATACGCCGACCTCGCTCATGCTTGCCTTATCGCTGATATTTGTGATTTCTCCCTCGTCTGTATATGATATCGGTTTGTGGCTGTCTTTTTCCGCGACGCTCGGAATAACGCTTTTCTCTCCCGTGCTCTCGCCGATAAAACTGCACAATACGAGAAGGACATATTCGCGCGTGAGAAATTTCCTCGTTTCCGCGCTCAATTATATCATCTCGCTTATCCTGACCTCACTTGTTGTAACGGCTTTTACAATGCCTGTCATTTTTATATGCTACGGTAATTTCTCGCTTGCGGCGCCGTTTGCCTCTCTTTTGCTTATACCGATAGTGCAGATTTTGCTCCCGATTTTGCTTTTTGTACTGATATTCGGCGGCGTGCCTCTGCTCGGCGCGGCTCTCGCCGCAGTTGCTTCGGCTTTGACAAAGCTGATGCTCACGCTCGCGGGCTTTCTTGCCGATTTTGAGGGGATATATGTTTCGCTCCGCTATCCTTTCGGCAGGTATTTTGTGGTGGCGCTTCTCGTGCTTATTTTCGTCTTTATGTTCGGCAGGAGTATAAAATTCCGTCGTGCCGCCGCGCTTTTTGCCGTGCTTGCCGTTGCTTTCGGTGTGAGCGTCGGCTTATATGAAGGCGCCTTTTACGGCAAGGCACAGACCGAGATCCTGAACAGTGCGAGAAATGACGGTATAGTGATACGCTACGGCGGCAGAACGGCGGTTCTCGATATATCGGGCGGTTCGTATTCCTTTGCGCGGGGCATGAGCGACGAGGTCTACGCTCTGAACGGCGAAAAGATAGACCTGCTTGTATATTCGCATCTGCACAGATATCATGCCGCCTCTCTCGGCAAGCTCTGCTCTGTGATAAAGCTCGGTTCCGTTGCTGTTCCTGCTCCGCAGACGGAAGCCGAGGAGGAATATCTCGATAAGCTGAAAGCGGAAGCCGCGGCACACGGGACAGAAGTTTTCGTATACGGCAGGAATGCGTATGCGGACATCGGCAAAATGCGGATATTCTTTCCCGAATATCTGCGCATCAGGCGCTCTGTGCACAGAATTCCGTATTTTTCGGTTGAGATAGACGGAGAAAAGAAGCTTTTCTATATCGGAGCGGGCATGTCCGAGCTTCCGAAATTTTATGCGGAGGCGGATGGTGCAAAACTTCGGGTCTATGGCTCGCACGGGGCAAAATACAAGGAGAAGATAAGTGCCGCGCGCGGCTCGGTGATTCTCGGCTATGCCGCGGAATATGCCGATGGCGAGGAAAGTATACTTATTTCAGATGGGAAATACGGGCTTGTAATCGAATGATGTGGGATATGGCGGCAATGCTTTATTATGACAGGGGCGCCTTCTCCGCTACCGATGCGGCAGAAAGCCGACAAATCAAAATCAAAAGCAAATAAGAAAATCGCATCTTTACCGACAAGCGGCGCGCTTGTCGGTTTTTGCATATAAATCCCGCTTTTTGCCTATAATATATGAAAATATTTTTCATACGGAGCATTATATGTCAGAAGCAAAAGGAGCGGAAAAAAGAAGCACGGCGGCGTTTTCCCTCTCGTTTTCGGGGGCGGTGCGCCTCGGAAAATACAGAAAAATGATGAGGGAGCTGTCCGCTTCGGAGGAAAGGCTGTATGCGGAAGAGAGCGACTGCGCGGGCGCGGCTAAGACAACATTTCCGAAAATATACGATGCGGCGATATCTGCGATAAAGACGATAGAGCGCGAGGCGTATTTTTCGCGACACAGGGAGCTTTTTGCCGCGGCGGATGAGATACTTGAGGGGATTTACGCCGAGGAGAATATCTCGGAGCGCACAGTGAGAGAAAGCCTTACCGCGCGTGCGCCCGCAGAGGGATATTCATATATCATGCTGTCGCTTCTTCCCTCGGCACTTATTCTCAAACTCGCGGAAAAATATGCCGACAGCCTCGGATATGCCGCCTCTATGCGTCGCATCTGCGGCATGCTCGGAGTGATATCGGAGATGAGGCTCGGCGACTTGCCCTCCTCACTCTGCGCCGCCTCGAGAATTTATTACGGCGAAAAAGCCGATGTATACCGCTATTGCAGTGACGAAACAAAGAGAGCATATCTGCGCATAACGGCGGAGAGGGCTTACCTCTCGGGCATGAGCGAAGCTTCATATGCCGCGGAGGTTGCCGGCGAAGCGGCGGAGCGCGGCGTTCATATCGGCGAGATATTACTGAAAAAAGACGGCTTTGCGGGCAGGGTATATTTTATTCTGCTCTTTGCTTTCACGGCGCTTTTTACCATGCTTTTCGCAGTGCTCGCGGGCGGCGGGAGCGCATTTCTGCTCTCGCTTCCGCTTATTATTCCGATATACGAATTTGTAAAAGAGCTGATACGCGATTTCTTTGTGCAGTCGGGGCAGTGCCTGCTGCCGTCGATTTCCGCCGGGGAAAAGCTGCGCGAACACAAGGTGATGGTAGCCGTGCCGACGCTTCTTCTCGGCGAGGAGCACGACGGCGAGCTGATAACGCGGCTTGAGGACCATTATCTGACAAACAGCGATGAAAACTATATTTTCGCGCTCCTCTGCGACCTCAAGGCGGCGGATAAAAAGAGCCTTCCGGAGGACGACGGACGCATAGATTATATCAAGAGAAGAATAGACGCGCTGAATGCCAAATACGGCGAGCACTTTATGCTTTTCCTGCGCGAGCGGCACTTTTGCGAGGGCGAGAACGCCTACATGGGCAGAGAACGCAAGCGCGGCGCGATAATCGGGCTTTGCAGATATCTTCGCGGCGGCGAAAGCGATATTATTGCTTATGGAAAAGCCGACACGCACGCGGTGGAATATCTGCTCACGCTCGATGAGGATACGCGCCTGAACCCCGGTGCCGTTTCCGATATGCTCGGCGTTATGATACATCCGATGAACAAGCCCGTGACAGACGAAAAGCGCCGCATAGTAAAAAAGGGCTATGCCATAGTCGCGCCGCGCACGGATATCAGTCTCGAATCCTCGTCGAAAACGCGCTTTGCCGAGCTTTATTTCGGTATCGGCGGAATGGATGTGTATTCCGGCGCCTCTTTTGATATATATCAGAATATTTTCGGTTCCGGCTCTTTCTGCGGCAAGGGAATGATAGATATTTCCGCCTTTTGCGAGGTGATACCCGATTTCTTCCCCGACGGGCGCATACTCAGTCATGACCTGCTCGAGGGAAATATGCTCTCATGTGCGCTTTACCGCGGGCTTTCACTCTCCGATGATGTTCCGGCGGACTTCACCTCGTATTATTCACGGCAGGACCGCTGGATTCGCGGTGATACGCAGGCTCTGCCGTATGTTCTCGGGAGCGTCAGACGCAGGGACGGAGAAAAAATAAAAAATCCCATGAGCAGGCTTTCCCGCTATAAAACAGCGGACAACGCGATAAGAGAATCCGCTCCGCTCATGCTTGTGCTTTCGGTATTTCTCTCGGCTCTTGCGGGACGGAAAACGGCGGCGTTCGCCGCTGTTTTCGCCTCGCTGTATCTGATTTTCCCGATGCTGCGCAAACTCATCCTCGAGAGCGGGGAGCGCGGAAGAACAGGCGGCACTCTCTCGGTTATGCTCATGCGCCTGCTTGCCTCGGCACATGAGGCGTATGTTTTCGCACGCGCCTTCATTACCGCGCTTTACCGAATGACGATAAGCGGCAGGCATCTGCTCGAGTGGCAGACGGCATCGCAGAGCGCGGCGAAAAAACACGGTACGGCGGCGCTTATTCGCTCGCTTCTGCCATCTGCTCTCATAGGTGCCGCGGCGATGCTTGTCCCCGCGCCCTCGGCGAAGTTTTTCGGCTTTCTCTGGCTTTGCTTCCCGCTTGTGATTATCGCGGCTTCAAAAAGTCTGCCCGAGGAAAAGCGCAGGAGCGAAAAAAGCAAAAATACCGTCCGCTCCTATGCGAGGGATATGTGGCGCTTCTTTGCGGCTCATGTCTCTGAGGAAACGAATTTCCTGCCGCCCGATAATTATCAGATTTCGCCGGAGGAGCGCACCGCCATGCGCACCTCTCCGACGAATATCGGGCTCTATCTGCTATCTTTGCTTGCGGCACGCGATTTTGATTTCATTGATTCCGAGAAGCTCCATTTCTATGCCGAAAAGAGCGGCAAAAGCATAGAAAAACTGCTCTCATGGCGCGGACATCTCTATAATTGGTATGATATCTCCACGCTCTCGGCGATAGGCGAGCCCTTTGTTTCAAGCGTGGACAGCGGCAATTTTGTCACGGCACTTGTCGCCTTCTGCGAGGGACTGCGCGAATACGCCTCACAGGAGCCGCGTCTGCTCTCCGATATCGCACTCTATGAAAAATTCATCTCACGCGCCGATTTCACGGCTCTCTACTGCGAGGCAAAGCGCCTTTTCTATATCGGCTACAATGCGAAAAACGGCACATACGGAAGCTCATATTACGATACCTTCATGAGCGAGTTCCGCACCACGCAATATTATGCCACGGCGGCAGGCTTCGCACCGCCCGAGAGTTTCTTTTCGCTTTCACGCCTTGCCATAGGCGGCGGAGGCAGACTCGGCTTTGCTTCATGGAGCGGAACGGCTTTTGAATATTTCATGCCTGCTCTGCTCCTGCCGCACAAAAAGGGAAGTCTTTCTCATGCCGCACTCGAATATGCTTTTGCCACGC
>ULNE01037960.1_pt1 | contig 9589 bp, 7 predicted proteins | sample 1951831 | NCBI WGS metagenome assembly ULNE01 (sample SAMEA4835568, study PRJEB28245) | human gut metagenome | biome: gut microbiome; material: fecal sample | place: Denmark | collected 2008 | reverse complement strand
ATATGTGGTTAAAGACTATTGCTGTTAATGCATCAATAGACTATATACGTAGAAACAAAAAAGAGCAATTAAATAACTATGTTGATGAGGATGAAAATCCAATTCAACTATCTGCTTTAGAGAGAAGTCCCGAAGAAGATTTAATTCTAAAGGAAAAATTAGATATAGTCTTACAAGCTATACCTACTCTTAAGAAGAAATATAGAGATTTAATTAATGCTCGTATAGATGGTATGTCTTATAAAGAGATAGCCAGTAAGCTTGCAATGAATGAATTAGCTGTAAAAGGTGATTTAAACAAAGCAAGACAAAAACTTAAACAGAAAACAGATTATTAACAAACACTTTCAACAATATGACTAGTTTTTGTTTGCTCCTTTTAGGAGCATTAGCATCTTTTATCATTTCTAGAATGTGTAAAAGTGCTAGTTTGTACGTATTCTTAGTATGCGTACTTTTACTAGGCTTTGTTGTAGGTACTGGAGTAAAAAAGGTAGTTGCAAATACCTCAGATACTCCTTCTCAAGAGTTAGTTGTTACTATGGCTCCTAATCCCACATCTCAAGGTTCTACTGCTTTTGTAGGGACAGTAGATAACCAATCTTATGAAATGGGTCAGGAAGACGGAGGTGAGACGTTAGTAACAACTGATAGAGAAGATGTACTTACTATGCCTAACAATGCAGAGATAGAAGATGACAGTTGACTGCACTTAATTTCATAATTTAAGTGTATTAATTGTTAAGTTATTAATTTATTTAAAACATAATCAATATGGCAAAAAGAAATAAAGGTGGAAAGACTCCAAGTGCAAAAGCAGCAAGAAATTTAGAAGCTTTGAAAAAAGCTAAAGAAGCAGTAGAAGCTTCAGCTAAAGTAGAAACAACAAAAGTAGAAGATTCTAAACCAGAAGAAAAGAAGCCTGAAGAGAAACCAGCTGAACGAAAGAAAGGTGGTGTCTATCAGACTCCAATGGGTAAATCAGCATATGAAACTCATATGTTGTGCACAAAATCACCGTATATGAGTCTACTTTCTCTTAAGATTGAGAAAGACAGTAAAGGCATTGAAAATATCAAAGCCGAGTGGAAGAACAATGAAACTAGTGAAACTACTAGTGTTCTCTTCCCAGTATCTAATGTAAAGGAGGGAGACGGAATTGACGTCAAACGGATTAAGGAAGGAATTAAGAATCCTATTCCTGCTGAAGTTCCTGAAACTAAGCCAGTTGAGGAGCCAAAGAAGGAAAATCCTAAATCTACACCTACTGAAAAGAAACCTAAACAGCAGAAGCCAAAGAAGGAAAAAATAGAAGAAGTAGAAGCTGAAGAAATTGACATCAGCAGTGCTCCAACTATTAAACCAGCAGCAGCTCCTGCGCCTAATATCGTAACTCAAAACAGTGACAGAATTGATGCAAATCACTCAGTAGATTTGATGAACGCAATTCTGAAACGCCGTGAAGAGATTAAAGACGATCGAGCAATGTATCAAGCAACAGGAAAACAGGCAGACCTTATGATGTTTGTATTAATTCAGAAATGGAACGACCAGTTCAAGAATGATGCAAAAGAACAAGGTTTTACTGTGAACGAAGAAATGTTTGCATATTTGAATGAAACAGCTTCTTTGTTCCTCGGTGTTAATTTGCTTCCTAGCAAAACATCTGATGGACAGCTTGAGATTAACTTCAAAGATGCTGTTGCAAAGACAAATCCTGAAATGCAGAAAGCTTTAGAACAAGATGCTAAAGTTCCGCAAACTCAGGAAATGCCAAAACCCGAAGAATGTGTTACTGATGAACAGAAAGTAGCGGCAATGTGTACTATTATGAACATGCGGCACAAGCAGAAATCAGGAGGTATAGGTAAGAATGTAGCAAATATGATTGAATTTGCACGGGAAGCCTATAAACTTGACAAAGATGCAGAACCAGCACAAGTATTAGCAACTGTATTGCTTAAGATGAAAGAAGCAGAACGGAATGCTACATTGCTTGAGGGTTGTGCAAATGCTATTTGGGGTAACCTAACAGGTAATTTGTCAGTTTTAGCATCTCATGCTTGGCTTAAGAATCAATTAACAACATACAACGATGCGCAAGTTGCTAATGTTGTGAAAGTATTCTTAGCTAAGAAGATTGCTGATGAAACTGCAAAAAACAATAACTACGAAGAAGAAGCAAAACGGTATTCTCAATTAATTAGTGGAACTAATGACGATCTGATCAATCGTATTATTACTTCTGCTAATAACGAAGGTAAAGATGAAGACAAACTTGTATATCCAGAAATCAAGGGTCTGAATCTTAAAGGTAAACACATTTCAGCAATAAAGACTGTAAACAATCTACGGATTGCTTATGGAGCAGAAATGAACGATAAGATGTTGAAACAAGTAATGCAGAAAGTATCTAGCTTGTACACATCAACCTCTTTGAATCCTCTTACTTTCTATATTGAGAAATCTGCGTATGCTACTAAAAAGTAACAATTAACGCATTATCAAAATGAGTAAAAAACCAACAGTTTTATTTACGCTAGCAATGCTAGCTTTCGGTGGATATGTAGGATTTGTAACTAACTATACAAACACTGCCACCGCATATGAGTATGTGATTCCGAAGTTCACAGATGTACCTCGGGCAAAAGACTTTAATATTGATATTAATTTGAACGATAACGCTATAAAATTAAATGGACAAAGCAACCCAGAACAAAATATCAATGTTGAAATCAAAAAGAAAGACAGTATCATCTATCTAACTTCTGTTGTAGAGAAGGAAGTACCTAAATATATTAAGGTAAGAGAACTGCCATCAGTTAAAGAGAATAAAACCACTTGTACGGATATTCTCCAAAGACTGAAACAACAACAATCAGAGAAGATAAATCTGAGTCGCAACTAGAACAGCCAATGCGATTATAGAGCTACAATGGTGTATATCCAGAGATATCTAAATCAAAGGATTAGAAAGTAAATGGTTAGATTACTTTCTTAAAATTAAGATAGTACAGAATATTAGTAGGAATAGAGTATAGCTACAACTATAGGCTATTACTGAAAGTATAATAACTTATTGTGTTTATATACTATCTATAAACTGAAGAGGCAATAAGATAGAGGGAGAGCGTGTACAACCCTCTTGTTTTTGGTGAGAACCGACTGGAGACAGAAACAGAAGACGCAATTAGTAGAGAGCAGTCTACAAAATTAAACAGTACAAGGGGAACGAAATCCTCTTAAGTTACTCGCAGACTTATCATAGTTTGAATCAAGAAGGAGTAATAAACACGATGATGCCCAACAAATCGTAGTGTCCAAGACTACGTGCTGAACATTATCGAGCATATAACGCTCTAGGGTAGCTCCAAACTCCCCTTTATGGCACAGACCATATAAAAATGTCAGTATAGTGTTCTATACTTATCTAAACAGTTATATTGTAACTTAATACGTTTAGAGATAGTATATATGAAGGTACTTAATTATAATATTATAGCACTACTTATTGAAAAAATATTGATAGATTACCTGGATTAGGCGTAAAGCCTATGCGCAATGTTATGTTAATCAGTACATAGCTAATCCTAAGCTTGTATTACTATACACTCCAGTATAGAGGGATAGAGTGACAAAGTGAGTAGTAGATTGTGTGCCTATTGGCTGAGTAGCAATGATCCAATGTTAATAAATAAGGAATCCTGCAACGGACCTCTTTAGGAAATAAGGAGTATGTGAGTTCAAGTAATATTATAATAAACTCAGTTGTTATCTATCTGAGTATAAACCTAGAGTGCTTTGCAACAGGAATATAAAGATAACTAGCGGATGAAGTGCGCAATAACACTATTTCAATACTAAGTGGAAGACATAAAGCTTAGAAGTACTAAATAATTTTATCCAGAAGCATAACTGGAGTTTTATCAAATTTGCACAAGGTGAGATACTCTATCCTTAAGAGTATATGTGAAAGTGAGCATCGCCCTACTCCCAGGTTGAAGAGAAGCAGACACATTAAGAGACGGACACGAAGCAGACCGGAGAAAAATCTGTGCATTGCACTAAGTAGTAGTCTTAACGGGAAGTGACAGAATGTAAATCTATTTAGGAAGTCTCTATTTATGAGAGAATAAACATGTTTAACTTAACTAATGAGGAAGTTCAATGGTAGGTTTTAGGACGAGTAGTGATAAGAAGACGAAAGTAAATCCGAGCCACCCTCGACTGTACAATATAATTGCTGACATTTGAAACATTTAAAGTATATTGCGCAACAATATATGTAAAGTGACGCTGATTCCTTACATTAAAGGATGATAGGTGGAAATCCTAAAGTTATGTGCAGAATAAGAACAAAGTCGTAAGTACACGCAGCCTTAGAATAAACTATTAGGCTATAGAGTGGGTGTTTTGAAACATAAACAGCTCAAAATAAAATTCGGTAGAAGTATTACCGATAGTGAAGTAACAGTTGTAGGTTATGAATCATATACAGTACTCCTTACTATAATAGGAAAAAGAGCACGTTATAGTTGCTGTTAGGCTCTTTAAACAATCAGAAACTAGCATAGCATTCGATTTTCAGATAATTTCAGTTATAATGTTATTTGATGGGTATAAATCTCCTACCGTTGGAGTCCCGTTGTACCTCTTTAGGTATTAACTAGCATAGCATTCGATTTTCAGATATCGAATTACATATATTTTCATAGTTTAGTATTAATAATTTTATGAAGAACGGCTGACTCATCTGTCTCATGAGTAAAGTCCTACGGGGAATGCCGAGTGAAGTAATAACATCACGTTCTAGTAGTAATGTTAATAATACGAAAGCTTATCTTATAGTTTTTTCAGATTACTTATCAAATCTTAGCAGAATTTCGTTATAGAGTTTTACTGTTTGAATACAAGAAGTGGTTTTTAAGTTTTTAATAAACGAATAGATATTAGACACTATTCCACTTAGATAAAAGAACTCTATAGCTTACTTTTTAAATTAACTTAGTATTAACTTACTCCGTAGGTGGAATCAACCACGGAATCAAGAAAGGAGAGATTATGGAAACAACAAAATATGAAAGCGTGTTCAAAAATCCAGAAGGTTTTACTCAGCAAGAAATTACACAGTTACGTACTAAAGTAATTGCATTTAGCCGTGCTTTAGTTGGTCGGCGGTTGGCAATCCCCGTAAGTGATAATTTAGATTTGAATTACAAGAAAAAAATGGCTGGTGATATGCCAGGACTTGTACTTGCAAATCCGATGAAGAAGTATATGATTGAAACTGTTGATTTATTCAACGTAGATATCATGCGGACTGCAAATGGTAAGATTGTTATTATGTTTAATAATGACGAAAAGTTGCAGTTTGATTTACGGGCAGATGTAGATATCGTATTGAAAGCCGGTCCGAAAGATGTTCAAGATGCTATCTTGAAGTTTGAAGCAACTGGAGAACGGTCTCCGTTCTGGAATGTTAAAATGGTAACAGAAGTTATCACTCAGTTGAATCAGAGTAATTTGACTGATCTTAATAATTTTATTGATGAATTAGCAAATCAGGGAGCTTCTCTGGAACAAATCAACAAGATTACTAAGGACGACACTACTGCTTACTATAAGAGCATCGACGAGTAATTAATCTTAAGTACATAAAACTATGGCAACAAGTAAAAAGCCAATAGATTCATATCACTTGCAGATGTTACAGCTAATTATGTCTGATCCTCGCATTCAAAATAATTTGCTAATGGATGGGAGCAAAACAATTAAAGTTAGATACGATGGAACAGTATTAATAGGACGCCACAAATATGGTTGGGTAAATAAGTGGTTTAATTCCTATTATGTAATAGACTTTTTTAGTTTAGTACAAAGAATAGCTTTTATCATCACAGGTGTAGAAAGTAACAATTGCGATAAGTCAGGTTTGGTTGGGTTTTTGACAGAAGCAATTGATAAAGTACTTAAGAAAGATGAAAAAGAAAAAGTAATCGAGTTATTATTGTATTATTGTACATTACTTGATGAAAACAGTCCATTGAAATTGACCTATGATATTACAAAAGATGACCCAGGCTTTGACAAAAATATGGGTAATAACAGCAAGCGACGCAAAATGGTTGGGGTAGCAAATGCTTGCATAGATTTTGGGTATGAAAGAATACCCGTCAGTTTACATGTTGAAGGAGATTTATAATCGAATATATACATTTAGTTGGGTTCGTATTAAGTAGAAAATAATTGAAAATCAACATAAAATCAGTAAGAGTATATACATTTGGTTGGGTTCGTATATACTCTTACTTACTTGCCTCTGATAATGTTATTAAGGTAACTAAGTGTTGGAAAGCCGAGAGAAGAAGAATCGGATGCCGTATCGAGATGTGACAGAGGCACTAACTCTTTGATCTTGTCTGTCTTATTTCTTAATTTTATTGTTATTCATATCAGCGGTCTGTGAAGATAGCTGATATTTTAAGTTATTAGACTTTGATCAGTCTATTAACTACACAGGTAGACTTTCTAATATACTATGTAATTAACTAATTGTCAAATTATTAAAATCAAGTATATATGAAAGCAAATAAATTTATTGAACAGCGTGATAAACTATCAGCAGATATTACTAAGTATTGGAATATCATTTCTATTGAGAATGTAGTAAATCGTAATTATCAACGTACTTACGATTTGAAAGAACTTTATAATACAATCAAAGGTCTTACAGATGATCGAGTAATTGTTAAATTAAAGATACTATGTATCAATATGGGTATAAAGAAATTTAGTGATTTACCAGCTGATTGTAATCAATTGGATGTATTTAAACTATGTGAATTGCAAGAAATGAAAGTACATCTAAGTCGTATACGAACTTTGAATCCTGTTCTTAAATCTAAGAAAGGTAAAAAAGCTCTAAATAAGACTGAAGTTTTAACTTCAAATTGGGTTAAAGCACGAATAAAAGAACTCGATTTAGAGATTCTGAAATTAAAAGAGAAACTTACTAAGTTCAATGAAGAAACAGAATTTGATGATTCTGCTGCTCCAATGTGCTTAGCAGCTTAAAATATAACAAGGAAGCGATAGGGAAAGTACGTACGGGAAATCTTAAAACATTAACCTATTTAGCTTCCTTTAGTTTTTAACTATTAAAATCAATTGTTATGAATCAAGAAACTAGAAATAAGAAAAATGCTAAATACCAGCAAAACTTACAGAAACGTTATGGATTAACTAAATCCTCAGATTATAAAGCTATGTGTAGCAAAGGAATATCTTTGTCAGAAAATATTAAACCTATGACAAAGGAATTTGTAACTACTCGTCGTCATGATAAAATAGTAAGTAGAGAAGTATATACTTATAAGTGGACTCCTGAAGCTACTAATGCACGAAAGGAGTATCATGAAACTAAAGAAGGTATAGCTAGTATTCCTAAGAAACCTACACAGGTATCTGATAAGAAGGATAAAAAACAGTTATTAGAAAAACGTCCTTATTCTGGTTACCATAAAGAATTGGTACAGAATCTATATGGTAGCAATAAAGCAGAACGTATTGCTAAACAACAAGCTTATAAAGCAGCTCACGAAGAGAAAATTAAGAAAGTAGCTAAACAACTTGCAGAGTTCAAGATGTCTAAGAAGCTACGATATTTAGAACAAAGACCGTATAAAGTAGTTATAGCTACTACAAACGATAAAGAGTTTAAGACAAGCTACTCTAATCTACCTATTGAACAACTTACTGAAGTAGTTACTAAACTAAATACAAAGTTATCTGATAAGTATAGTAATTATGAGTCTATTACAATAGTAGATAGAGTAACTTTAGAAAAGAAATGCTTTGCTAAACATTTGCCAGAGATAAAGCAAGCAGCGTAGAGCGACAGACTTTTAGCAGGATAGTCTATAAAGAATCCTGCCTCAAGGGGTATTCAGCTAGTAGGCAAGCGCAGGGTACAGGGAGGAATATTAGAGAGACTCTAATACACTATTTATAGTGCTGCAACCAATCGGCATCATGGGTTCGATTCCCATATACTCCACTAAATTTATACGCTATGAAAATAAGAGGAAAAACAGTATATGTCTATGATATTGAAGTTTTTCAGAATGTATTTCATTGTACTTTATTAAATACTGAAACAGAAGAATTAATAAAATATGAATGTTCTGAAAGAAAAAATAACATAGAAGAAATGTGCAATCTATTTTTGACAGAAAATGCTTATTTTGCAGGTTATAATAATATTCATTATGATAATCCTATCATAAATTATTGCATTGAATTTTTCTCTAATTCTAAATATCCGTATAGTAAAATATGTAAATCTATATTTAATCTATCAAATATTATTACACAAGATAAAGATGATATTGATAGTTGGAAACGTTGGAAATATGCTAAAAACTTTCTAACATTAGATTTACTTACTATGTTATATAGTAAAGCGTTACGAGTTTCTTTAAAAGAAATGCAAGTAACAATGATGTATAAAAATGTTCAAGAATTTAATTGTGATTGGCAATCTCCATTAGCATTACAAGAAATAGATAATATGGTTAATTATAATATAAACGATGTATTATCTACTTATGAATTACTCAAACGATGTGAAAAAGATATCCAATTACGAATAAATATTGAAGATAATTACCATATAAACTGTCTTTCAAAAGATGGAGTAGGTATTGGAGTAGATATACTTCAAAAAGAATATATATCTAAAACAGGAATTGATAAAAAACAATTAGAAGAACTACGTAGTCCAATGGATTTTATACCATTGAAAGACGTAATACTTCCTAATATTGAATTTAAAAACCAAATACTTAAGAATTTATTAACTGAAATGAAAAGTTTAACTGTTTCACCAGGTAGAAATGGTTGGAATAAAAAATTTTTATTAAATAATTTAGAAATTTCTATTGGAGTTGGTGGCATACACAGTATAAATCAACCTGAAATAATAATTCCAAAAGAAGACGAATTATTATTAGATTCTGATGCTAATTCACTATATCCTAGTCTAATTATTCAATACGGTTTTATTCCACCTCATTTAAATAAAGAAGTATTTTTAGATATATATACCAAAGTATATACAGAAAGAATAGATGCTAAAAAAGCTAAACGAAAATTAGAAGCAGATACTAAGAAATTAACTTTAAACTCTGTTACGGGCAACTATCAAAATGAATATAGTTGGTTATATTCTCCATTCGCAGTTTTGCAAATTAGAATGAATGGTCAATTACTGCTTTTAATGCTCTGTGAGAAGCTTTTAGAATTAGGAGCTACTATTTACCAAGTAAATACAGATGGTGTTTTATACAGCATTAAAAAAGCTAAATATAATGAATTACAGCAAATTATTAAAAACTTTGAAAAAATAAGTAAATTAACATTTGAAACTGAAGAATTTGAATGTTTTTATCAATTAGCTGTAAATGATTATTTTGGTAAACAAAAAGATGGTATAAAAGAAAAAGGAACATTTTTAACTAAAACTATTTTAGGAAAAGGGTTAACTCCTACAATTATACCATTAGCTGTAGAAAAATTCTTTCTTGAAGGA
>ULNE01020846.1_pt1 | contig 9849 bp, 7 predicted proteins | sample 1951831 | NCBI WGS metagenome assembly ULNE01 (sample SAMEA4835568, study PRJEB28245) | human gut metagenome | biome: gut microbiome; material: fecal sample | place: Denmark | collected 2008 | reverse complement strand
TCACGCAAAAAATCAGGTTTTTAGCGTTTGGGAGCAAGTTCAGGCAGGTTCGACTTCTGTCATCCCAAGCGCAAGAAAACAATCCGGACATTTTACGAATATGAGAAGCGCTCGGATTATTTCGTTTTATTTGAGTATTTTATTATTCAAGCGAATTGAGCACGTTTTGGAGAAACTACGAGGTAATTAATGAATATTGCAGACAGCATTATTAAAAACAAATTAAAAAATGTATACTTCATCTGGGGTAGCGGAAAAACAACCATAGCAAATAGTTTAAGTAAAAAATACGGCTTCTATGTTTACAGTACCGATGAAAGCCGAAACCGTCAAATTAAATTAGCCAATCCTGTTGACCAGCCCTATATGTGCCGTAACTTTGAAAAAGAATACGGGGTCAAAAGCTTTTGGGAGTTGCCCAAAGAGGTAATTGCAGAGCGTGAGGTGCATTTCGTGGCTGAAATGACTCCGATGATGGTCGCCGAGCTCATTCAGCTTTCTTCTCTGCATAATGTTATCATTTGTGAGGGAGATATTGATTATTCTGCCATTGCTCCGGTTGCGACAAATGCGGTTCATCTTTGTAATCAGAGTACTTCTTTTGATTGGTTTAACCGTCCCGATCATGAAAATATACGCGATACTGTTGCCGGGCGGACAGATCTGAACGATGAAGAAAAGCAACGAGTTATAGAGCATGCTTATGAATGTGTTACTCCTGCCGAATTGAACATACCGGATTGGGTTACCGAGCTTGGCATCAAAAATATTATTTGGAACAATCATACAAGCATAGATACTACCGCCTCTGAGGTTGCCGAATATTTTGGGTTTACGAAGTAATAAAATCAGCCGAAAGTGATGTTTTACCCCACTTTCGGCTGATTTTCTGCTTATGATCGGTATAGTTATTCTATCTGATATACTCGGCAAGACCATAGTCTTCGAGATATTTATAGAATGGCTCCATGTAGCGTGCTTTATTTTCTTCAAAATCTTTCCATGCCACTGATATGAGTCTATATGCTTCGGAAACGGACTTGTCACACTCTTCAATATTACCAAGTTTTTTATAACAAGCAGCAATACATTGATGGAAAGCCCAATGAAAAGTCTGCATACCGTCCCAAAGGTATTGATCTGCGGGATTATCATGGCAATCTGTCAAAAGAAATGTTGTGAGAACGCGAAGCCCCTTTTTATAGCACTTCAGCGCTTCCGGTATATAATCATCGGGAGTATAATTACGGAGCTTAACATCAGAATGCTGATTCATGAAAAACCATGCATCGCCTTCTTCCATACAAGCTATATATAAGCCCTGCAGATGATGGCACCTTGAAAAGCATGCTCCATTCAGTTTGTCTTTTCCGGATAGTCTGAATGCAAATGCTTCGTCCCGAAGATTATACTCACGAGGAAGTGTTTTTAATACTTTTTTCGCTTCTTGGTATTCACCTTTTTTGAGATATGCTGCAGCTTGACTGTCTTTTACATTGCACACTTTAATAAAATCGGTGCTTTCTGTAATGATTTTCTGCGATAGCTCTATCATTTCATCTAAATGAGAGGTATCCCCTTTGTCACGCAAAGTGTATTCATATCCATCCAAAAGAGCTGCAAGTAAATCTTCATTTTCGGGATAATCTTGTAAAGCATCTTTTATAATTTTAATATATTTTGCAGTATCATCAAAGAAATATTTCATGGCATCATCAATAATCTTTTGGATCTTTACTTTCATCTCACGAACATCGTAACCAAACAGAATATCCATAGAAACCTCAAAATATCCTGCGATAATCGGTATTATTTCCACATCGGGATATGTTAGACCGCTCTCCCATTTGCTTACTGCTTGCGGGGAAACGGAAAGTACAGAAGCAAGCGATTCTTGAGTAATGCCTTTCTTTTTTCTGAGTTGCCGTATCTTATTGCCAATATTGATGTTAGTCATAAGGAACCTCCAAAATTAATTGTGATGCGCTTCACTGATTAAATTATATCATAAGAATGGAGGTGGGTCAACAACGCTGTATTAGGAAAAAATCAACCTGTGGTTTAGTTCCGCTCTTTTATTTTTTCTTCATTTTCTCGTAGTCCGCTCTGTCCTGATTGCCGAGAGCGTCTTTAAACATAACCGTGCCAGTTTCATCTTCATCGAATGTGTATTCGACGGAGCCGTGCCAACCGTCGGAAAGAGCGTCTGCTTCATATCTGCGGAAAAGTCCGTCGTCGGTGGGGAAAAAGCCCTCGCCCGTACCTTTATATTCAGTCAGCTGCCATACGGCGCATTTGTCTTCTCCGTAAGGATGCTCAAAGCGCACAATGCCGACCCCGTCCGCAAAGAGATATTCGCTTCTGCCGGAGAAATATCCCCACGCCTGAAAATCGAAGCTGACTCGCAGGCAGTTTTCAAATGTTCCGGCGGGAGTATCGCACACGCCGTCGTTTTTCAGATATGTGAGCGTAATTTTTTCGTCCGACGACGTAACCGTGTCGCCTGCTTTCATGCTCTCATCAAGCATCAAACCGTCGCAGAGGGACATATTCCAGAAAAGAGCGCCCTCGGCAGAGTCTGCGCAATAGCCGTATCCGGGCAGCTGCCACAAATATAACTTGCCATCGATTTTTTTATAAACCTCGCCCGAAACATCGGGATTGTAACGGATGACCTCAGGATTTTTTTCGGCAGCGATAGAGCGCTTTTCTCCCTCGATGGCAGATTTTGCATTCGCATAATATACGTCCGACGGCGTGAGGATATTCATCACCTGCTCATAGCAACGTATAGCTTCCTCATATTCCTTTTTCTCGCGGTATTTATATCCGAGCCAGAACCATATATAAGCCAGCGTTTTCGGATAGCCGCCCTCGCGGTAATAAGGTATCTGCGTTTCACGCATGAATCTGATTCTTTCCTCGCCGGAATATTTATTATATTCCTCGCATGCGACCGACATCATAACGTCCTCGTTGTGACCGTCCTCGGCGGATTTTTTGATTCTCTCAAAAACCTCTTTATTCTTTTCGCCTGGAAGCCACCAATAGCCGCGCAGAAGAGTAGCGGCGAGCATAGAACTTTTTTCTTTTGAATCTTCAAGTGCCTCGACATTTGCAAGAACGGCGCGATATTCTTCTTCGAAACCGGTCTTGTCGTTTTTGAGCTGCCACAGCTTGAGCGCCTCGACCTGACGCATGACGCGGGCAACGAGGCTTTCGTTTTCGTCGTATGTTTTCTCCATAATTCCGTAACCCTTTCTCAGTTGTTTTCTCCCCTCAGAAAGGCGCCACTTGACAGTTCCCACGGGAACGGACAGTATTTTTGCTATTTCCGCGACGGATTTTCCCTCGAAATAATGCAGGCGGACGGTTTCCCTTATCTTTTCGCTGAGCAAATCTACCGAACGACGGACATTTTCAAGGTCATCTTCGGCAAAAGGTTCATCCTCGTCCGCGATCTCAAAGCCCTCGAGCGTGTCGAGGCTGATATCGGGTATCGCCGCGCGATAATGCCGCTCGAGTGTTCTCGCGCAGTTTTTTGCAAACGAGCAGACCCATGCGCCGAATTTTGAAGCGTCGCGAAGCTCACAAAGATTCATCCATGCGGAAACAAACGCATCCTGCGAAGCGTCCTCCGCGGAAAATCTGTTTTTCGTCACCTTGTAAGCCGTTCCCATCACCGCGCGCTGATGACGGGTAACAAGCTCTTCGTATGCGGTTCCGTCTCCGAGGAGCGTGAGCTCTACGAGAGCTTCGTCTGTTTTGTCAAAATGATTATTCATAAAGCGTCCTTTCTTTATTTTGTGGGGGTTCGCCTATAAGTGCGCAAAATGCGCGAAAAGGTTGGGTTGCGATAATAATTTTTTCGACTGTAATTATATTATAAAGAAAAATCCGGATAAAAGCAATAAATTTCGACTGTTTTGTCGTAGATGCGGCAGGATTGAATATGAATTTTAACTGTCAAGCTGTGCAATTGCCCCGCCCTTGGTCAGGCGAAAGTCAACTGCGGATTGATTTTTGTAAATTCCGTCTCCATTGAAATCAACCGCGATTTGTGTTATAATTAAGGCAACGAAAGCGGCTTTCAAAAAATATTATCAAAGGAGAAATTTTTATGGGTATTGAAACGATAGGAAAACAAATCGCGTCATTGCGCAAGGAAAAAGGCGTAAAGCAGGAGGAACTTGCAAAATATGTCGGTGTCAGCACGCAGGCTGTATCAAAATGGGAAAACGGCGGAGTGCCCGATATCGAGTTGCTTCCGAAAATCGCGGATTTCTTTGCCGTTTCCATTGACAGTCTTTTTTCCAGAAACACTTCCGATAGCAATCTTCAATCGACCCTGATGAAAAAGATAATTGAGACTCCCGATGAGCAAAAGATAAAAGCCGCTTTCAATCTTTGCTATGATATAGAACGCGCGCTTATGCCGTATCCGAAATATACCGATAAAGGCAGTATTGAGGATTATGAAAAAGAAATCGATTGTAGCGCTCAACACTATTCATCAGTTATGCGCGACGATGGCTTTACCCGCATGGGAATCGCCAATTGTAGTCAATACTTTTTGATTGTTCCGAATCCTCACAGCACAAACGACGCTTATTTCAATGGTGTAGATTACCACACCTTTTTTAAGGATATGGCAGATAAAGCTTTTTTCGATGCATGCGTTTTTCTGAATCAGCGTGATGCAAAAAAATCATTCACGCCGATGCTGCTTGTCAAAAATCTCGGCATAGATGCTCAAAAGGCAGATGAAATACTGAAAACGCTCAAAAAATATCATCTTGTTTCCACTTCACAGATTGAAATGGACGACGAAGTGCAAACAGTATACCAATTCTGGCCTACACCGTCATTCGTAGCCTTGCTGATTTTTGCAAGAGAAATCATCAATAAGCCTGAAATCTTTGCATATTATAGCGGAGGAAGAACGGAACCGTATTTCAAGCAAGACTGAATAAAATCGCACATTTTCAGGGGCTGACTGCCATGGTCAGCCCTTATTTTTTGTTAGGTAGTCTCAAAATCGCTCTCGACGGATTTATAATGGACAAATTTCAAAAAATATGATATAATTTTCGCAGAGCAAGCCCGGCAAAAATTGACTCGCTCTTCCCTGCCTTCGGCTGATTTAAAATAATTTCAAAAATTTTTCAAAAACCTCTTGACTCTCCTCCTAACTGTAATGATACACTTGACTTGCAAGAAAGAAACAGCGCTGTTTTTGCGATTGCAAAATCCGAAAGAAAGGAAAAGATTATGTATAGGATAGGCGAATTATCAAAACTGTGCAATATATCTGTAAAAGCTCTGCGCTATTATGATGCGCAAGGGCTTCTTATTCCGGATAAGATTGATAAATTCACAGGATATCGGTATTATTCCGCTTCAAAATTGGTGGATTGCTACCGTATAATTGCCTTAAAGGAACTCGGCTTTTCTCTCGATGAGATAAAAGTACAGCTTTCGGTCGATAACCGCGATAAAATCACCGAGATACTGAATGCAAAGCTTACGGAATTGAATTTACTCATCGAAAATACCGAAAAACAGCTGAAAAGAATCGAATCCATAAAAAACAGTCTTACAAAAGGAGAGTCAAATATGTTTAATGTTATTATCAGAGAAACGGATGAAATCCGTATTGCCTTTGTGCGCAGATTTTACGGTTCAAAAGCGGATGCTCTGCGCGAAGCCGCCGACATTGCGGAAAAATTGCCGAAAGCCATCATAGGCAGGCGAAAAATCATAATCAATTATGAAACGGAATATAAAGAATCCGATTTTGACCTTGCCGCATGCGCGGAAATCACGGGCAGCCTGCCAAAGAACAGCGCATGCAGCGAAAAGACACTTACTTTCGGAAATAATGTCGCTTCCCTCTGCTGTAAGGAAAATGAGCTTGACGAAGCATACAAAGCTATTATCAGACATCTTGAAAGCTCGGATTATAAGATTTGCGGTGCTTATTATGAAATTTATCACGATGACGGAACAGTTGAGCTCAAAGTTTCCGTAAGCGGGAAAGCAAAAGAGCCTTTGTATTCCGACAAAAAATCAAATGCGCCCTTTACGGACGACCCCGAAGTATGCGGAAAGTGGAAAGTTGTTGACATTGTGCCGACGCGCGAGCAGTTTATCTATGGAAAGCCGAAATGCAGTCACTCGACTTGGCTCCACGAGCTGTATTTTATCGACGGCGGAAAAGGTTACTGGGCAGTAGACGGTTGGACAAAAGGGACGATGTTTACAGGCGGACCGAAGCCGGATACACAGTATGCAAATCATTATACAATCGAAAACATCGACGGACACAAGCTTCTTTTCCTTGAGATGACCGATTGTGGCGACAGCGGTATCGGATTCGGCGTTCCCGAAATATGGGTATATGAAAAGGCAGACGACAGACACTATGCCTCGCAAGAAGAGTTCAGAAAATGTGACAATATCGACTATCCGTTTGTAAATGACACTGCTGTTCTCGGCAAATGGAAAGTGCGGGATTTTGTTATTCACAAAGAAAGCTTCGACCCCGACAAGCAGAACTTGAAAGAGGAAGATTTGTTTGCGCTCTCGGTAGAGTTCAAAGAAAACGGAGCGTTTGTATCGGCAACCCAAAATGGAACAAGCAGCGTCACCTCCGTATGGACGAAAGGATTTGTTCTGAACAGGCGTGAAAAGACCGCGTCTGCATACGAAATAAAAACGATTAACGGCAAAGAATATCTTTTCAAAGAATGGAAATGCGGCGATTATTCGTTTGGCGGCGGTAGGACGTATTGGTATGTATTTTCAAGAGAATAAGTAATGCTTCCACATAAGTACAAGCAATAAACCGCAGCACTCATGTTGGTAAATCCGAACTCGGCAAAGGAGCAGGTACAATTCTTTTTCAAGGGCAAGTGGTGGTATATCGAGCTTTTGCCCGAAACATTAGCTACCGTTTTATTTATCGGGCACTAAGCATTATAAAAACGGCAGGCAAACACGCCTGCCGTTTTTGACTGCATTATACATCTTCTTTTTTGCATTTGCGCGGGCTGGTTTTTGTCACCTCGTAGCTTACATTGACAAGAAATTCAACCGTGTTGTCTGCGGCGGCGGAAAGCATAACCGAAATCCAATGCAACTTATTCATGTGGTATGCAGGATAAACGCCGTCCTCCTTGCCAAATGAACCGAACATTTCTACAGGCAACTTCAGATTTACGATATCAATTATTTCGTCGCTGTCAAAGCCGAATTTTCGCTTTGGCACCTTCATCACAAGAGCAAACCATTTGCGACTGCCCATATGACGCAATACCGCCGTTTCAAAATTGTCTTCAAACGGATAATCCGGCTCTGTGCCGAGCGCCGAACCGCAATATTCAAGAAATGCTTCTCTTGTCATAGATCCCTCCGGATTGCCGACCGATGCGGTACGGCTTGCGTGTGATTTTCTTTCATTATATAAACGTGATATTATGTATAAAAGACCCTTCCCTTTTCGATAGCTCTTTCTGTGAAGCTATCAATCCGGTGCTGTAGCCTCCTGCCGAACATTTACTGTTAATATTTTACATTCAGGCGGTAATTTTGTCAATATAATATCAATTTTTTAAGTTTCTATGATTTTTCAGAGTTGAACGGAAAAACCAAAGGCACCCAAATGGGTGCCTTTGGTTTTTTCAGTGCCAAGTCAGCTTAGAGGTCTCCGCCATTTCCGTCTTCAGGCAGACCATCTACACCGCCGGAAATAGGACTATCACCGGAAGAAGTTGTGATAATGTCATCATTCGACAAAAGTATAACTTCAAGCTCAGCTGACTCAAAAAGTTCTTTCATAGCCATTACTCCTTTCGTCGCACTGATTACTCTGCAAATGCTATAAAGTATTGATAAGCTGCTTTGCAAAGCTGCTTAAACTCAGTTGTTTGCTTATCACTGTTATATAGATATTTGAGAGCATAGTCAGGTGCCATTCCGATTCTCTGAACTTCTTCACCATTAGCGTCATAAACCTTAAGTGTTCTCTTGGCATGATATCCGTCCATAGCAACCGTGAGATAAACTCTGTAGCCTATAAGTACACCGTCTTCGTAAACAGGTACGGGCGTCAAAAGTCCATCGGCAACATATGTGTAACCATCTTTATAGTTATCAGGAGCTGTAAAGTAGTAAAGCTTAATAGATTCTGCAAATTCAATTCCAAAACCTGTAACTATATTTTCTATAGCTGCATTAGAGTACTGTCCGACTTTTCCGAAGTCTATATCAGCAACCGTATAACCGAATTCAGATATTTTGGCTCTGAGTGCAGTCGCTCTTTTTGCCCAGCTGAGACCGTTATACATATCATCTTTATGCGATACTGCACGGAAATCCATAGCTGTTGCACAGTAGTTAAGAAGCTGACCAATCTTAGCCTTGTAAGCTTCGAATTTGTTGGTTTCTGCAAACTTTCTACAGTATTCTACAATGCTTATCTGCTTTGCTGAGCCAATCTTATTGCCTTCACTGTCAAGATACTGAAGAGTAAATACTACATCTGCCATCTGAGGTGTGACATTGCTTATTCTAAACTGGTATTTTTTGTTGCCTTCTTCATCCAAGCCTGCATATTCGCACTTGTTAATTATGAGTTCTTTAGTAACCATACCCTTTGTATTAGGATCATAAGTCTCATACGTAACCTTAATCTTACCGTCTTTATACTTAGCGTCAACAACTATTCTGATAGAGATATCTTCGCCCAGAGTAAGACCTACTTTGGTAATCGGATGACCTGCTACAGTGTAGTAACCGTCGGTCGTATCAGTTGAGCATGCATGATTACCATCAAAATACTTGTCATCAACCTTAACCTTGAACTTACCGCCACTGATAGCGATTGTGCCATCGGTTTCACCGGAGATTGTGCCGTTGAAAGTACCGCTCTTAACAGCTATCTTAACATCAGCGGAACCTGTGCCCTGAACATCTGTCTGATATACAGCAGCTGTACCGTTGAATGTACCGCCGCTAATAGTTACCTCAATCGGCTTCTTTGTGGTGTGCTGAGAAATTGCAAGTGCCGCATTAGTAACAGTTGTACCGTTGCCGTTTGCATCTTCCGTAACTTCTCCGTTGCCGCCTGTAACATCACAGTTGTTGAGTGTAAGTTTGCCTGCGCGGATTTCGATACCTGTAATAGGAGCTGTGATTGTGCAGTTTTCGAATACGCTTGTGCTGTAGCCTGCGAGGTATACAGCGCAACCACTATCATCCTTTTTGGAACTGATATTTGTAGCCTTGATTATTGCATTCTTTACAGTTACAGTAGAGTTTTCACTGCTTACTGCGCCGTTTACATAAATCGGGCAATACTGGTTGCTCTCATATGTACCGCCATTGACTTCGATATGACCGTCAGTACCCGATGTAATCATCAGTGTACCAACGAGCTTGGAGCCTTCAACAGTACCGTCGATAGTAATCTTATTGCCGTTCTTAGCGCAGAACATTACTCCGTATGCCGCTGTGGAAGTCAGAGTCTTGCCGTTGAGAACAACAGTTACGCTCTTGTCCTCAAGATTGATTCTGTCGGACTTGCAATCCTCAAGCAATGTGATTGTATCACCATTCTTAGCAGCTGCAAATGCTTCCTCGAGTGTCTCATACTTAACATCGCCAATCTGCGCTACATACTTGCCTTCCTTCACGCCGTATGTGCCGTCGTCATTCTGTGTGGGAATGAAGCCGTCTGCACAGTACTCTTCGGGAATAGCATGTTTGAATGTACCGCCGGAAACGGAGATGTTTATAACAGAGATGTCGCGGACGAGCATATCGCTCGTGACATTCACGGGATTTTTG
>ULNE01034957.1_pt1 | contig 10079 bp, 10 predicted proteins | sample 1951831 | NCBI WGS metagenome assembly ULNE01 (sample SAMEA4835568, study PRJEB28245) | human gut metagenome | biome: gut microbiome; material: fecal sample | place: Denmark | collected 2008 | reverse complement strand
AAAAAATTCACTCCACTTCATTACTTATTGTGGAGCAAATTGAATTTTTTATGTATTAAAGTATCTTTTCAAGTAAAGTTACTATATAAAATATAAAATGTTTAGGTAAATCTTTAGTATAAAGTAAAATACTAATTTTCTTATTAACATATTTTATATTAAAACTTCTTGATAAGTTCATAGCTTCAATTAAAAGTTTATCGCCTTTAATATTACTTGATACATCTTCTGGTAAAGTAATCTCAATACTTCTATCAGTTTGAACAACTTGTTTAATATTATATTTCTTAGCTAGTTTTTCAAACCATTCTTCATACATATAAACAAGCATATCAGCAGTAACCTTACCAAATCTATCTTCAAGTTCATTTTTAATTTCTAACATCTTTTCATAAGAATCAATTTCATTAATTTTTTGATGTATTTCAATTTTAATATCTTCATCTGTTACATAAGTATCACTAATATGAGTACTTACATTAATTAAAGCTTGAGTTTCTTTATCTTCTTCTGGGGTAAATTCTCCTTGTTGGCGTTTAATTTCATCTTCAATCATTTTCATGTATAAAGAAATACCAACACTATCAACAAATCCAGCCTGAGAAGCTCCAAATATATCTCCAGCACCTCTTAAACTTAAATCCCTCATGGCTATTCTATATCCACTACCAAGTTCCGTAAATTCTTTGATAGTATTAAGTCTTTTAATGGCAATATCATTTAACATTTTATTTTTTTCATACATTAAATAAGCATAAGCAATTTTATTACTACGACCAACACGACCTCTAATTTGATAAAGTTGACTTAAACCAAAATTATCAGCATCATGAATTATTAATGTATTTACATTTGGAATATCAATTCCACTTTCAATTATTGTTGTACAAATCAAAATATCAAATTCATTATTTATAAAAGATGTCATTATATTATCAAGTTCATCTTTTTCCATTTTTCCATGTGCAAAATTTATTTTAGCATCAGGCACTAACTCATGAATATGGTTCATATATTTTTCAATAGTTTCCACCCTATTATAAAGAATAAATATTTGACCTTTTCTAGCAAGCTCCTTATAAATAGCATCTTTAATTAAAAAGTCATCTTCACTTGCTACATAAGTTTGAACTGGATATCTATTAACTGGAGGTGTATCAATAACTGATAGATCTCTAAGGCCAGACATAGCCATTTTTAAAGTTCTAGGTATCGGAGTTGCACTAAGTGTCAAAACATTAACATCACTTTTCATAGTTTTAATTTTTTCTTTGTGGGTAACACCAAATCTTTGCTCTTCATCAACTACAAGCATACCTAAATTCTTACAAACAATATCATCACTAAGTATTCTATGTGTCCCAAATAATATATCAATTTTACCTCTTTTTAAATCCTCAAGTATTCTATGAGTTTCTCGTGCACTTACATGTCGATTTAAAAGTGCTATTTCTATCGGCCAATTTTTAAATCTTTCTTTTGCAACATTATATTGTTGTTTGGAAAGTATTGTAGTTGGACACAAATATAAAACTTGTTCATTATTTAAAACTGCCTTAAACATTGCTCTCATTGCAACTTCTGTTTTACCAAAACCTACATCCCCACATAGTAATCTATCCATTGGATTATCTTTCTTTAAGTCATTGTTAATTTCCACAACAGCCTTTTTTTGGTCTGGAGTTAAATTATATTTAAATTCACTTGCAAATACTTCTTCTTCTGGATAATCTTTATAAGGTTTCTTTTTTAATTCTAATCTTTTTTTATAAAGTAATATTAACTCTCTTGAAATATCTTTAACTTTCTCAGAAATATATTTCTTAGTTTTTTCCCAATTAGTACTTCCAAGCTTATTAAGTTTAGGTTTAACACCATCTTTACAAGTATATTTATATATTAAATCTATTTTTTCAACTGGAACATATATTTTATCTGTACCTTCATAATAAATAGTTAAAAAATCTTTTTGAACTCCACGAACAAAAAGTGTTGTAATTCCTTGATAAATACCAATACCATGAGAAATATGAACTACATAATCTCCTTTTTCTAATTGATTAAAATCTTTAATTTTTTTACCAACATGAAAATTATTTTTATAAACCCCATGAGTTACTTTAACATCTTCAATATCATTTTCAGAAATAATTACATATTTATCTAATATAAATCCATGTTCTAATTCTTTCATAATAATGTGAGCACTAGGAATTATTTTTAATAATTGTTTCTTTTCATTATTATTACTTAAATAAAAATAAACAATTTTTCCTTCTTTAATCCATTTATTATAATCACTTTCTAACTTTAGAAAATTTTCTTTATAATTTATTATACTTTGGGCTTTTAAATCAATACCATCAGTTGAAAATAAATTAATAAATATTTTATCATTATCTTTAATATCATCTAAAGAATACATTAAATCTTCTTTGATATCATTTGCTTCTTTATATTCAATAATATCATCATATAAATGTGTATATGTTGCCTCAATTTGAGATTTATCGACATAAACCACTAAAGGATTTTTAGCATAATCAAATAAAGAATTCTTATCATCTGATGGCATTTCATCAATAGCTTTAATTTTAATTTTATTTGTTTCTTCCGTCGACATTTGGGTATTTTCATTAAAATATTTAATATTATCTATAATATTTCCATCAAATTCAATTCTTATTGGATGTTCATAATCTATTGGGTATAAATCTAAAATAAACCCACGAACAGCATATTCTCCAGACATTGTAACCAAAGACTCTCTATGATAACCTAATTTATTTATTTCTTCAGCTAAAACATCTCTTTTAATAACATCATTTTGTTTAATATCTATATAATTTTTAATATTAGCACTAGGTAAATATTTCAAATACCCCATTAAATTAGTAACAATTATATATTTTTTATCACTTTTTAATTTATCTAAAGTTTCTAATCTTTTATACTTAAGTTCTGGACTACTTGCAACAATCATCGAAGATAAAAAATCATCCATTGGAAACAATAATGTATTATCATGTATTTTAACCAAACTATCATATATCTTATTAGCTTCAAATAAAGAACTAGTAAGAACAATTATATTTCTATCATATTTTTCACATAATTTTTGAACGTAAAAAACGTTTAACTCATGAGTTAAACCAGATATTTCTGTACCAATTTCATATTTAAAATATTCATCTAAAAAATTCATATTACCTCTTATTTAGTATTATAAACATTCATTGTTTTATCTATTCCTTCATTTATAAATGAATTAATTATTTTATCAAAAGTATTAAAAAGTTCATTTAGAACTTCTAACTCAGATTTACTAAATTTACCAAGAACATAATCAATAACTTCATCTTTTTTAACACTTCCAATACCAACTTTTAAGCGCGGAAAATCTTGATTACCTAAAGACGCAATGATTGATTTAATTCCATTATGACCCCCACTTGAAGAATGCATTTTCAATTTATAATCACCGACATTTAAATCTAAATCATCTTGAATAACTAAAATATCTTTATTATCTATATTAAAATATCTAACAAATTCTCCTACTGCATTACCTGAATTATTCATATATGTTAATGGTTTAACAAAAATAATTTTTTCTCCATTAATTACTTTTTCACAATATAAAGCATTAAACTTATTTGACCAATTAACACTACCCAAATAATTATCAATTACCATAAAACCAACATTATGTCTAGTCTTATCGTATTCTTTGTCAGGATTACCTAATCCCACAATAAGTTTCATTTATTTCACCTACTTTCAAATATATGTTGATAAGTACTAAGGTTATCAACACAAATTTCTTTTCTTAATTTAACACCTGGTTTACTATTTTTAACACATTTAACTAATATTGTATTTGGAATACTTCCATTTTTAGTAGATAAAAATTGTAAATCTTTTACATTTAAATTATTTATTCTTCCCAAATACATAATATCATCTAATCTTTCAGCACGATGAACTAAACAAAAAACACCATTATCTTTTAAATAACTCTTTGCTATACTAAACAAACTCTCTAAATCAATTGTTATTTCATGTCTTGCAAGTGTTAAATAATCATTTTTATTTTTATAACCGTCCTCACTAGTTTTAAAATATGGGGGATTACATGTTATTATATCAAATGTTCCCGTTTTATAATATTTATTTATATTTTTTATATCATCATTTATTATTCTAATATTATCTTTTAAACCATTGAGTATTACAGACTCTTGAGCCAAATCACTAATATCTTTTTGAATTTCAAATCCTACAATTAAAGCATCTGTTTTTAAACTTAAAATTAAAGGAACCGGAGCATTTCCAGTACACATATCCAAAATAATCTTATCACTTTTTCTAATATTTACAAACTCTGCTAACAATAAAGAATCTAAAGAAAACTTAAATCCATCTTTTATTTGCATAATGTATCTATTTTGATAATCAAATAAATCATTCTTCACTTTCGAAATCATAATTTATTCTTTCTCCATCTAATAAAATTTTTCCTCGATGATTTATTATATCAACACTTACAACTTGAGCATCACCACTTCTAGTTTTAATTTTGTCTCCAACTTTAGGTAGCTTTTTAGCTGCTTCAATATAAGTTTCATCTTCATATGCTAAACAACAAAGAAGCCTTCCACAAGCCCCATTTATCTTTGAAGGATTTAATGCTAAATTTTGATTTTTAGCCATATTCATACTAATTGTATCCATTTTTTTCAAAAATCTAAGACAACAAAGTTCTCCGCCACAAACACCAATTCCACCAATTTCTTTAGCTTTATCACGAGCGCCTATTTGTCTTAATTCTATTCTTGTATGATATATACTTGCAAGTTTCTTAGCAAGCTCTCTAAAATCAACTCTACCATCTGCAGTAAAATTAAATAATAATTGACTTCTATCTAAATTAAATTGAGCACTTACAACATTCATTTCTAATTCCAATTCACGTACAAACTCAATACATTTTTTTAATGCAATACTTGCGTCTTTTAAATTTTCTAAATATTGTTCATACTCTTCTTCTGTTGCAAGTCTTTCAATTTTATCAGTTATTTCTTCACTTATTTTATCTATAACTTGAACAACTTTAACTAGTTGCATTCCTCTTTCAGTATTAACAATAACTAAGGAACCCTCAGCAAATTCTTCATCACCTAAATAATAATACTTCTTATCAATATCATTAAATATAACACCATAAACTTTATTCAATATAATCACCTAATTCTATAACAAATTTATCTAGCAATAATTCAACATTTACATTACTATCAATATCATCAATAAACTTAGTTACTAAATTAATTCTTCTTAACACTTTATCTTTATCTAAACTACTTAATTCATTTATCTTTTCAAAATCAAATTTATTATCTAATCCCATTACTTTCTTTAACAATTCTTCATAAATAATAAATATAATTTTAAAAACAGTCTTGATATCTTCTCTTTCACTAAATTTATTTAAAACTACATCTCTATTATACATTATTCCTAAATTTTTTTCTACCTCTATTTTAAATAAATATTCTATTGCTACATCAAACTTATCTTTATTTATATCATTTGTTATATTATTTATATCAAGTTCATGAATATCATAGAGTACTTTTATTACTTCACATCTACTTCTAATCGTAGATATAACATTATTTGCATTATTTGTTATAAAAAAACCTAATATATTTTGTTCTGGCTCCTCTAAAAATTTTAACATTGTATTCGCCGAAGCGCCATTTAACTTTTCAGCATTTTTAATTACATAAATATTTTCTTTTGTATAAATTGGAACAGTACTAAACTTCTTTTTTAATTCCACAATTTGTTCTTTTTTTATATTCATTCCATCCGGACTTATTACAACTAAAGATGGTAAATAATTTTGATTAACTAAATTACAAATATTGCATTTATTACATTCTTTATTATATTCATTTTGACAAAATATTTGTTTTATTACTTCAAGTAAATCCAAATAGCATTTTTCTAAATTATTTGTTTCAATTAAATAAGCATGAGATATTTTATTCTCATGATAATATTTAACTAAATTTTCTAATACATTTACTTCCACAAATCCTCCTACAATAAAACAAAATATATTGCTACCAATGCTAAAAGTCCACTCATTCCTAAAGATGCCACAACACTCACAGTTATAACATTTATTGGAATAAATACTTTTAATCCACTAGCTAGTAAATTAAAAGCATAAACTAAACATATTGCTAACACTATTTTTTTTATTACTACAAATATAACCTTTTTCATACGTTTCTCCATTAAAACTATATGAAAAATATTTATTTTAATCACTTATTTTTTTTCTATCTTCTAATGCCTTATCTAATGTAACTATATCTAGATAATCTATTTCAGCTCCCATAGGTATACCATAAGAAAGCCTTGATATTAAAACATTCTTTTTTTCAAATATTTTTTTAATATATAATGTTGTTGTTTCACCTTCAATTGTTGATTTTAAGGCTAGTATCAATTCAGGTTTTGAAGCTTCATTTACTCTTTTAACTAAACTTGATAAATTAATATTATCAGGACCAATATTATCCGCTGGACTAATTAAACCATTTAACACATGATAAACTCCACGATAATTACCAACTTTTTCAAAAGAAAATACACTTTTTGAATCTTCAATAACACATATTAAGTTTTTATCTCTTGAAGCATCACTACATATATTACATATTTCATTATCTGTTAAATGTCCACAAATACTACATCTATGTATTTTTTTTATATTTCCTAATGCATCTTTAAACTTATCAATTTCTTCTTTTTTAAAATTTAATGTTGCTAATGCTAATCTTTCAGCATTTTTTTCACCAATTCCAGGTAATTTCTTATAATAATTTATCAATTTTTCTAATGAATCTGGATATATCATACTAAAAAAGCCCATTCATTGATGCATAACTTCCTAATTTACTTTCAGTCTCTTTATCAATTTTACTAAACGCATCTTTTATTGCTAACATAATCATATCTTCTAACATTTCTTTATCATCTTCATCAATTACATCTTTTAATATTTTAAATGATTTAATTTCCCGTTTACCATTAAAAACTATTTCAACCCACTCAGATTTTCCAAGAAACTCCATTCCATCAATTTCTTCTTTTTTCTTTGTAATATCCCTTTGCATTCTTTGTGCTTGTTGCATTATTTGTTGCATATTCATAATTTTTCCCTCTTTCTTTACTCAACTTCAATTTTATTTATATCAAATATATCAGCTACTTCTGATACATCAATACTTTTTTGCATCTTTTCTTGATTTTCTTCTAATATCTCATATTTTTTTCCATTTTTTATATTATTAATATATTCAACTTTTTCCTTACTCCACCTAGCTTCATCAATAAAAACAAATTTAAAATTTTCTTGATTTTGACTATTAAATAAATATTCTATTTTCTCTAACATATTATTTAGTTCCACATCTTTATGAGGAATAGTAACTTCAATAATAGTATAATCATTTGATGAAGCAACAGGAATAGTATCACTAAGAGTTCCTTTCATAATAGCATCTTCCATATTATTAATAAAAGTACTCCATAAATCTTTCATTCTTTCCAATTCTTTTTTAGAAGCATCTACAAAACAATTATTAATTCTAATATCAACTTTTAAATTTTTTTCAGTATTAACAGGTTCTTTTTTTATAATTTTTTCTGTCTTTACTTCTTCATTTTTTTCTCTTATTTCTGGTACTTTTTCAATACTAACTTTATTAAAATTATTTGTTTTTTCAACATATCCTAGCATAACCATTTTAATTAATGTATATGGATTTACACTAATATTAATCTTCATTAAAATATTATTTAATTCTAATACTAAATTTTTACAATCATCAAAAGATAATCTAGAAACTTCTGGAGATGTTAATAATTTAACTCCTAAATTGCTTAGAACTTCAATTACTTTTTTAACAAAAACTTTATAATTTAAATTAGAACTTTGTAACTCATCAAATATTTTTTCAATATTTAAAATGTCATTTTCACCAAGAGATTGAACTAAATCTTCTATCTTTTTATTAGATATACTACCTATTTCATTTGCTACTAAAGTGCTTGTAATTACTTCTTCATTTTTTGATAACTGGTCTAAAATACTTAAAGCATCTCTAAGTCCACCATCCGCTAAAATAGCTATTTCTTTTAAACCATCATCTTCATATTTAATATTTTCTTCATCACAAACAAACTTAAGTCTTTCAACAATGTCTTTATCTGTAATTCTATGAAACTCAAATCTTTGACATCTGGAAACAATTGTAATTGGAACACTTTCTAAATTTGTTGTTGCTAGAATAAATATTACATGTTCTGGTGGTTCTTCTAAAGTAAGTAATAACGCATTAAAAGCACTTTGACTTAACATATGAACTTCATCAATAATATAAACTTTATATTTCAAACTTGTTGGCATTATTTTAACATTATTTATAAGTTCTCTTATTTCATCAACACCATTATTAGATGCAGCATCTATTTCAATAATATCTGGATTTCCATTAAAAGATAAACAATTTTCACATTTTTCACATGCAATACCATTTTTATTATCCAAACAGTTTACTGATTTAGCTAAAATTCTTGCAGTTGATGTTTTTCCAGTTCCTCTTGGACCTGAAAATAAATATGCATGAGCTAATTTTTGTTCTTTAATAGAATTTTTTAAAATTTCTACAACATGTTTTTGACCAATTAAAGTATCAAATCCATCTGGTCTATATTTTCGATACAAAACTTTATAATTCATAGAAACCTCCCTAATAAATAGTATAACATAAAAATAGTTATTTTTCTCTTAATTTTTTAAAAAAATCACATAATATTTCTAAATATTCTTCTTCTTTACTTTCATTATCAATTTTAACAAAATTAGTTTTATTAAATTCTTTTTTAGAACTAGGTTTTGAAGCTAAATAATAAACATTACTAATTCTAACTTGTTTAATTACTTCCATACACATTGAACAAGGATTTAAAGTTACATACATATCACTTCCATTTAAATTCCAATTGTTAAAATTTTTTTGAGCTTCTCTAATAGCATTAATCTCAGCATGTTCAAGCACATTTTGATTTTTCTCTTTAGTATTATAACCACTGCCTATAATAATACCATCTTTAATTATTATTGCTCCGACTGGTACATCTAAAGAACTCAAAGAACACTTAGAATTATCAATAATTTTATCTATTAACTCTTTATTCATTTTACCTCCAAAAAAAATGTGCACACAAACATAGGCTGATGTGGCTGCTATTTTCCAATCCTGACCAGGTTACAGCATATTTGTTGCACGTTTACATCGTATCAAATTACTATTTAAAAGTCAAGTAAAATACCAACATTTATTATATAGTTATTATAGTATTAAATATTTAACTAATTTTTATGTTGATAACTCATGTGCTATTTTTAATTATGATTAATATTTTGGCTAAAATATGCCAAAAATTAAAGATTAATTTAAGTTTAATCGACTAAAATATTATGTTAACCAAATATTTCCCGGGAAATATTTATTCAAAAATTAAATAATTGTTAAAATATTATTTTTTTTAATCTTGCTATCCTTGATTTTACCTTATTGTATCTAGCTTTAATTAACATTTATTTTTTCAAAAAACACAAATACGCTAAAATATTATGTTAACCAATTATTTCCCGGGAAATACTTTTTAAATACGATTTGATAAAAATGAATAATTAAATTCTTATGTTAAAGTATTAGCTTATTGTACATTTGTTTGCCAACATGTTTCACGTGTAACATATGGTATTAATTTTCAATAAAACTATTCACAACCTATTAACAATGTTTCACGTGAAACATTACTTAAATTTTTAATAGGAAATTATATAGAATTTAAAAATAATAATTAACGATTAACAATATTAAATATATATTTACGAAAATATTGTATTATAATATTAAAAATACATATTAATATAGATAAACCTTAAAGTAACACGTTATCAACAATATGTTTCACGTGAAACATATAAT
>ULNE01027655.1_pt1 | contig 10239 bp, 11 predicted proteins | sample 1951831 | NCBI WGS metagenome assembly ULNE01 (sample SAMEA4835568, study PRJEB28245) | human gut metagenome | biome: gut microbiome; material: fecal sample | place: Denmark | collected 2008 | reverse complement strand
GATTCACACCTTACAAATAAAGCAGATCGAATCGATATCTTAAATTATCTTTATGATAAAGCAGAAAGTAAAGGTATTAAATATGTTTTGCACTGTGGAGACGTGCTTGACGGAATGTATGTGAATCGTCCTCAACATATTTATGAACTTAGATGTGTTGGTTTTGATGAGCATTTAGATTATGTTGTAAATAAGTACCCACATTTTAGTGGTAAGACATTCTTTATTGGTGGAAATCACATGGACACTTATTTTAAAAATGGTGGCTCAGATATGGGTAAAGCAATATCAAGAGAAAGAGAAGACCTAGTTTATTTAAATCCAGATACAGCAGATTTGAAAATCGGAAAAGTCGGAATACATATGCATCATGGTGGTGGGGGTAGAAGTTATAGTCTTAGTTATAAACTTCAGCGTTATGTTGAAACACTTCCGCAGGATAAAAAAATTGATATTGTAATGCAAGGACATTTTCATAATGCGATGTATATGTATTATATGGGAAAACATTGCTTTCAAGTTGGTGCTTTAGAGGATGATACCCCATTTTCGAGAAGCATGGGATTTAAGAATGAAAAAAGTTGCTATTGGGTTGATATCGAGGTTGATAATAAAGGTAATATTTATAGTATAGAACCTACACTTGAAGTATTTGAAGGTAAGAAACTAATAAGGAGAAAATAATGAATAAAGATGAGAAGATTGCCCTGATAAGGGATAATGTGGAAAGAATGATAAAGTTAGTCGAAGATGATAAAAACATTGAGATTAGAATAGAACCTATCGTTGAGGTGAATCGTGATATAACGAAAACTTATGTTACAAATAAAAAAGTTGGGGAAGTATTTTCAATTATTTATAAAAAATAGTAAATTTGACTTAATATAGTTTTTGTGGTATAATATATCTTATGTAAATGCCTCGTGAAAGAGGGAGAAGAAGGAACGCTGTTCCTTTTTTTCGATTATTTATAAAAAATAGTTGACTTATATCGTAGAATATGATATATTAATATTGATTCATGAATTAGGTTCATTAGGTGTTTCGATTCCTGAAGTATTGTAATTGGGAAACATCCAGATTTGATTGAGTTTCAAGGGAGCGAAACTATCCGGATAGGTGTTCCGACAAACATCGAGAAAAGCTTTTTGCTACAATTTTGCCCCATATGGGGCTCTTTTTTTCGTGACTTATTTTGAATAATATGATATAATAAAATTGTGTTTGGGAAGATTATTCCATTACACATTGTTTTGTTCATTGATAGGGGGAAAGGTTATCATACCTTTTCTTTTGTTATATATGGAGGATTGTATATGGGTTTAACTAAAGCAGAACTTAAAAAAAGAGAACGTAAAAGACAAAAAATACATGAAGAGGCTCTTGAGATATTTGGCAAACAGCAGGCTGAAAAATTAAAAAACTATCACAAATTTTATATCTCAAACTCGGCAGATTTAACGTTTTTAGAAATCGGATCGATATTGGATGAATTTTATGCTGGCACTGAGACTACAAAACTTATGCACAATGTTGAAGAAGGTGTATCTCAAGAAATACAAGTTACTCTTCGTAGAAATAGACAATATATGCTAACAGTTACTTATCTATCCGATACAATTCAATTTGATATAAAGTTTGTAAAAATACTTCAGGGTGTTCAGCAACCAACTAGAGGTAGAACTAGAGAAAGAGATAAACTTATTAAAAAGCAAGCCGAAAGACAAGCACAAACAGTGAAGAAAGTACAAGGAGAACTTGATAAAGGTAAGGACTGTGCTGTTAAAGTCGTCTGCTGTGAAACAGGGAAGTTATATGGGAGCATAATGGAATGTGCTAAAGATGTTGGATTATCTCCTCAGATTGTGAATCACTATTTGGCTGGGGATGCTGGAAGATTCTCAACGCATGGATATACATTTAGACTATACAATGATGAGAATTATAATGTATCTAAAATGATAAAAGATGAAAGATTAAAAGTAAAATGTATAGAAAATAACAAGATATTTGAAAACGCTGTCGCCGCTAAAGCATGGCTTGAAAAAACAGTGGGTGGAACACAGAGTTATTTTTATGAAGCTGTTAATCGCCCTGAAGATTTAACTTGTGGTGGTTATCACTGGATGTATGTTGATGATAATGGTAATAGAGTGCAAAAATAATATTGACTTTTTATGTATTATATGTTATTATTAAATTGTGATAGGGATTATATTTCTATTACACAACACTCAATATAGGATTACTCGCATATTAGCTATTTGAAATAATTACTTGAGAACCTTATGAAAAACTATAACACAATATAGTAAGGATATTTTCTCAATGCTTTTTATCCATTAGTGCAGACTTATGGAGGATAGAGTTGGTATGTATTGTAAAATATATACTGGGACCTAGAAACTGGGGAATGAGAAAATAGTGGTTTTTATATGAATGTCGTATCGTACAAGCCTAACCGATCACAACTATAAAACGTGCCCATGTATAGGGCAATTATAAAACTCATTAGTACTACCCCTATTGGTATGGGTGAGGGAAAAATGAGACTACCGATTAAGTGATAATCGTGCGGTTGACGAATAGTGATATTCTATAAGGTTAGAACTTGGTATTCTTGCACAAATCCGCATGTTTGGTAAATATGGAATATGAAAAAGATTAATAAGGTTTTTACATAATTTTACGTAATAAATTATGACCCAACCGTGTGTGAGAATTGCTGGTAATGATTCCAGTCTAGGTATAAGACGGTTACCACCCTGGGTATTAAGGAAATAAGTTCGCAACTTGTTTTTGGGTTAATACTCCCTAGTGACCGAACAACGATTGTCTTATAAAAATTAATAGGAGGACTATCTCACGTAATTATTTCAGATAGCTAATTAGCCATTTCACCCCCGACATGGATGGCGAGTAATGCTCCTTTCTTGATGTACCTAAGATTCCTTTTATTATTTTTTTCAGGTTTTAGGTACGTATACTTGTATTATGGATGGGTTTTTAATAAGTCCCATCCTAAACTATATGGTGGTATAGCCAAAAGGTTAAGGCGAAAGTCTGCAAAACTTTTATTGTAGGTTCGACTCCTACTACCACCTCCAAGTGGAAAATCTCTCCGAGTTGAATGAATACCATAATATTGGTATTTTTTTTATATTGACAATAATACATTTGTATGCTAAAATGTACTTAGATAAGAATATGAGGTAGATGGCATGTTTGACGACAGACTTAGATTTTTTGGCTACAGAGAATTTTATAGAAAACGGGAACTTATTGAAAAAGTTTTTAATTTGTCATCTTCTAATGAACGTCAAATATATAAGTATTATATTTATTCTAGACGCTATCTAAGAGAACGAACATGTGATGTGATTTGGGAATATTTAAATGCTTTAGACAAAGAAGAACACGTTATAAAGGACGAACAACTATACAAAGAACTCTTCCGATATAAACCGTAGGTGATTAAATGAGTAAAGATTTAACAGAGATATTTAATAGAACTTTAAAATTTGAAGATTTACGTTCAAGAGCAAAAGATAAAACACAATTCGCATATTTGGAACTATTATATAATTTAATGGTTGATTACGATTCTTTAGATAACGAAAAGAAATTTTGGGAAATCGCCTACGAAATTGAAAAAGTTAATTTTAAAATTGTTACGGATGATAAAAAACAAGTAAATGCAATTTTATTAGATAGTTATGACAGACGAGCAAGACGTGGGGATTTTAGAGCATATTGTATCGCATTAGAATGGAATAGACCACTTGAAAAACAATTCTTCCTACCAAGGAAAAGAGTACTTGAAAAACACGGTCTCATACAAGCTATGCAAGATGTTGCTGATGATAAGTTAGATTTCTTGTTTGTATCACTTCCTCCAAGGATAGGGAAAAGCACACTAGGTTTATTCTTTTTGTCATTTATGGCTGGTTTATATCCTGAGCGTTCTATATTAGCCAACGGTCACTCGACATCGTTGACACAATCATTCTATAATGAAATGCTTAACTTAATGACTAGCGAGGAATACAGATATAGTGAAATATTTCCAAAAAACTTTATTATAGATCAATCGGCTGAATATTCCTGGATTGATTTGAATCACAATAAAAGATTTCACACATTATCATTTAAGTCAATTGATGGTGGTACCACAGGTCTTGTTGAAGCGAGCAACGTGTTATATTGTGATGACCTTATAAAAGATATCGAACAAGCTAATAACCCTAATAGACTTGATAAAATATTTTATACTTACACAAGTACAATCCAAGACAGAACTATACAAAGACTTTGTAAAGATGGAAAATATCATAGGTGTCCTGAAATACATATAGCGACCCGTTGGTCTCTTAATGATGTTATTGGACGATTAATCGCTATTTATGGAGATATAGACAGTGAAAGAATAAAAATAATTAACATCCCATGCTATGATGAAAATGGTGGGAGTAATTTTGAATACGATTATGGTAAAGGTTTTGATAAAGAATACTATCATCATTTACAACTTGCTGAAGATCCTGTTATATTCTCAGCGAAATACTTGGGTCAACCTATTGAAAGAGAAGGTAGACCATTTAGTGAAGACCAACTTACATTCTATCAAGAACTACCAGATGAAAAACCTGACAGAATACTTTGTTATTCCGATGTTGCTCATGGTGGTGAAGACTATTATTCAATGCCAATCATATATCAATACGGTGTTGATTGTTATGTTGAAGATGTTCTTTTCGTAAATAGACTAGACGATGACAAGACAAGACCACTTGTTGTTAATAAAATAATGGAACACCATGTTACAAAAGCAGGTTTTGAAGAGAACAATGGTGGTAAATTATATGCAGATATGGTACAAAGAGACCTTAAACAAAACGGCTATAGATGTAACATTACAACGCATAAAGTACCCACAACGAAAAGTAAATTAGATAGAATACTTAGTTGCCAAAGTGAGATAAAAGGCGTTGCAACAGAACAAGGCAACTTCAGAATATATTTTAAATCTTATGAGAAACGAAAAGACAACGTGCAATATAATAACTTTATGCAGAATTTATATAACTGGTCACAGAAATTGGGCTCTATACAAAAAACACAGCACGACGATGCTCCCGATAGTTTAGCGGGTCTAATAATAAACCTACTTGGCAATGGTTTAGTTGGTAGAGCAAGTATCAAAGTATCCCTTGATAAATTAGGACTTTAATTTGACAAACAATCGAAAGTGTGATATAATGGAAGAAGATAAAACATATGTTTGCTGTCCATATTGCGGAAAACGACTTTTTAGAATAAACAAGGACAGTGTTTATATTAAAGTATTCTTATGGTGTAAATACTGTAAGAAAGAAATTGAATTTACAAAATAGAGCCCCTGAGCCATACTTTTTAGTGTGACTCTTTTATTTTTGAAAGGTTGGTGAGTATATTGAACGGAACAACCGCAACTAGTTCATCTAGTTCGTCTAGTTCGTCATTACATTACGGTAGGCAGAGAATTATCTTAGATTATGATGAGGTTACACCTCAAAATGTTATAGAAGTTTTAGAAAAAGCTGAAAAAGTTCATAGCGAGAATGAAAGTGACTGCGAATACCTAATTAATTATGTACTAGGTCAACAAGACATTTTAAATAGAAGTGCATCTGAAACATCAAATGTTAATAATAGAGTTGTAATAAATTATGCTTATCCAACAACAAGAGAAATTGTTGGTTATACACTAGGTAATCCAATTGAATTTATCGCAAAAAAGATTGAGAAGAAAGACGCTGTACAAGATTTAAACGACGCTTACGATTATGAGGAATTGTATCAAACAGATATTAATGCTGAAACATATGCTTCTGTTTGTGGTGTGGGTTATTATATAACACTTCCTAGCGAAGATATATCACAAGATAACACACCGCTAGTACCTCTTAAAGTTGATTATTTGGACCCTAGAACAACTTTCGTTGTACAAGGTAATAAGATAGGCAATCCTCAAATAATGTCTGCTACACGCTTTAAAAACGAGGATACAGGCGATGAGATATACAACTGCTATACAAATAATTATTTTATGGTAGTAACAAATAAAGAAAAAGTAGAATCAACTGTAAATCCAATCGGAAAAGATCCTATAACAATGCTTGAAAATTCGTTATTTCTAACAGGAGACTGGGAACTTGCTATACCAGCTATGAATGCTAGCAATATCGTTGCAAGCGACAGTTTAAATGATATAGAAGGCACAATTAGAAGTTTACTTGTTGTACTAGGTGCTCAGTTCGATGACGATGAGAGCGACACAACACTTGCAAATGTTAAGAAAAATAGATTGCTTCAATTATTCGCACCAAATGGTGGAAATGTTGATGCTAAGTTTATCTCACCACAATTAGATAGCACTAGCGTTGCAAATATTAGAAAATACCTAGATGATGTCAGAAATATTATAACAGGTATTCCTAATAGAGAAAATGCAAACAATGGTGGTGGAGATACAGGAACAGCCGTTCTAAATAGAAATGGTTGGACAGATTTAGAGATAGTTGCAAAACTAAAAGAATTATCTATTAAAAAAGCTAAGAAAAGACAGGTTGAAATTGGTATCGAAATACTTAAAAAGTTAGGTATTGTACCACAAGATTTAACCGCACTTGATATAGATGTTACATTAAATAGGCATTCTATGGATAACTTGTCTTCAAGAGCATCTGTATTTAGCACATTAGTTGCAACTGGAGAACTTGCAATTGTCGATTGTCTTGAACTTTCTGGACTTACAAATCGTGTTAATGAAATGGTTGAGAGAGGAAAGAAAGAGAAAGAAGAAAGAGCACAAACGGTAATAGGTGTTGTTGAGGAAACTACAGAAGAGTTACCTGAGGATGATGAAAATTTAGATAAAGATGTTACTAATGTAGCTACAACAACGGAATAAAGAAATGGTCCCTTTAGTTTCTTCGGAAGACTAATTAAAGATATCTAGAAATCAAAAGGACACATTCTTTGTTATATATCGCTCAAGTGGTAGAGCGTTTATAAAATTACCACTTACATACATCAGAGAAGATGTTAAAAACACTGTAAAAGGAGGAACTCAATGTTTGAGAATTTGAAAGATATGATGGGTGACGCATATAAACCAGATATGACAGCTGAAGATGTCAATAATTTCTTTGCTGGTAAAAAGTTCACTGACCTATCTACAGGTCTATATGTAGATAAAAACAAATATGAAAGAGATGTTCAATCTCTACAAGCAACTATCACTGAAAAGCAAAATGCTTTGAATGCTAAACTTACTGATGACGAAAAAGCACAGCAAGAAAAGCTAAATAAGGACAAAGAAATTCAGAGATTAACAGAATTATTAAAAACAAATAGTTTAAATTCTAATAAGAGTATGGCTATTGGTAACACAGCTGATGTCAAATCTATTCTTAAAATAGAAGAAGACGACACTGAATTTGCTACATTCCTTGATAACATTGTTTCAGAAGATGGTGCTAAAACAACAGCAATTGCTAAGTACCTTAACAAAGCTGTTAAAGATGCTTACGAAAAAGGTAAGCAAGATGCTACTAAAGACTCTATGGGAGACTTTGGTAAGAAAACAAAAGGTGACGCTTCCAAGTCTAAAGAAGACGATTTGGGTTCAAGACTTGCTAAATTAAACTCACCTAAAACACAAACTGTTGATTATTTTAAAAGATAAAAAAGGAAGGAAGATAAAATATGGCAAACATGATCAAAACTACTGATTATAGTAAAAATCAAAAACAAATCTTAATCGGTCAAGAATCATATTACATTGCATTACCTGTTAGAGTATCAGGAACTGCTGGTGCAACTATGCTTGCTGGACAACCACTAGTTGGCGATATCACTGCTAGAGACACTGCTTTCACTGCTTCTACTAAAGATAGTTCAAGCAACAAATATGCCGCTAACGGTATATTACTACATGATGTTGTATTAGATTCAGACGGAAAAGGAAATGGAACTTTAATTCTTGCTGGTTGTATCGATATGCTTAAATTGGATTCTACAATTCAAACAATCATACCTGATGTAACTGGTGTAGATAGAATTATATTCGTGAAAGGAAGTGCTTATTAATGAACTCAATATTTGACTTAGTAACTGCTAAAAATATAGCACAATACTTGATTGAAAAAAATGTTAATGAGCAACCATTACTAGGTGAAACTTTATTCCCTGCTGTAAGAGAAATTGGTATTAAACTAGAATGGATTAAAGGTGCTAAAAACCAACCAGTTGGTTTAAGACTTGCTGCTTATGATACTAAGGCTATCAGAAGAGATAGACAAGGTTTCGAAGAGTCTTCAACAAAAATGCCTTTCTTCAAAGAAAGTATGTATATTGATGAAGAACTAAGACAAAACCTAAATACATTAATGCAAACTAACAATGAACAAATGATTAATCAAATTTTAACAAAGATTTTTGATGACGAAATCACTTTAGTTAAAGCTGCTAGAGTAACACTTGAAAGAATGAGAATGGAAGCATTAACTGCTGGTACAGTTACTTTAGGTAGCAACGGACAAGCATATTCTTACGAGTATGGTGTACCTGCTGACCAAAAAGTAGATGTTACAACTGTATGGTCTGATCCAAATGCAGATATTATCGGAGACATTACTAAATTTGTTGAAGATATGAAGGCTAAAGGTGTAGTAATTACTAGAGCTGTTTGTAACTCAAGTGTTGCTAAAAACTTCAGAACTAATAATGCTCTTAAAAATGCAATTTATGTATTTGCTAATGGTACTGTAAATGTAACTACTGCTAGAGCATTAGATTATATCTATAATGAAACAGGTATTTCAATCTATGTATACGACGATGTATATGTTAATGAAAGTGGACAAGCTGTTAAATATGTACCAGATAACACTTTAGTATTAATGCCTGAAGGAACTCTTGGTAATACTCACTTTGGTGTAACTCCTGAAGAGAGTGATTTAAGTAACTCATTAAAAGCTGAAGTATCTATCATTGAAAATGGTGTTGCTGTTACAACTTACGGAACAGAAGACCCAGTTAATGTTGAAACTAAAGTATCTATGGTAGCATTACCTTCATTTGAAAGAGCAAATGAAATCGTAATCGTTGATACTAACACAGCTGCTTAATTATGATATTAATACATAAAGATAACGATATGAAAAAAGTAACTAAAGGTGCGTTCGAAAATTTTTTCGAACCCCTTGGTTACAAAATTATTAAAGATGCTGTAGCAAAAGAAGTTACTAAAGAGATTCCAAAAATAGAAACGATTGATAAAGAGAGTAAAGACGAAAAGGTTGGTTCACAAAAGAAGAATAAAAAGGAGGAATAATATGATTTATTTAATAAATGGAAAATATTATGTCAAGATATCTCCTTTAACATATAGTGAAATCAAATTAGAATTAAAAGGGGAAGACTTAAATCTAGTACCAATTGGCAATAAGATTGAAGTAAACTCCGATATAAAAATAAAGGAAATAGTTTTCAGAGATGAAAAAGATGACCTAAAAAAACAACTTAAGAAATCGTCAGAAGCAAAAACTTCTTCTGCCGTATCTAAGAAAAACAGGTGGTGATAATATGAATGATACAATGAGTTCTCTACTTAACCAACTTGTGGTAGATTTAGAGGCAAGAAAGTTTGAAAGATACTCTGACGAATTTTTACTATCTGAGATAAAGCTTGCTATAGGAGAAATAAATCGTTGTAGAAATTTTACACCAACAGACAAAGTATTGTATGATAGCAAATATGAATATCTTATAATTCCTATGGTCAGAAGTTCAATTGCTAAAATAGGAGCTGAAGGACAAGTTGCTCATACAGAAAACGGAATAGTAAGAACATATGGTTCCGATGGTGATTATCCTAAAAAATACACATCACAAATTATTCCACTTATAAAATAGAGGTGATATGATGCGTTGCTTACAAAGAAACAAACGAAACATTTATCTATGTACACAATATGAAGAAAACGGTATAAGACTTTTTGCAAAACCAACACCAATTGAGATAAACTATCAGTCTACTAATAGCGATAGTGATTTAATAGCACTGGGTATGGAATATCCTATGTATGCTAGAATTAAAGCGGACCTAGAATATAAAGATATGTTCCACACTGGTGATAGAGTGTTCATAAATACATCTATTAAAAAATATGATGAATTATGTAAAGAAGCAGA
>ULNE01026986.1_pt1 | contig 10257 bp, 8 predicted proteins | sample 1951831 | NCBI WGS metagenome assembly ULNE01 (sample SAMEA4835568, study PRJEB28245) | human gut metagenome | biome: gut microbiome; material: fecal sample | place: Denmark | collected 2008 | reverse complement strand
CACGTTCCAAGTAGTATAGCTCACTTGTATTTTGAATTTCAACGATGATGATTTCACCCTTGCTGTTTTTGGCCTTGATATCTACTCGGTTGAATTTGTCATCTGCTTCTTGTTGGCTTCCTTCGCTTTCAAGGATTTCCACAATCTTGATAGGTTCATTCAGAAATACTGTCAGGAAGCCCTCAAGCACTCCAAAGTTAGCCTTTTGGCGAAGCAAGCGCTTGATTGCCCAGTCAAATCTGATGTATCTATCTCTTAGCTCTGTCATATTTGCCTCTTTATTTTAAGGATTCAACTTTCGTGCTGCAAAGAAAATGCCAGCGAGCGCAATGTAAGCTTGCTTACAAATTGCCGAGTGCAGCTTTTCTTCTGCAAAGAAAATGCCAGCGAGCGCAATGTAAGCTTGCTTTCAAATTGCCGAGTGCAGCTTTTCTTCTGCAAAGAAAATGCCAGCGAGCGCAATGAAAGCTTGCTTTCAAATTGCCGAGTGCAGCTTTTCTTCTGCAAAGATACGCTTTTCTTCTGAAAGATGCAAAGATTTTGGGGAAAAATGTTTGAGGGTGAGGGAGATAAAAAAGGTGTATCCTCGCTTGCCCGATGTGTGGGGCAAGAAGGATACACCTTATTATATTATAGTTCTTTTATTTCCTTTTCTGTCAAACCGATAATTAAAGCTATCTGCTCTATGCTCAATCCGTTATCCAGCATTTTGCGGGCGATATTGTTTTTCTCTTCAGCCCTACCTTCTTCCATACCTTCCAATCAACCCATTCTTCCAATGGAGATTTAGCCACCTTGTTGAATTCGCGCGGCTGGTAGGCACACCTTTTTAGTATAATAAATCTAAAAATTTTTGGTTAGAACTCTACTTTCGCATATCTTTGCACTTAAAAAAAGTGGCACATGTGCCAGAAATTTTAAGTAGTATGAAGGAAATTAAGCGCGAATATTATCTCAACCAACTCATATCAAGCAAACAAAATGGCTTGATAAAGATAGTTACAGGTATCAGAAGATGTGGCAAATCATATCTTCTATTCAAGTTGTTTAGAGATCATCTCCTGGCAGATGGCATTTCTCCAGACCATATTATATCTCTGGCTTTGGATGATATACTGAACGATGAATACTGTGACCCCAAGAAACTGCTACACTATATTAAAGGTAACATCAAAGATTCTGAAATTCATTATGTCCTATTGGATGAAGTTCAAATGGTAAACAACTTTGTTGGAGCCTTGAACAGTCTTCTTCATATAGACAATGTGGATGTCTACGTAACAGGAAGCAATTCTAAGTTTCTATCTTCCGACATTGCCACAGAGTTCAGAGGAAGAGGTGATGAAATACGTATTTACCCTCTGTCTTTTTCAGAATATGTATCGGCTTACGATGGCAACAAAGAATATGCATGGCGAGATTATATTACGTATGGCAGTTTGCCTTTAATCTTGTCTTTGGATACTCAGCAAAAGAAGATGAGTTATCTGCGTAATCTCTATACTACGGTGTATCTAAAAGACTTGATAGACAGAAATAATGTCAAGAAAAACACGGAGTTCGACTCTCTTGTTAAAGTAATGGCATCATCGGTAGGCTCACCATGCAATCCGAATAAATTGAGCAACACTTTCAAGAGCGTAAGCAATGCAGACCTGTCTCCGTTAACAATCGACAATTACTTAGGATTCTTGCAAGAAGCCTTCCTGATAGAGAAAGCGATGCGGTATGACATTAAGGGGAAAAAGTACATCGGTACATTGTCTAAATACTATTTCGTAGACTTAGGACTGCGCAATAGCCTTCTGGATTTCCGTCAAATAGAAGAAACCCATCTCATGGAAAATGTGATATACAATGAATTACGATGCCGTGGCTATCTTGTGGATGTTGGTATGGTAGAAACTCGTACCAGAACACCGCAACAAGGAATGATGCGCAAGCAATTGGAAGTAGATTTTGTAGTCAACAATGGCTCTAAGCGTTATTACATCCAATCTGCCCTTGCTCTTCCTGATAAGGAAAAGATAGAACAAGAATCTGCATCACTAAAACATATCTCAGATAACTTCCAGAAGATAATCATAGTAAAGGACAATATTGTTTCTCATCACAATGAAGCAGGCATCTTGTTCATAAGCTTGTTTGATTTTCTTTTGCAACGAAACATATTAGAATAGGCTTTCACTTAAAAAAAGTGGCACATGTGCCATGAATTTTAAGTAGAGGCATCTATGTGCTGCATAGAAAATACAAACAAGCGCAATGTAAGCTTGCTCACAAATTGCCGAGTGCAGCTTTTCTTCTGCAAAGATACGCTTTTCTTCTGAAAGAAGCAAGGAATTATTGGAAAATGTTTGAGGGTGAAGGAGATAAAAAGAAAAAGGTGTATCCCTTTGCCCATTGTGTTGGGCAATAAGGATACACCTTTAATTATATAGTATTTATAATTTCTGATTACTCAGTGAAACCTGAGTGGCGAGTACCAGAGATACGATAAATACAAGCATTCTGGTCGTCATCAAACTTCACGGTGTAACAAATGCTGTCTACAGGCATACCATGAAGGTTCTTGCCCTGACCATAGAGAACCTGACCTTTGAGGAACTCAATGTTGCCAGCCCGTGCATCTGAAGGATTGTAAGATGTATTTGGTGTTCCTTCAAACTTTCCGTTGTTATAGTCTGTTACGTTCACCTTCATCTTAACACCATAGAATGCATCATCATCAAGCCACATTTTATCAGCATCATTAGCTGCAGTATTATAAGTGTTTATGTTGATTGTGCCATATCCTAATGGATCTTTACCAAGTACATTGCCTTGTTCATCAACAACATCTACTGTTACATCCCAAAGACCTGCCATTTTCTCAACAGCTGTACCTCCAGCTTTCTCATCTGTCTCAGAATCACAAGAAACAAATGTAAAAGTTGCAGCCAAGGCAACCATGAACATTGAAATATATTTCTTCATATCTGTTTTCTTTTAAACTGTTTTACTTCAAAATGACATGGAACAACATACTGCCATTGTTGTATGTCATATCATAGGATATAGTGCCTGTTTCTGGGTCATACTTCGCATTCTCAAATGAATTAGCAGAATCGCCCCAAGCTGAAACATAACTTGAAATCAGCTTGATGCTATTATCAGACATCAACTGAAGATAGCCTGTTAATTCAGCTTGTGCACCATAACCAACACCTTGACCATAATATCCTGCCATCAAGTCATTGATATAAAATAATCCAGGAGCTAACTTGGTTATTTTAACACTGAATCCCTTGAAATCAGCAGTCTTATTATTATAGCTTCTGTATGTTCCTTCTTGAACTGTATAGGTTCCAGCTATATCAGTTAATATTGTAGGATCACAAACAGCAACTGTTCTTTGTGCTGATGTCTTATAGCCCTGCTCATTGGTATATATATAATTGATATAGTATAAACCAGGAGTGTTGATATCAACAGTTCCTGAAGTTACAATACCAGAGGTGCAGTCTTCACCACGCAAAACTCCCTTACATCCCAACTCTGTATATGCTGTGCCTATAGGAACCAGAGTAAACTCATCTCCTTGAATTTCCAAAGTAGGATAATATGTAACCTTTGCATCTGTCAACTCATCATTGTCATCATTACAAGATGTCAGTGCAAATGATGAGAGGCAGAGCATCAAGGTATAAAATAATATCTTTTTCATATTCTTCTTGTCTTTTGTGAATTAATGAATTTCAATATTCTTTTGAATAGTGAATTATTTTACATCCCAGAATACAGGGTCAGCCAAAGTCTTGACAGCTGGTGTATTCTTGTTGTACTGACGTGCGCTCAATGGATAAGGCAGACGCTTGCAAAGTTTGCCATTACCATAATAGTTAAGACCAGGATTGATCATATCACCAGCAATGTACTTAGTAGAGCCCTCAAATACTTCCTTAGCTGTAGCTGTAGAAAGTGCAGGAACATCAGTACGGCGCTGCTCAGACCAAGCCTCCATGTGATTGCGCATAAAGAAGGAAGCCCACTTCTGCATATAGATGAGCTTGAGTTTGTCTGCAGTTGTGGCCTGATTGTCAAAGTTTACTTTAGCACCAGACAAGAATGTGTTTATAGCACTGTTGTCAATACCGCGAGAAGCAAGGTCTGCACGAACAGCATTCTCATAATCCACCTTAGCTGCAGCTGCATTGTTGTTGAAGCGAAGTTCAACCTCTGCCTTCAAAAACTCAGCCTCTGACTGCTGCATGATGTAAATAGGCATAGCCTTGGTATCATTATATTTGATAGAACTTACCTCTTTGTTCTTCCAGTCCTGACCAGTCCATTCCTTATAGAGAGTCTTGGCACCAGGAATCTGACCAACGTATGCATTAGCCTTTACGTTAGGATCCATAGTCTTGCTCAAACGAGGGTCGTTGGTCAAATTATAGTAAGATACAATTGGGTAAGCTGCACAGAAGTTGTTTGTATTCAACTTGAAGATTGCAGCATACCATGGATTGTACTGTCCTTCTGCATTGCTGTATACATCAAATGTGCAATCTGAATTTGGCAACAGATTCTCTGCAACCAAAGCCTTTGCTTTAGCTGTATAGGTATCAACATCCACACCGCCATCAATCAAGCGCATGTACATACGCAAGCGAAGGCCATTGGCAAAACGTTTCCATGCATCCAGAGAACCCTTGAACATAGGGTCTGTCACTGAAAGAGTAGTTATACCTTCTGGAATCGCAGCCTCAGCTTCGTCCATAGCTGCCAAAACTGATGTATAAACAGTCTTACCATCATCCCACTTTGGAGTTGGATTTGAACCGCCCTGGCACATTTCTGTATATGGAGCATCGCTGCAGGCGTCTACCATATACTGCATACCCAAGGCAGTCAGAACCTTGCATGCAAAGAGGTCTGCCTTGTCGGATGTTTTACTCTCTACATCCTTAACGTCCATCATGGCACCTGCATAGATGGTACGATAGCAACGATCGAAGAATTGGGAAGACTCATCAAAATGAAGTTCTGCCTCTACATTATACTGGTTTGCCTCTGGGCGCTGCTCGAAATACTGGGCGAAGAAACCACCATAAGTAAACATTGCATCTCCCGCAACGTCGGCCAAGGCATTCTCTATAGATGGGAATACCAAGGTAGGTGTTACATCACCATTACTTGGATAATTCGGGTTGTCGTTAATATCCATGTCGCAACTTGAAAGTGCCAAAATACAAGCTGCACTATATACTAATAGTTTTTTCATACTAAGAATCTTATTAGAATTTAACTGAAACATTGAAACCGATCTTTCTTGAACTTGGGTTTGCTGAATATTCACCATAGTTACCAGCCAAGTCATTACCGAATGAAGTACACTCAGGGTCGATGAATGTGTTGCTTGATGGTGTCCAAAGGAACAAGTTGTTTCCGAAGACAGATACCTTGACACCTGTCAAGAATGTCTTGGCAAGCCATGCCTTAGGAAGATCCCAAGAAAGAACTACAGAGCGAAGTTTTACATAACTCTTGTCAACCAAGAAGTCGGCGTCATAATTGTTCGCACCATTATTCCAGTAATCATAAAGGTTGGTTGCATTCAATGCTGTAGTGTTCTCACCATATACAGGAGCACCATTTGCATCTGTACCTGTCTGAACAACAGAGTTTGGAATGATGAATGGATGGCGACTGTTGTAAGCTGTCTGGATAGCATTACCAACGAAATAGTTGATGCTCTTGGTACGAGAATACATCACGCCACCCTTACGAATATCGAAATCGAATGACAAACTTACGCCCTTGTAAGAGAAGGTGTTTGAAATACCCATCTGATACTTGCTGTTCATGCTACCTACAACACTCTGCTCTGTACTCTTGAGAGGAAGACCTGTACTTGGGTCAACGATGATGTGACCCTCTGCATCATGCTGAGCTGTATAAGCCTTGAATACACCAAGCTCCTGACCAACAATAGCATAGAGACCTGTACCGCCACTCAAACCATAGATGACAGACTCGCCACCCAACTGCTCAGGAAGAGAAATTACCTTACTGCGGTTCAATGTCCAGTTGAGGGAAATATCCCATTTGAAGTCCTTTGTCTTAATTGGTGTGCCGCTAATCAAAGCCTCGACACCACGGTTGCGAATCTTACCGAGGTTTGTGTTCTGTGCGGTATAACCAGAAGCAGGATCCATTTCCAAAGAGAAAATCTGCTTGTCTGACACTCTATTGTAGTAAGAAACATCGAATGACAAGCGATTCTGAAGGAATGCCATGTTCAAACCGAGTTCAAACTCTGTTGTCATCTCTGGACTCAAGTTAGGGCTACCCAATACGTTACCTACAGAATATGCATTATAGTTACCATTGGTGAATGGGAACTGGCTGGTACCCCAATCTGATGTGTTTGCTCCACCTTGTGCAAATACAGATGAGGTCATATAGACATTTGCATCATTACCAGTTTTACCCCAAGCAGCACGTACTTTACCGAAGGATATAATCTTCTGCATCTCTGGTGTCAAGAATTGAGAGAAGATAACACTACCTGTTACACCTGGATAAAAGAATGAACGGTTGCCCTTAGGAAGGGTAGATGACCAGTCGTTACGAGCTGTTAAAGTCAAGTATGCCCAGTTATCCCAACCAAGATCTACCTGTCCGTATGCACCCATCAAGCGGCGGAGCTGCTTATACTGGTCGATAGTTGGTTTCTCTGAAGAGTTGGTCAAATTATAGAATGTAGGGATGGTCAAGTTGGTTACTTCTGCATAGAAATAGCTATATCTACGCTCGTTACCATTGAGACCAACTACTGCATTAACATCCAGTTTATCTAAGAACTGATGACCATAGTTCAGCATGGCGTTAATATCTATTTCGCGGGTACGCTCAGTTTGCTGGCTTGTTTCACCTGTCAAAGCTGCCAATGCATCTGCATGGTTTGGAGTACCGTTAAAAAGTTGAGACATATTTGGCTGACCTGTATCGTGATGACCAGTAGTTGTGTCGAGACCAAAACGACCAGAGAACTTTAAGTCCTTTACAATATCCCAATCTAATTGCAATTTGCCATAGAAACGCTCCTGCTCATATTCATTCTTGTAGTTGTTCAAGATGTAATATGGATTGGTTACACCATAAGGAGTATAGTAATAACCAGGGGTATTGAATGGGTTATCCAAATTCTTCAACTCTGCAATGCTGATATCACGTGGAGTCTGCATGATACAGTTGTACATAGATCCAGCCTTCTGACCTGTGCTTACGAAGTTGTTCTTCTGATAAGCATAGTTGGCAGACATGCCCAAGGTTACATTCTTGATTTTGTGACTGGCACGACCAGAGAATGTGTACTTGTTGTAGCTATCTGCATCAGTAGGAATAATACCATCATCATGAATCTGTGACAGACTCAAGAAATAATTGCTTGCATCAGTTGCACCATTGAAAGATACACTATTATTATAGCGGATACCAGTGTCGAAGAAATCCTTCACATTATTCTTGATTGACTGATAAGTCTTATACTGCTGAGAGTTATCGTAAATATTACCATAACGCAAAGAAGAACCATCAAACTCAGGACCCCAAGAACCATTCTCCACGTCGGTCTTGTTACCATACCAACCCATACCGAACTGATTCTGCATCTGTGGCAAACGAAGTACTGATTCAAACTGTAAACCGCCATTATATTCTACACCAATGCCCTTGCTCTGCTTCTTACCACTTTTGGTAGTAATCAAGATGACACCATTGGCTGCACGGCTACCATAAAGTGCAGTAGCAGCAGCACCTTTCAAGATAGTCATACTTGCAACATCATCTGGGTTTACAGCATTAGCACCATTTCCGAAATCATAGCTATTGTCCAAACTGCTAGCACTTGCCAATCTGGAAGTCTCACTACTTGTTGAGTTATTTGACAAAGGCACACCATCAACAACATAAAGAGGTTGGTTGCTGCCAGACAAAGAGCTGACACCACGAATAACAACGGAATTAGAAGCACCTGGATCAGAAGAAGAAGCAGAAATCTGCACACCAGCCACCTTACCAGCGATACCGGACATGATGTCGCCTGTGCGTGACTCAGAAAGTTTCTCACCACCTACTACAGAAGCAGAATAACCCAATGCTTTACTCTGACGAGTGATGCCCATAGCAGTAACTACGACCTCATCAAGATTCTTAGCGTCGGAAGACAAAGTGATTTTGTTATTGCCGGCTTTCAGAGTAACCGTCTTTTCCTGCATACCAATGTAGGTTACATTAACTGTGTTTTTACCGTTTGGTAAAACTAAAGAGAAGTTACCATCAATATCGGTAACAGTTCCCGTATTGGTTCCTGCTACTTTGATAGATGCGCCAATAACAGGTTCTCCATCTTCGGCAGAGACAACCTTACCGGAAACTTGCGTTTGCGCAAACGCCATGCTTGTACTAACAGCAAGGCCTGCGGCTAACGTCATGAGTCTTTTTTCCATAAATCTCTCTCTCTTTTAAAAAATTAATATATAATGTTTATTTCTTTCTCTACATGTCACGAGGTACTCCCCATTGAGGGAATACCAAAGAATGCTTTCTCTACCTCTTGTCCCGAGGTGGTGAAATTAGAGCGTTTTTGGATGATTCCGTCTATAACGTCCCAAATATTTATAGTATTTATGTACTAATCGGGTATAACCCCGTATGTCTAATAATAAAAAATAAAAGATTATGATGTATTTCAAATTTGAATTTAGTCTTGGTAAGGGCAAGAAACAAGCTGCAACGAAAAAGGAGAAAAAAGTATTAGGATGGAAAATAGTACATTCCCAAGTGGAAATGCTGAAGAAAGAGGAGAAGTTCAAGACTGCGAGTAATTATTTGACTGCGGCTCGCTCTTGGACAAAGTTCTTGCAACGTGAAGACTGGACTTTCTCTGAGATGGATAGTCAAGAGGTAGAGCTTTATCAGCGATGGCTAAGTGACAAGGGTATTTGCCTCAATACGATTTCAGCTTATCTTCGATCCTTACGAGCAATGTACAATCGGTGGGCAGAGGAATATTCTTCGAATGATGATGTGTGTCCTTTTACAAAAGCTTTCACAGGAAGAACGAAGACTGCCAAACGAAGTATTACCGAAAGTGAAATCCGCAAACTCCATGATTTGGACTTGGAAGAGGGTTCTACCTTGGCGATGTCTCGAGATATCTTTATTTTTAGTTTTTATGCAATGGGGATGCCTTTTGTTGATATTGCTTACTTAAAGAAAAGCCAGATGAAAGATAACGTCATCCGATATGCTCGACATAAGACTGGTCAGCCTATCAGTATTGCCCTCGTCCCAGCTATGCAAGCTATTATCTCACGATATAGTTCTTCTGACTCCATCTATGTTTTCCCGTTGTTAACGACTCAATCCCCTGACTTGCTTCATCGTGAATATCTTCGTCGGTTGCGCCAATACAACTACTCGTTGCATGTTCTTTCCAAAAAGATTTCTTCATCTATCCCTCTTTCCTCTTATGTGGTTCGACACTCGTGGGCGAGTATCGCCTATCAGCATAACATGGATATTGGATTAATCGGAAAGGCATTAGGACATACCAAGACTTCCACCACCTTCGTTTATATAAAAAGTCTTTTTGATTCCAATCTGGCTTCTGCCAACCAATCATTGATGCAAGATATAGGAATATAAAAAGCAGAGCCTATACTCGATTTCTCCCTTCACCAAGTGCACCATACTCTGGATTTTTCGTGTTCCACTTTGGGGAGCTGCTACAAGAAGGGAGAAACTCCTTAGGAAAATGTGATTTTATTTTGTAATCCGCTGATTATTACTATTTTAGAAAAAATGGATTATGGAAAGAAGTGCGTCAGTAAAGGCAATAAACTGCCCTTTTAAGATAAGAAACGGCATCCCAAGGCAAAATTGATGAATATAAATCTCATAATGGGATTGGTTGAGCAAACAGCAATTTCTTTTAAAAAGTAATCTTTTACTTATAAAAGGGAGAAAATAAGACACAATAATAGTCTTTTTGTAACAAAATACAAATAAAATGCAACTTTTTACAAAAAATATTTGGAGAAAAGCTAAATATTATGTAAATTTGCAACCGATTAAAAATATTTTTAAAATTTTGCTAAGTTCTCTTACCATAAGGAGAGTTTTAAACTCTTGGATAAAGGAATTTGAGACTGGCATATATAATAAGGTATAACTCTTCCACCTCGGGACAAGAGGTAGAGAAAGCATTCT
>ULNE01008199.1_pt1 | contig 10265 bp, 8 predicted proteins | sample 1951831 | NCBI WGS metagenome assembly ULNE01 (sample SAMEA4835568, study PRJEB28245) | human gut metagenome | biome: gut microbiome; material: fecal sample | place: Denmark | collected 2008 | reverse complement strand
CTATTTCATGACGGGTATGCATTCGTATGCCTAAGCGCCGGGAGACAATTCGACTCTTGGGCGGGGCCGCCGGTGCGTGCTTGGTTTTTAGTCTTTTAGAAAGAAGCCTTTGGCCCGTTTTCCATGTCGGTAGTATGACTACTACTTATGGCAAACGAGCCAAAAGCTTCTCTCTCTCTTATTTCTTAAGCCGCTTGTTTTTAAGCCGCTTAATTCTTATACTCCTTCAGTTTCTCCAGACAATAAGCCTTGAAGTCGTTCCAGTGGTAGTAAGGCTCCACGTCGCTCTTGATGGGGAGCGTAGCCTCGTCCTCGCAAAGCAAGACCTTCACCAGAATGTCGTTCGCCTTGTTGCGATAGAACACAAACTGAAGGTTGGTGGCCATCGGGGTGATCTTGTAGTCAAACCATTGAGAGGAGATTCTCTCCGGGTCCTTGATCTCCTCGCCATAACCGTTCAGATCCAAAAGGCAGGTGAGCGGAGTGACCATCGAGTCGTGACCATATCGCAGGGTGGCTCCAGGATGCTGGAGGGCGATGCAGCTGTCAGCCTTCTCGATAATATCCATCAGAAGGTTGCGCTGAGAGAAAGGCTGAACATTGCCCGTATAGGGAGAATAGCCGAAGCTCATTTGCCACCAGGCGTTGGAGGCAACCCAATTCTGATACAATTCTTCCTCGTTGAAGAGATCATACAGAGAGATCTTGCCTCTCAACTCCGTGCCCTGGATGGAACTGGCCATCTCGTATAGCTTTCTGTTCAGATCACTCTGGTCGATGTTCTGTCTCACCCACGCTGGGTCGTTGAAAAGCTCCTGCATCACGCGGCTGTAGCAGGCGTGCTTCTTGAGAAACTCCTCCTGCACAACCCTTCTGCCCACCGAGTTTTTCAGGCTGTCAAGATATCTGTCGCCATGATTCATATAGTACATGTCGTGCTCGCTGGCATCATGGAAGATATGGAGCTTCGGATTCATGCGGAGCATCTGCTGCAAACCGTTCTCCATGGAGAGGATGCATCGGATCACTACCGTACTTCGTGCCTCAATATTGGTCTCGCCAGCAAAGATCTCAGGAAATCTTTCCATCATTCGCTTGGTTATCCCCTGGTGCTGAAGTGCTCCGAGCGGAGTCAGCTCGCCGTCGCGTCCTCTTGCCTCCTCGCGAAGCAATTTCACCTTTGCCAGTGTCTCTTCGCCCTTGGCCGTGAGCTTGCCCTCCTGCTTCGCCTTCAGCAGAGCAAAGTAAGGCACGTCGTAAGCCTCCTTGCCAATCATATAGCGGGAGCCATGGCGACCATAGTGGCTCAGATAGAAGGGCTTGTATCCCTTGGGTGCAGGGGTCAACTCCTTCTGCGGGCCACGATAAGCCACATAGTTGCTACCCGAGAGCGTGATGTCTCGCTTGAAATCCTCCTGAGGAGTTTGCGCTGTCGTTGGCATCACCATGGCCAGGGATGCCAGCAAAAATAGATTCTTTATTTTCATTTTATTATCCTTGTTACCTAAACTCTACCATCAGGCCTTTCCTATGCCTGTCTGGGCAGCAAATGATTGCTCTGAACATGATCCTATCTGGTAATTCACATGCCTTGGTATCGTGAAAGCAAACACCGTGAAATCCTGAATCGCAGGGCGAAGGTACAAATAAAAGTCGAGATTCTCGCTTCTTTCAAAGTTTTTTTGATCAAGAAGCCATGTTTCAGTATTTATAAGTATCTTTGCATTGGTAAATAGGAAAAGTGTCGACAACGGCTTCAATGCCATCCAACTCCATTACATATAAGAAAAAGGCAATGAAAGTAATAAAGCTTCACGGTGGGACTCGCTTTCATCAACTATGTCGACATTTAGATTCATACGACTATGGAGCAGAAAACTATAGACAGATTTAGAGGTTGCCTTTATGGTCAAGCCATAGGTGACGCGCTCGGATTGGGAACGGAATTCATGATAGATGAGGATATTGCTTGGAAATATCCTCATGGACTACAACACTATAAGCAGATATACCAGGACAGACATCGGAAGCGATGGAAAATTGGCGATTGGACTGATGATACAGACATGATGCTGTGCATTGCTGACGCAGTCATAGAGGACCAAGGTGTCAATTTTAGAAATATTGCCCAGCACTTCAAGAAATGGGCCGACGGCATCCCTATGGGTATTGGTGAGCATACCTATAAGGTCTTGATGGCGAGAGACTATACGGAGAAGCCGTTTGATGTCTCTTACATGATTTGGAAGATGAGCAATTACCAATCTGCGGCTAATGGTGGATTGATGCGTACATCTGTCGTTGGACTTTTTCCGAAGGAAGTCAGGACTTGTGCAGAGCAGATCTGTCGGCTCACCCATTACGATCCTAGATGTGTCGGTTCGTGCGTGATAGTGTCCGAACTTATACACGCATTGGTTTATGGTATGCAGCCTCCTACATTTCTTCAAATAAGAAGTTTGGCACTGTCGTATGATGTAGAGATCTGCGATTATGTGGACAAAGCGTGGGATGAATCCGATGTCAAGGATTTGGCAGATTATGACCACATGGGCTATACTTTAGTCACATTGTCCGTAGCTCTTTGGGCTTACTGGCATGCTACTTCATTTGTAGAGGGGCTCCTTGCTGTGGTGAATGCGGGAGGCGATGCTGATACCAATGCGGCAGTGGCGTGTGCCGTACTTGGAGCGAAATATGGGTATTCATCCATTCCGGCCGAATACATTGAGGGCCTTTTGTATAAAGAGTCCTTGGACCAAACGATAGATAGCCTTAGGATCATTTGCATAAAATAGATAACCAAAGCTTTGTCAAATGCTTCATGAGCGCAAGATTGAAAGTGGGTATGGTGATAGCGTTGTAAAGCGGTTGTCAGCAGACCTGAAAGAACGCTATCCAAAGATGGGTGTTTCACCACGTCAACTTTGGAACATGAAGAAATTTTATGAGCGTTACGCTGGGCATGATGAGAAAGTGCTACGCTCCGTAGCACTTTTGCCGTGGTCGCACAATCTGCTGCTGTTGAGCAAGGGACTGAATGATGAAGCTACGCTCTATTATGCGCAGGAAACCGTAACCAAAGGCTGGAATCGCGACTTGCTTCTCAATGCCATCAAACTCAATATGTATGAGACCCAGGCATTGGCACGAGCAGATAACCGTTCCATAGGAATCATACTTTGTGCGGAGAAAGACCGTGTGGAGGTGGAACTCGCACTTGAAGATATGGGTAAGCCTATCGGAGTGGCGGATTATCAGTTGATAGTACCGAAAGAGAAATTACAGAAAGTCCTTACTGACGAGATAAAGGCGTTTAGTGAGGAAAAAGAAAACGATACGAAAAAGGATAAGAACGGATTGCTATGTCAAAAACAACAATAAAGAAGCTGCTCCAGTCTATGACGCAGGCTGAAATCATAGAAATGGTGCTTGAATTGTATTCCGCCCGAAAGGAAGCCAAGGAATACTTGGAGTACTATGCTTGTCCAGACGAGAATGAAAAACTCGAAGAGTACAAGAGTATCATCCGTGAGGAATTTTATCCCAAGAGACGGCGAGAACCGAAGACACGCTTTTCTGTGTGCAGAAAGGCCATGGCGGACTTTAAGAAACTCAAGCCGTCTGCTGATGCCCTTGCGGAACTGATGGTGTCGTATATGGAATGGGCTACTCAGTTCACCTACGACTATGGTGATATGTGGGAGCAATACTACGACTCCGTTGAAAGCAACTTTGACAAGACTGTCAAGCATCTTGTCGCAAACGGACTGTGGAAGAAATACGACAAGCGGCTTCAGCAATGCGTAAAATGGTCTGACGGAAGCGGCTATGGCTTTGCAGATGCCGTTGCATCCATGTATAAAGAAGGCAAGGCGATAGACCATGAGCTTGCCACAAAATTTCCAACTACGAGAATGACTAAGGCTGAAATAAAAAAGATGTTCGGCAAATGAAGGCGCAGTTTGATGTTGCCGTGGGGACATCCGCAGCAGCGTGTAACCGTTTTCGAAAACGTTAAACGTTAAGACGGTGACAGGGCATCACAGGGCGGGCAGGCCCGCCCTGTGTTGCCAATTGTTCATAGACAATGAGCGTAAGTTCTATTGCCACCGTGGACTCTCTGAACTCAAACAATCCCCTAACTTCCTCATCGGCACCATGTTGTCTGTTCAATACGTTTATGAGGCATGTGTAAAGCACTTCGACGAGGAATAGCTTGAAGGACTGTAGATGAAATGATATCGGTTCGGTATCCTAGAGAAAAGTCTCGTTTTGCAATTCCTTTCGCCTAAAGAGCTGGATAAGTGAACGGATATCCCCGTTTTGGGTGGGTGGATATCCTCCGTTTTCAGCACAATATCCATTGTGAGTCATAGGCAAAGCTATTATCTAAATGTTTTATTATGAGTTCTGCATCAAGCATTTGCCAAACCGTACTTAATATTATTCATGGTTGTGTTGTTGTTAGAATTTTATAAAATGCAAAACGATGAGCGCTAATAAACCGATGATTACAATCCATCGGTTTGTATTTATGGCCCTTTTCATAGATTCAAATTGGCAATCTATAGAACCTTTCAAGTTCTCCAAATCAGTCTTTATGCCATTACAAAGCCCTTTCGTTTCTGTTAGTACAGAATTTTGATTATCAAGTGTCTGAATTGCCTTGGAAACATCTCCGATGATTTCTTCAGACTTAGCCTTTAAATCTAAAGTACGGTTCTTTACCTCAGACACAATTACTTCTGCGTGTGATTTTACAGAAGATGGTAATGCTTCAATCTCGGACTTGATACTTGCAAGCATTTTGTCTTGTTTGCCTTGCGAATTCTTCGATTCTGCTGCAAGGATATCAACCTTCTTTCCTATTTCATTCAACTCTTTTGTTGCATCGTTCAGAACCTTTTGAAGAGAATTCAGTTTATTAACTTGAATACGTAGTTTCTCGTTCTCGGAACCGAAATTTACTATTGTTTCCGCAAACTTTTTATTATAGTTTTTAATTGCAATCTTGACATCTGCATTGAATTTATTTATTGCGCATTCACAAGATGTTTTAAGAGCATCAACAATTGAACTAAGTTCAGACGTATTGATATCTTGAAAATTGCGTATCTCTTCAATAAATGAAGATATATCTTTTCCCATAGCATTGAGAGTATTTGTGTATCTCCCAATGATTTGTTGCAAACTTTCGCTTGTAGCAATTGTCTTTTCAACCTGTTTCTTGGCTGACTCAACTTCAGCAAGGTTGTTTTCAAGGCGTTCTAAAGCCGCATTAATATCGTATGCCATGTTTATTTGTTTTTATCGTTATTTCTATTATTATCTTTATCGTTGCCTGTTTTTACGTATTTTTCTGTGAAATAATTAAATTTCTTCTCGTGGATAAAAAGCATTAATGCTTCTTTGCCGTTTTTAATAAGATCCACTTTGATGAAATCTTCTTTAGCTTTGAGAGCAAGAAGATCATTAAATCGGTCTACATGCTTCCATATTTCGCTTTTTTCTCTTTCGTATAATGACATAAATCCGTCAATATAGCCATTCAATGCATTGCTCTTTAGTGTGTCATTACTTCCAGCACCTAAAAAAGCAATACAATAAGTGAGTAGTAAAAGAAGAGATGCATTGTCGGGATGCGCCCTTAAGCATAGCAATGTAGCACCATAAAGATGTTTCAGATTGTCTACTTCGCTTCCAGAGTTGTCTATTGAGACAACTTCAATGTATTTTAGTACAGTATCGAAATCTTCTTTTCCATTCTCATCTGTGTCTTTGGAAAGAGAATAGCATTCACCATTGACCTCGTAATCATGCCTCGCATATTTTGAATTGAAATACAAGTGGATAAACTCTTTCAGCCATTTGTCATTATGTTCGGCCTCTTGATGGATGATACTGTCCTCGCAAGCAATGCGCATGTCTTCAATAGCGCGAAATCGCTTCTTTTCCAGATTGTCATATACAAATGCTGTAAGGAATCCTAAGCATTTGTCAAGGTAATTGCGCCCTTTTTGTTCGTCTATCTGCTCAACCTTTTTACTGGCTTGTTCAAAAGAATAGTATTTCAAGAAGAAATCAAGCATGAAATGTTTAAACTCTTCCTCTGATCTCTTGCGAATTTTCAATTCGTATGTTTGTGACAAGTAATCAATGGTAACATCTTCAACCAAACCAATGCAGCATAAACGATAGATTGCCTTGTCGGTGTCATCTTTGTCACGTTTTTTGCAGAATAATTGTCTTAGTCTGCTGTATATATTATTTGCAGCATGATATCTAAGCCATCTTGCATCACCAGAACATTTACTTATTTGAGCAATTAACTCATCGAAGTCACCCACCAAGTTGAGTTTAAACTTTCCATATCTATCCTCGCAAAGGTCAAACCACCCTTGTTCATGTGCGATCTTTGATATCTCTGTCCTGATGGACTCCTCAAACTGTTCAAAGTCCTGTTGAACTTGATTCTCCCATGAAACTGTCACGTATACATAGCCATCGGCATTGGCTTTCGACATAGCACTATAAATGCCTTCTTCTGAATTGTCCACGCCTTCTAAAGGATGGAGAAGTGCATGTGCCGAATGATCGTTAAAGCCACGGAGAAGCTTTATTAATGTCTTGCTGATATGCTGACATTCTGCAAGTTTGAAATGGATGAATTTAAATATTGGGGTAAGATGGTCTAGAAAAACATAACCATATTGATTCTGAACGTTTTCCTTAGACAGAATTTTAACCGCATTTTTGTTGAGGTCAAGTTTCAGCAAAACATCATCATTACCGGTTTCATCAATGAGTAATCCTTGAACCTTCTGAAGTTGAGTTGGCTTGACATTGAGAATCCTGTCTGTCAATTCTATAAGAATAACTTTCTCTTTGTACAAGCCGCGAAAGGAGTTATTGTGAAACCATAGAACAATGTCCTTGTCCACACTTTCTATGAATCCTTTTTCCTTGCATATAGTCATGAGCTGCTGTGAAACGTCTTTGCCACAATTATTATCATTGCATAACGCAATGAAATCAGAGCGCAGCACAAATTTATTTACATAAGACTCCAACCATATAGGGTCTACATTCAAAGTTTTAAGTATTGCGACACGAAGATCGTTTACTTTATCAGTGGTAAGATGTATGAATTCTGAAGAGTCATACAAGATATATGCTATAGCATGTTTTTTGTCACGACCAGCACGTCCTGCTTCTTGTACAAAACTTTCAATAGAAGAAGGGTGATTGAAATTGATTGTAAACCGCACATTTGGCTTGTCTATTCCCATGCCAAATGCTTTGGTCGCGACCATAAGGTTCAAATCATTTTCATTGAATCTACTCATGTCGCCTGAAGGCTTGTCACCACCAACAAAGGTGCCAATTTTCAATGAAGCTCCGCATTCAGCCTCCAAATCTGTTGATATTCCTTGATGAGTTCCCCATTCATTGTCCTCTACGCCAAATGTACCATGGGCATGAGGACAGAATACGATACCTGCATTATGAAATTTTCCATTGTTATCGGCATCATAGAATTGTGAAGCAACATAATCCGTTAAATGACATTCTTTGTTCTCATCACCCGTGTTATATAGTTGAATATCATTAGGAATTTGTTTTAGCAGTTCATGCATCTTTCGTCTTTTTGATTCTGCAACGATGTCCTTCAAATCCCATTCTGATTGCGCTTTCAACAGATGTTGATTGTGTTCTTCTCTTAGCGGCTCAAAATCAGACTCAACATTGATGATGCGATATGTTAATTCAGGACGCGAATCGTCCTCAGAACGGACGATAGTTTCACTGTCAATGGTAAGATTGCCACCTAACGTTAGCTCTCGTTCAACATCTGCAAGAACATCAAATGACGCAGTGGCAGTTAATCCGATAACAGACAATGGACGACCTGTTTTTGTGCGCATAAAGTTTATCATATTGCGTCCAAGATGCAAATATGAAGGACGGAAGTCATGCCCCCATTCAGATACGCAGTGAACTTCATCTATAACGCCATAAGCGAAAAATATTTGGTTCTTCTCTGTCATGGAGATTAGGCTATCGCGGAAATTCTCCATCATATACCTTTCAGGTGAAAGAAGCATAAATTGAAGCGAGCCATTTTGTAGCATGTTTAGCTTCTTTGCTTTCATTTTTGCATCCATACCACTATTGACACAATCACTTGCGTCAATCCTTAATGCATGCAATCCACGAACTTGGTCAACCATCAAGGAAACAAGTGGGTCAACGACAATTGTGACTCCAGGTTGCAGCATAGAGGATAATTGATAAGTCAATGATTTTCCTCCGCCTGTAGGTAGGAGCCCAATTGTTGTTTTATCTGACAAAGACCGACTTAGTATCGGCAACTGATCATGACGGAAGGACGGCTTCCTAAATATGTTCTGTAAGAAGTAAGTGAGTAATTTTTCTCTACACTTAACGGCAACATACGTTCCCGTGGCGTTCTTTTTAACAAAAGGAGGATATATGATATTCTCAGCAGAACATATGGTTCTCTCTTTCTTTTTGTAATGTGAAGAACGTATAATATACACAGCGTTTGCCTTAACTTTGAGCGGTAACGCATCTATATTATCACGCAACAGCATAGAGATGTCAATACAAAAGTCAAAGTCCTCGTCAGGAACAGATGTTTCAACTGCATTCTTCATATGAAGTTTTGAGTCGGCAAACTCTTTGGTTGAAACAACGGTAAGCTCTATTGGGGGCAGTTTCATGTTAGAACCGTCCATAGCAGATATTTTCTCAAAAGACTTTTGGAGAAGGCTTATTGCAATAGTAGCGCAAGGTACATCACGTTCTATTACCAATATTTTCCACTTTTCTGATGCTAAATTAACAGCACCAGACAACAATGCTTGCAAGAGAGTTCTCTCAATACGAGCTATTGCAAGAGGTGAAAGGACAATCTGAAGTGTATCTTTCCATTTGCCTGTAATGTGTTTTTGACTATTGCGCTTTATAGTTGTAAGATACTTGTTCAACGAAACCTCTTGTTCCCAATTCTGCAAAAACGAATAGTCCTTCAACTCTTCTAAGCGATAGGTGTTCCAACCGCTATCAGCCGTCAACTGATCTCTGCTCTCATCGCGCAGTTTTTGGATGATGTTAGAGTGATATGGAACTCCGTCTAATTCAAATATAAACCCTGTTTTTGTTTCACCATAAGGCATTTCAAAGGAAAAATCAACCCTTTGGTCTCTACTGAATCTCTTGTCGGGAATATTTACGATTGTAAAAAGAGGACGTTGTGGCTCAAGAAGTTGAATCAAATATTGGCTATCAGCTCTATTTAGATACTTTTCAACAAAGTCTTTTTCAAACTGACTTTCAAGCATGTCACCATTATAAAAAGCCACGTCAAAACGTGGATCAACGACGTGAAGTGCCTCATTAATCTCCGTCTTGGATATTTTATGCTTGGACTTGAAGTTGATTATTTCATTTGCCTGTGGTTTTGTGGAGATATCAAATATATCAGAAAAGATAGTTTCAATTTCAACAGGAGCAATAGTTGGTAAGCCACGTGACACAATATTGGCAAGAACCGCAAGTTTTGGATCGCAATTTTTGGTACTTTCAAGTGATTTGTTTGATTTGACGTCAAATGCAGAAAGTGATTTGAAAAGCTCTTCTGTCTCTTTTTCAATGTCTGACTTTGCATATTCCTCAGCAACTGAATCAAGAATATATCCTGCAAAGAACTGGTCATTCTTGTGAAAATCTTCAATACGTCTGCGAATATCCAAAATGTTTTCAATTCTACTAAACTCCTTGAAGAAAATACGATGAAGCGTGTGTTGTTGTAGGAGACGTAAGATTTCACTCCGTTAAAAGGATTAGTCCATGCAGAATAGCCAATTTCAAGACGCTTAAAAAACCAGTCAGCGTAGAAAGCCGGAATATCAGTGCTTCTACTTGCAGATACAATGATAGGGGCTTGCGCTTTTACAAGTCTTCCACCAATATTTATTTCTGTATGTTGCCACGTTGCCATGTTTATATAATTTTAATCATCAAGCAATAGCTTTTGAAATGCTACAAAGATTGTTCTTTTACTAATGTTTCCCACCCCAAAACTGTAGTAGAAAGCCGGTCTTTGCGGCTAACTCTTTCCGAGCTATTAATCTTCTCGGATTATCCAGTCGCTGATTGTGCGCTGAGTACTATCGTAGTTTACCCCTATCTTGAACAGGCGCTTACCATCGGCAGAATAGGGAATCAAATAGCCCTTT
>ULNE01039080.1_pt1 | contig 10376 bp, 8 predicted proteins | sample 1951831 | NCBI WGS metagenome assembly ULNE01 (sample SAMEA4835568, study PRJEB28245) | human gut metagenome | biome: gut microbiome; material: fecal sample | place: Denmark | collected 2008 | reverse complement strand
CTTTCCCAGCCCTATAATCTGAGCAATCACATAGGCAGAAACCTTGCCCTTACTCACCTTCACGGCATTCTCTACCAGCGAAATGGTGAAAGCCTTGCAGCCATACCCCAAGTCAGCCATATTACCACTTTCCGTCTCCAGAAGAGCGGCAGAAATTTCTTTCTCTTTTCCGTATTCAGAAAGAAGTTCGCAATATTCATGCTCCACCTCTTCGAAATATTCCTGTAATGCCCAGAGCGTATCATCGGCATCGAAGGCTATCGCCCTGATATCTTTAAATCTATCCATTTTCATGTTTGTTATGTTTTACACCTTATTAAATATAGGAGTTCTGACTGCAAAGATAACTACTTTCTTTCAGAAAAACAGAAGAAAAATCGTTTTTAACAAGATTGTAACATCTGTTTAAATAGCCTGTAACATTTCCTACGTACTTTTGCAGCCGAAAAGAAGGAGAAAATGGATAACTCCCGCAAATAAGGGAAAGAAATATCCCCCACAAAGTAAATAATAACAATAAACATTAAGATAATAATGGGTACAATTTATTTATGTATTGTGATCTTCCTGCTCTGTTTAGCAGTGTTCGATCTCTTCGTAGGAGTCAGCAACGATGCTGTCAACTTCCTGCAATCTGCCATCGGAGCTAAGGTGGCTAAGTTTCGCACGGTGCTGATTATCGCATCCTGCGGTGTGGTTCTCGGAGCCATCATGTCATCGGGAATGATGGATATCGCCCGCCATGGTATCATGAGTCCTGACCACTTTACATTCGAAGAGATAATGACGCTCTTCCTGGCGGTCATGGTGACTGATGTCATCATCCTGGATGTGTTCAACACCTTAGGTATGCCAACCTCTACTACTGTCTCTCTGGTATTCGAGTTGCTGGGTGGTGCTTTCATCCTCGCTACATTGAAGATGTATGGCGACGACAGCCTCAACTATGGCGTATTGCTCAATAGCAACAAGGCGTTGGAGGTAATTATGGGTATCTTCTCATCTGTCATCATCGCCTTCGTGTTTGGTGCTTTCGTGATGTGGCTTTCCCGTATCATTTTCACCTTTAACTACCGCAAGCACAGCCGCTACAGCATCGCTATCTTCGGCGGTATCGCCTTTACAGCCCTCTCTTACTTCATCTTCATGAAGGGTTTGGGAAAGAGTCCTTACCTGCCTGCTGAGGTGCGCGATTACATCGACCAGAATCTCGGTTTCCTCATCTGCATCACCTTCGTGGTATCTGCTGTTGTAATGGAATTCCTGCACCTCTGCCGTGTCAACATCTTCAAGTTTACGGTGCTGATGGGTACTTTCGCCCTGGCTATGGCTTTCGCTGGTAACGACCTGGTAAACTTCATCGGTGTGCCTCTGGCTGGTCTCTCTTCTTATCAGGACTATATGGCAAATGCCAATGGTGCAGCTCCAGACCATTTTATGATGACTTCATTGATGGAGAGTGCCAAGACTGCTCCAGGCTTCCTGCTTGCTGCCGGTGCCGTGATGATTATCGCCATGGCGACATCCAAGAAAGCACAGAACGTAATCAAGACTTCTGTTGACTTGAGCCGTCAGGACGAAGGCGATGAGATGTTCGGCAGTTCTTCTGCAGCCCGCGTGATTGTACGCAACTGCCAGGCTACAGATTCATGGTTGAAGCAGTTTATGCCAAAGGCGCTGATGAACTGGATCAACAGCCGTTTCGACAAGAATGATGTTGAACTCGAGGAGAGTGCTGCTTTCGACGTGGTTCGTGCAGCAGTAAACCTGGTACTTGCTTCTATGCTGATCACCATCGGTACCAACCTGAAGTTGCCTCTCTCTACCACCTACGTTACCTTCATGGTAGCTATGGGTTCTTCACTTGCTGATAGAGCATGGAGCCGCGAGAGTGCCGTATTCCGTGTAACAGGTGTATTAAGTGTAATCGGTGGTTGGTTCATCACAGCCGGTGTAGCTTTCGCAGCCTGTGCCATTGTTTGTATCATCATGCACTTCGGTGGTGTGGGCATCCAGGCTTGCTTCATGGGCTTGGTTATCTACCAGCTCATCCGCAGCAACATCAAGTATAACAAGAAGGCTAAGGAAGAGAGCAAGAGTACTACCTTCCAACTGATGATGCGTTCTCGCGACCCAGAGATTGTATGGGATTTGCTTCGCCGTCAGGTTTCACGCACCCAGTCTTACGTCTGCCACTTCGCCCTGAACGAGTTCAACCAGATTATGGATGGTCTTGCCAACGAGAATACCCGCAACCTTCGTCATGCCAACAAGGATCTGAAGAAGGAACAGGATATGCTGAAGAAGTTCCGCCGTCAGGAGATGCTCGGTTTGAAGAAATCGCCTATCGAGATTGCCATCGAACGCAACACCTGGTTCCATCTGGGTGCCAACAGCAACCAGCAGTTTATCTACTCTCTGCGCCGTATGCTCGACCCAATCAAGGAACATGTTGACAACAATTTCAATCCGCTTCCTGCTGAATACATCAAGGAGTTTGCTCCTGTACGCCAGAAGATCAACGACCTGATGCGCATGAGCTGCGAACTGATTGAAACTGGCAGATATGACAGCTATCGCGAGATACTTGCCGAGGCAGATGCCTGCAAAGACGAACTTTCAGTTCTCCGCAAGAAGCATATCGACCGCATCCAGCACATGACTGACAATACGCTGATGCAGATTTCTCTGGTTTATCTCAACGTACTGCAGGAGAGTCAGGAATTCCTGAGTGTGATGAGGCATCAGTTAAGAGCTGCAAAGAAGTTTATGGAAAAGTAAATTTTCTCTGACATCTTGTCATGAAACTACTTTTTGGTATATCTGTTGCTTGTTGACAGATGACAGCGGATAACAAGAGTGTTATTTCGCTATCACAATATAATCTGAAAAGGTTAGTTTCTCATAGGTTAAGATTGTTAGGTTTAGTTTTTAGAAAAAAGTTTTAGGTTTTTAGTTAGATAAGGGCTCCAAGTGCTAGTGATTAGTATTTGGAGCCATTTTTTTTGCCCAAATATTTGGCTATTAAGAAGAAATGTTGTAATTTTGCAGCCGATTTCTGAAAAGAATCATCATATTCAATAACCCGAGTGCTTGGTAAACCTCGTAAAAAACAAGAAAATGGACAAGAAAAAAACTCAAGTGAGCGTGCTGTTTATGCTTTTCAGCATCCTCTTCTGCGTTTGCCTGATTGCAGCAAACGTACTCGAAACAAAGCAAATCGCCTTCGGACCAGTTTCCCTTACCGGTGGACTCATCGTATTCCCTGTAAGCTACATCATCAACGATGTGGTATGTGAAGTATGGGGCTATCAGAAAGCGCGTCTGTTGATCTGGACCGGCTTTGCGATGAACTTCTTCTTCGTGGCACTGGGTGCTATCTGCGATGTAATTCCTGCAGCGCCTTATTGGACCAACGATGCCGGTTTTCATGCCATCTTCGGTCTGGCACCCCGCATTGCAGCAGCCTCTTTCGTAGCCTTCATCATCGGTTCGTTTGCTAATGCTTATGTAATGAGCGTGATGAAAATCCGCGATGGTGGCAAGCATTTCTCTGCCCGTGCCATCCTCAGTACCATTGCAGGTGAGAGTTGCGACAGTCTTATCTTCTTCCCACTTGCCCTGGGCGGTGTGGTGCCTACATCAGAATTGCCTTGGCTCATGCTCTGGCAGGTGATACTGAAGACAGCCTACGAGATTGTAGTATTGCCTCTGACCATCCGTGTAGTGAAATACGTAAAGAAGCATGAAGGTGAAGATGCATACGACAATAACATCTCCTACAATGTATTCAAGATCTTCAGCCTCGGCTAAAAGACATCAGTAAATATCAAACATTAAAACATTACCAAGCGTGGATAGAAAAGAAGACGGTCTTCAGGCATTAGGTGCCAAGACTACATATAGAATGGATTATGCGCCAGAGGTGCTCGAAACTTTCGTGAACAAGCATCCTGGCAATGATTACTGGGTACGGTTCAACTGCCCTGAGTTTACATCGCTCTGCCCTATTACGGGACAGCCAGATTTCGCAGAGATTCGCATCAGCTATATTCCTGACGTAAAGATGGTAGAGAGCAAGAGTCTGAAACTTTATCTCTTCAGTTTCCGCAACCATGGCGATTTCCATGAAGACTGCGTAAACATCATCATGAAGGATCTCATCAAACTGATGGACCCTAAATATATAGAGGTAACAGGCATCTTTACTCCTCGTGGCGGCATCAGTATCTGGCCGTATGCCAACTATGGCAAGCCAGGCACCAAATACGAGAAACTGGCAGAGCAGAGATTCGCTACTCACGAATAAAAAAAACAAGAAACCTCGGAAGATTGGCAGATTGCTTTTCTTCCGAGGTTTTTTATTGTTTATTGCTGATGAAATTATGGGAACTGAGGATAATCCTCGAAGCGAGGCTTGCGCTTCTCAAGGAACGCCTTGCCACCTTCCTGAGCCTCATCCATCGTATAATAGAGCATCGTAGCATCGCCAGCCAACTCCTGAATACCAGCCTGACCATCCAGTTCGGCATTCAAGCCAGCCTTGATCATACGGAGTGCCAGAGGCGAACGCTCCATCATGATTTCAGCCCACTCTACACAGGTATCTTCCAACTTTTCGAGAGGCACCACCTTGTTCACCATTCCCATCTCTTCAGCCTCCTTGGCAGAATACTGCTTGCAGAGGAACCAGATTTCACGAGCCTTCTTCTGACCCACCATTCTTGCCAGATAAGAAGAACCGAAACCGGCATCGAAGCTTCCTACCTTAGGACCAGTCTGTCCAAAGATGGCATTCTCTGAAGCGATGGTCAGGTCGCACATCACATGAAGCACATGTCCGCCACCGATGGCATAACCATTCACCATAGCGATGACCGGCTTTGGCAAACGACGAATCTGCATCTGTACATCGAGCACATTCAGGCGAGGCACACCATCGTTACCCACATAACCGCCTCGGCCCTTCACATGCATGTCACCTCCTGCACAGAACGCCTTATCGCCGGCACCCGTCAGAATGACCACACGGATATCCAAACAATCGCGGCAATAGTTGAATGCCTGTGCCATCTCCCAAGTGGTCAACGGCGTGAAGGCATTGCGGTAGCGCTCACGGTTGATGGTAATCTTAGCGATATGATTATACTCCTCGAAGATGATTTCCTTGAAATCAAAACCTTCTATCTTTTTCCATTCTCTCATTTTACTTTGAACTTTATGATTACTATTTATCTTATTCTTTTGAAAGAACTATCAGGCAAGTTCCTTACTTACAGGTCCTCTATCAGCACTTCTGGATGGCTTCCAGCATCTCATTATCTACATCCATATCGGTGAAAACCTCCAGAAGCATCGGGCGCTCGCTCTCGGCATGAATCAATTGGCTGATGCCCTGTTCCATCTCTTCCATCGTATGAGCTGCGAGATATTTTACCTCATTCTGACTACAGATTCCTTCAGCCGTTACATGATGTTTTGCCATTATCATTTCTTCACGAGCCTGACTCTCCTTTAATCCCTGGAACTTGCCAAAGATGGCACCGCCACCATTATTGAGCACGATGATACGGAGCTTGCCGTTCAGATTTCTATTCCAGAGCGCATTCTGGTCATAGAAGAAACTCAGGTCGCCGAGAACGCTGTATACATGCTTATCAGACTTGTTCTTGCACATCGAGAAGCCAACAGCCGCAGAAAGAGAACCTTCTATGCCGTTCACACCACGATTGCAGTAAACATGGCGGTCGGCATACAGATTCATCAATCGGATGGCAGAACTGTTGCCCGAGAAGACGCTGCTCATCATACCTGGAAGGAATGTATCGAATTTGCGGTCATAGATACCATCGTCCTGAGCATCTTTACCGCCTAAGGTGAACGCTTTGAAATTCTGAGGCTCAACCTTCTGAAGCTGGCTGAAGAATTCCTTTACGGTAGCCAGACTGCTGAACTCAGGCTTGAAGTTCTCTTTGCGTTCATAGCTTTTAGCCAACGCATCCATCCACAATTTGCGATAATCCTCCCACTGGTTGTGCCAGCCAAAATTATCCAACCATGACATAGCATCACTGTTTGGCAAATCCATCACTTTAGTAAGATGCATGAACGTATCTTCGATATCAGCCTCTTGCGAGATTCTTATCTGCTCAACTCCTTTAAGCGAACGCAGATAAGATTTCAGCTTCTTGCTTACAATATGCCCACCAATATAAACCACCAGGTCAGGACGGAATCTTTCATCATCCTTTATTTCATCCAGCAAATTCTCGAAAGCGCCATACAAGGTGGTTTTATTCCAATCTTCTCCCAGTTCTTCCTGAACCTTATATAGATAAGGTGGCATTGCCAGAGATTCCCATAATATAGGCATCCGGTCAATATAAGCCAACAAGTCTACATATTTTTCGGTATTGTCCAACTGTCCTATTACCAACAATGGACGTTTGGCTTTTAACACACATTCAAAAGGGGTCCCCTCAAATGTGTCAATATTTGCCCTGCAGTAAGCAACCTCTATCTTGCGCTCAACGGGCAAAGCTTCTTTCGTAAACGAATAGAAAGGCTCAGAGATAGGTACATTGATGTGTACAGGTCCCTTTACCCGCCCCATGCTTTTTAACAGCGCTTCGTTGACCAGCCGGTTGCAATACCAATGCATCTCTTCCTGCTGCTCACCTTCGAACACTTCTGGCAGAGATACCGCTTTTCTTACCATCTGCCCCAAAGCATCAGGCTGAGGAAGCGTCTGACCATCCAGCTGGTTGATCCACTGTGCCGGTCTGTCGGCAGAAATCACTATGAGCGGGATTTGCTGATAATAAGCCTCAGCTACTGCCGGATAAAGATTGAGCAATGCAGAACCCGAAGTCACACACACTACAACAGGCTGATAACCTTCAGCCATAGAAAGTCCAAGAGCTTGGAAGCCGGCGCTACGTTCGTCGGTTACAGGATAGCAAGTGATGTCTTCACACTCGTTGAGATTGTGAACTATGGCTGCATTTCTGCTGCCCGGACACACTACAGCATGGCGAACACCATGCGCTACCAGTAAACTTGTCAAAATATTGACGTTTTCTTTATTGCTATACATTTCACCTTATTTTTTAGGTTATTTTTATGTTTTCAGATTCTTGAAGACCCTTTGTCTTTTAGCATTATAAAATCAGAATGAATCCCTATCATTTTCTCTGCAAGACCTTTACAGGACCGACAGGATGGTCTGCATCTTAGCTTCAGTTTCCTTCCACTCCTTCTCCATCTCGCTCTCCTTCAGCAATCCGCCTCCGGCATAGAGTTCGCAGGAGCCGTCATCCAGGATGTTCATACAGCGCAGGGAAACATAGAGATGAGTCTTTCCTTTCGGCGAAATCGGTCCCACAAAACCACTGTAGTATTTGCGCGACTGATGTTCATGCTGCAAGATAAACCGGCGAGCTTCATCCTTCGGTATTCCGCAGACGGCAGGCGTAGGATATAAGGCATCGAGCACATCGCCCAAACGCCCCGTATCATGCAGACGGAAAGCGATGTCGGTACGGAGATGATAGAGATTGGCAGCCATCGTGGTATAAGGTCCCTTCTTCTGATATTCATCCGAAAAGGCCTTGATGCAATCCTCGATATAATCGGTTACATACTGCTGTTCCTCTCTGTTCTTCTCCGACCATTCTATCCCTTCTACCGGATAATCGGCTATGGTCTTGGAAGGTTCAGCCTTTTGGGTGCCTGCCAGCGACATGGTTGCCATCTGATTCTGTTCACCTTTGAGCAGAATTTCAGGTGTAGCCATCAGCCATAAACCCGATTGGGGTGTATAAACCAAGGCTACAAAAAGACGGGGATACATCCGGCAGGTCTTCAGAAACAGAGCCTTTAAAGAGTCTGCATCCTGCACAACTGAAGCATTGGCTGTATTCTGCACATCTGAAGTCTTACCGGCATCTTGCGCTGCTGAAGTATGGACTGATTCTAAAGGCTGCCGATTGCTCTGAATACGCAGTTTTCTTGCCAGAACAATCTTGCTGAATTTACCTTCAGAGAGCTGCCGGTGAAAGCATTCAAACTCCCTTGTATAGGCTTCAAAATTACGTCCCGACGTAGATTCTGCTACGTCACGACGTAAATCCTGCAGCGTCACGACGTAGGAAGTGCCGCATCGCGATGCATTTTCAGCCCCCTCGGCAGAAATCAGTTTGCTTTCATCCGGATGCATCAACACCACGGGACATTCGCTGGATGGCGCGAAAGGAGCTATCACGAAACCTTCCTTGCCATTCAGTTCTGCCACAGAAGAGAGTACCTCAGGTTCGCCCTCATGCTGAGCCACATAGATAGCATGGTGCAGATAAGGCAGACGATAATACGCAAAAGCTATCATACCTTTGTTTCTGCCCCCTTTTTCTGATTATCTTTCTTTGGGGTGAACACATAGTTGGTTACCAGTACGGTACAGATTACCTCACCAGCCGTATTCTTGATATCCACCTGCCAGGTATGCAAGGTTCTGCCCTTGTGCACAATCTTGGCAAAGGCAGTAACCGTATCGCCCTCGCTGACCGCCTGGACATGAGTACCGCTCACGTTGATGCCCACGGCAATCTGTCCCGGACAGAGCGCCAGGGAACCAATACCCGCCACATTCTCGGCAAGAGCCAGAGAAGCACCTCCACTCAAGAAGCCGAAAGGTTGGCGATTACGCTCATCTACCATCATCGTTGCCTGAAGCGTATCAGGCTCAGGGGTAGAAATGAAATGCATTCCGAGCGTCTTGGATAATCCATCAGTCTTGCTGATTCTTTTTACTAATTCATCTATGTTCATCTTATTATCTCCTATTTTTCGTATTTTGTTATTGATTCAGAGCTATTCGTTTTCTCATCGCTCCAAAGTATGTTTCTGATAAACTCAACGCAAAGGTAAGACTTTCTTTAGAGAAAACAAAATTTATCGCACTTTTTATTTGATGAAGGGCAAACTTTACATACCTTTTCCTTTCTTTAATAATAAAAAACATAAAAAACGGCATATAGTTCAGATTTATTTTGTATTTTTGCACCAAAAATAAGAAAATAAAAGATATATCTGAATAGAATATGAACATTTTAGAGTTAAGCGAACAGGAAATCGTTCGCAGACAGAGTCTTCAGACATTGCGCGAGATGGGTATCGACCCATACCCAGCAGCAGAGTTTCCAACCAATGCATTCAGCACAGATATCAAAGCAGAATTCAAGGACGAGGACGAGCCACGCCAGGTAGTTATCGCCGGACGTATGATGGGTCGCCGCGTAATGGGTAAAGCTAGCTTCGCTGAGTTGCAGGACTCAAAGGGAAGAATCCAGGTCTATATCGCCCGCGACGAGATTTGTCCAGACGAGAACAAGGACCTTTATAATACTGTATTCAAGAAACTCCTCGATATCGGTGACTTCATCGGTGTAAAGGGTTTCGTATTCCGTACACAGACTGGCGAGATTTCTGTTCACGCCAAGGAACTGTGCCTGCTCTCTAAGAGCTTGAAGCCACTCCCTATCGTGAAGTATAAGGATGGCGTGGCTTACGACAAGTTCGATGATCCAGAGTTGCGTTACCGCCAGCGCTACGTTGACCTCATCGTTAATGATGGCGTAAAGGATACTTTCCTGCAGCGTGCTACCGTACTCCGCACTCTGCGCAGCGTACTCGACAACGCAGGTTATACTGAGGTAGAGACTCCTACCCTGCAGAGCATTGCCGGTGGTGCTTCAGCCCGCCCATTCATCACCCACTTCAATGCGCTCGATCAGGATATGTACATGCGTATCGCTACCGAGCTCTACCTGAAGCGCCTCATCGTAGGTGGTTTCGAGGGTGTTTATGAAATCGGCAAGAACTTCCGCAACGAGGGTATGGACCGTAACCACAACCCTGAGTTCACCTGTATGGAGCTTTATGTTCAGTACAAGGACTACAACTGGATGATGGCTTTCACAGAGAAGTTGCTCGAAACGATCTGTATCGCCGTAAACGGCAAGCCAGAGCGCGAGATTGATGGCAACATCATCAGCTTCAAGGCTCCATATCGCCGTCTTCCTATCCTCGATGCCATCAAGGAAAAGACCGGTTTCGACTGCAACGGTAAGACCGAGGAAGAGATCCGCGCATTCTGCAAGGAGAAGGGCATGGATGTAGATGAGACTATGGGTAAGGGTAAGTTGATTGACGAGCTCTTCGGTGAGTTCTGCGAGGGCACCTTCCTCCAGCCAACCTTCATCACCGACTATCCGGTAGAGATGTCTCCATTGACCAAGATGCACCGTTCTAAGCCAGGCTTGACCGAGCGTTTCGAGTTGATGGTAAACGGTAAGGAGCTTGCCAATGCATACTCTGAG
>ULNE01024457.1_pt1 | contig 10468 bp, 7 predicted proteins | sample 1951831 | NCBI WGS metagenome assembly ULNE01 (sample SAMEA4835568, study PRJEB28245) | human gut metagenome | biome: gut microbiome; material: fecal sample | place: Denmark | collected 2008 | reverse complement strand
AAAACGACTTAAAAAAACGACTTAAAAAAACGAATAAAATTTTTCTTTTTACCTTTGTGAGAAATTTAAGAAAAATAATATTATAATAAAATAAATAAATTTTACATTTTTACTGACCTATGAAAATACAAATAATAGCATCGCTCCTAATGATTGAAAGTATGTTTTCCACAACCCTTGCACAAACAATAATAAAAGGACACGTAACAGACGGAAAATTACCTTTAGTAGGTGCAGTAATAACCTGCTTGGATAAGCAAAGCAATCAACTAACAAGAGGGGGAATAACCGATAAAGATGGAAATTTCAATATCAATGTAGACTGGAATAAAGAATGGATACGAGTTTCCTATGTTGGATATAAGAGCCGTGATTTTTGGGAACAAAAACATTTATCGGATACAATACGTATGGATATAGAAAATACTCAATTGGGAGAAGTCACAGTACAAGCCAAATCAATAGTCACCCAAAAAGAAGATCGTTTGGTCTTTCATGTTGCAAATAGCCTGTTGACAAAAGGAAATAATGCTATGCAATTATTACGTTTTACACCTATGATGAAAATAGAAGGGAACCAAGTCAATATTCTTGGGAAAAATGGTATGCAACTCTACATCAATGGTAAAAAGTCTAGTTTAAGCGCTACAGCCATTCAAGGATACCTGCAAAGTCTCCCCGCGGAAAAAATAAATAGGATTGAAATCATTACCACTCCAGGAAGTGAATATCGTACAGGGATCAATGAAGGCATATTGAATATCATATTGAAGAAAGATGAAACTCAAGGATGGAAAGGACTCATCCAACTCAATGACGAACAAGCTTATTACAATATTGCTGGAGGTAATATATATTTGGACTATCAAAAAGGAAAATTCAGTTTATCAGCTAGCGGATATGGGAACCGCTCGAAGACAACTCAAAAACTAATCGAAAATTATGATTATACAATTGATAACCTTCAAAATGAATTACAAACCTCAGAAACAAAAGAGTTTCGCACCGGAGGTGGATATGTAAATCTCAACTATCAAATAAACCAAAACCAGAGTCTAGGAGGCATGCTGGATATATCTTATGGAAAAACAATAAAAGAACAAAACACTCATACTCTGTACCGACAATACAGACAAACAGATCCTGATTCGACACTTTATACCCAAAACAATCAAGACAATAAAGACTGGATAATAACAGCTAATTTAAATTACAGATTACAAACAAATAAAAAAGGTAAATTAGCTGTTGATGTCGATTATGTACATGCCGACAAGAACAATCAAATGCCTATATCTTATTTTCGAAATGAAAATACAGTTCCGGATCAAATATATCAGCAACTAACAGATGAAACGACTAATAGCTATACCACTAAAATAGAATATGAGCATACATTCACTCCTATGAATAAGCTGAAAGCAGGGGTAGAATCTTATTTGTTGGAGAACTATAATAATTTTCAATATGGCTCTATTTTCAATAATGAAATCATAAATGATACCCAATTAAGCAATTGCTTTGATACAAAAGAATATTATATTGCACCTTACGCAACATATACAAGAATCTGGAATCCACAATTTATTTCAATAGTCGGAATACGAACAGAAGTTTTGTATCAACACGGTATTCAACATGCTACAGGAGAACATGTCAACAGACACGAATTTGCTCCTGTCCCCACCTTCACGCTTGCATACACCCCCAATAAAAGTCATCAACTTGTATATGCATTGACAACAAAAAAGTTAACGCCATCTCTGCCACAACTTAATCCTTTCCGGTATTATATTAGCCCTACTGTATATATTCAACAAGATCCTTATACAAAAGCGCCTTTGATTTGGATACAATCTTTACAATACACATTAAAACGGCACTATGTTTTTTCACTCAACTATATAACAGGAGAAGGGATCAATAGTTTTCGTATGCCAGTAGAAGGAGGATATACCCGAATTATTACTCGCACATTCGGAAGAGTACATTTGTTAAATGCCATAGCTAATTGGAATAATTCCTTTTGGAACGACCGAATTTACTTGAACGCCTCGCTTCAAGGAACCTTCAATCGTAGCTATGGTCATTTTCAGGAATACAATGTCGATGTTAGTAATTTCAGTTACAATGCGTCATTGGACTGGCAAGTCCAACTATCCCAACGATATGGTTGGAAACTAGACGGAAACATTAAATACAGGAGTAAAAAAGTCTTGGCACAAGAACATTCTGATGATTGGTATACTGTCAGTTTGGGACTCACAAAACAATTCAAAAACGGAATATCTGCTTATATAAATGGAAACAATCTGATAAATAAAGATCATTCTAGAAGTTTCCTGGAAACAGAAACATACAATTTCTATTCATGGAGTAAAACTTACTTCCGATCTGTATCTATTGGAGTTTCTATTCCATTTGGACGCAAGAAGGTCTCAGGGGCAGGTAAACACACAAATAGCAGTTCTTCTCTAGCAAAAGACCGTTTAAAAGCGGAATAATCTAATTTTATCCGCTCCTAAATATTATTTACTGTTTTTTTCCTCTACAGGATGGTTCCCGGAAAAAGACTATCTTTGCAAGGCATATCAAAACACCATGAAACAATGAAAAAGACATATCCATGCGTCCTGACCATTGCCGGTTCCGACTGTAGCGGAGGAGCAGGCATACAGGCTGACATCAAAACCATTTCCGCACTGGGAGCCTATGCAGCCAGTGCCATTACCGCCATCACCGTACAGAACACGCTCGGCGTGACAGGCATTCATCCTGTTCCGCCTGAGTTTGTCAGAGGACAGATTGAAGCCGTCATGACCGACATCCGTCCGCAGGCCGTAAAAATCGGTATGATCAATGACGTGAAGATCGTAGAAGTCATAGCCGGAGCCCTGCAGAAATTCCGTCCGCGTTTCGTCGTATTCGATCCGGTGATGGTTTCTACCAGCGGCTGCAAGCTGATTGAAGACGAAGCCATTGAGGCCCTGACCACCCGGCTGATGCCTCTCGCCACGCTCATCACCCCCAACCTGAGCGAAGCACAGGTGCTCACCGGAATCCGCGTCAACGGACAGGAGTCGATGCAGGCCGCCGCCCACGAGCTGCTGAAACTGGGAAGCCGGGCAGTACTGATCAAGGGAGGCCATCTTGACGGAGGCCGGATGTATGATCTGCTGCAGGTGAAGGACGAACCGGAACCTCATCTGTTTTCGGCAGATAAAGTGGAAAGCAACAATACGCATGGAACCGGATGCACACTCTCGTCGGCCATCGCCACCCGCCTTGCCCTGGGAGATTCCCTGGAAGATGCGGTCGCCAGAGCCAAAGAATATGTCTGGCAGGGTATTCTGACGGGAAAAGACGTGCACATCGGCGACGGACACGGCCCGCTGAATCACTTCCATTCCCCGGAGGCAATGCACATTTTTACTGAAAATGAGTAATATTTCAAAAGAATGATTACCTTTGCAGGAGAATAACTTAATAAGAAAAAAAACATTATGAAAGCATTTGTATTCCCCGGTCAGGGCGCTCAGTTTGTTGGTATGGGCAAGGACCTGTATGAAAACTCTCCGCTGGCCAAAGAATTATTCGAAAAAGCTAATGATATCCTGGGCTACCGCATTACAGATATTATGTTTGAAGGAACCGATGAAGATCTGCGTCAGACAAAAGTAACGCAGCCTGCTGTATTCCTTCACTCCGTAATCTCCGCCCTCTGCATGGGTGAAGACTTCAAACCTGAAATGACGGCCGGTCACTCACTGGGCGAATTCTCTGCCCTGGTTGCCGCAGGTGCCCTTTCGTTCGAAGACGGACTGAAACTGGTTTATGCACGTGCCATGGCCATGCAGAAGGCTTGTGAAATGCAGCCGTCTACCATGGCAGCCATCATCGCCCTTCCGGATGAAAAAGTAGAAGAAATCTGTGCTTCCGTAGCAGCTGAAGGTGAAGTTTGCGTAGCAGCCAACTATAACTGCCCGGGACAGATCGTTATTTCCGGTTCTATCGAAGGCATCAACAAGGCCTGTGAACTGATGAAAGCAGCCGGAGCCAAACGTGCTCTTCCCCTGAAAGTGGGCGGTGCATTCCACTCTCCGCTGATGGATCCGGCCAAAGTGGAACTGGAAGCTGCAATCAATGCAACCGAATTCCATACACCCAAATGTCCGATCTACCAGAACGTAGATGCCAAACCGCATACTGATCCCGCTGAAATCAAGACAAACCTTGTCGCTCAGCTCACTGCATCCGTACGCTGGACACAGACCGTCCAGAACATGATTGCTGATGGAGCCGACGACTTCACGGAATGCGGTCCGGGAGCCGTACTGCAGGGCCTGATCAAGAAGATCAACAAAGAAGCCAATGCACACGGCATTGCCTGATTACTCCAGACACAAATCTAAAACCTTATAAGCATGCAGACGGCAGCGGCCGAAAAAACCGCTCCGCCTGCACGCCTGTTTATTGATAGCCTATGACCGCACTGAAATATCATACAGGATTCGCACTGAGCGGCGGTTTTATCCGGGGAATTGCTCACCTGGGTATGCTGCAGGCTCTCTTTGAAAACAACATCCGTCCTGACATACTTTCGGGCACCAGTGCAGGAGCAATTGCCAGTGCCTTTATTGCTGACGGGAGAGAACCGTTCGAAGTCATGGAGCTTTTTGCCGGCCAGTCTTTCATCAACCTGGCCAAAATCCATCCCAGCAAGGAAAGTCTGCTGCGCATGGATTATTTCACCGATTTCCTGAAAAAAAACCTGCGGGCCAAACGGATCGAAGACCTGCAAATGCCGGTTGTCATTACAGCAACAGACTTTGACAACGGAAAAAGCATCCATTTCACACAAGGCGAACTGACCAGACGAATCGCAGCTTCCTGCTGCATCCCGGTCTTGTTCAAGCCTGTCGTCATCAACAAAGTGCATTATGTGGACGGAGGAGTATTCATGAATATTCCCGTCAGCCCTATCCGGCCGCTCTGTGAGAAAGTGCTTGCCCTGAATGTCTTCAAACTCAATGCAAGCGCATACAGCCAGAATATCGTCAGCATCGCCCTCCGTGCCTATCATTTCATGTTCGAGGCAAATACCCTTTCCGAGCTCAGCCAGGCAGATCTGGTCATCGCGCCCGACGGACTGGAAAACTTCGCCAACTATCAGCTGGACAAAACGGAAGACATCTTCAGTCTGGGATATTTTGCAGCTCTCAAGGCCATCGAAGAACAAGCAGAGTTAAGAAACCTAAAGAATTATAATAAGGAGATACTTGTATGAACACAGCAGAAAAAATAATCATCTACCAGGTATTCACCCGTCTGTTCGGCAACCGTAACCCGCGATGCACGAGCAACGGAAGCCTGGCCGAAAACGGATGCGGGAAAATGAATGACTTCACTCCGCAGGCTTTGAAGGAAATCAGGAAGCTGGGAGCAACCCACATCTGGTATACCGGTGTCCTTGCACATGCCACACAGACTGACTATACCAAATATGGAATCGAAAAGAACCATCCTGCCGTTGTCAAGGGAAAGGCAGGTTCACCGTATGCAATCCGCGATTACTATGACGTGGATCCGGATCTGGCCGTAAACGTCAGAAAGCGTATGGGTGAATTTGAAGCGCTGGTGGAACGCACACATGCTGCCGGACTGAAAATGATCATTGACTTTGTCCCGAACCATGTGGCCCGCCAATATCACTCCACGGCGAAACCGGAAAGCATCAGAGATCTGGGAGAAGATGACGATACTTCCATGGACTTCAGCCCGAACAATAACTTCTATTATCTCCCGGGACAGAAGCTCGCCGGAGACGTCAACCTCTATGACGAGCAGGCAGGCAGCTATGAAGAAATGCCGGCAAAAGCTACCGGAAACAACCGCTTCGATGCTTATCCGACTCCGAACGACTGGTACGAGACCGTGAAGCTGAATTATGGAGTGGACTTCTTCCACAATACAGGCTGTCACTTCTCACCTGCTCCGGACACCTGGCACAAGATGAAAGACATCCTGCTGTTCTGGGCCGGCAAAGGAATCGACGGCTTCCGTTGCGACATGGCTGAAATGGTCCCCTGCGAATTCTGGGGATGGGCCATCCCGCAGGTGAAAGCCCAATATCCGGAACTGATTTTCATTGCCGAAGTGTATAATCCCAACGAATACCGGAACTATCTGTACAACGGTCATTTCGATTACCTGTACGACAAGGTGGGACTTTATGACACACTGCGTGCCGTCATCGGCGGATATGCTTCGGCTACTGCCATCACTTCGTGCTGGCAGAGCGTCAACGATATTCAGGACCACATGCTGAACTTCCTGGAAAATCACGATGAACAGCGCATCGCTTCCGATTTCTTTGCCGGAAATGCAACGAAAGCTCTGCCTGCGCTGATTGTATCGGCCTGCATGAACACCAATCCGATGATGATTTATTTCGGACAGGAACTCGGCGAACCGGGTATGGAAAGCGAAGGATTCAGCGGACGGGACGGACGGACAACGATCTTTGACTACTGGAGCATCGACAGCATCCGCCGCTGGAACAACCACGGCCGCTATAACGAACATCTGCTGAACGCCAAAGAAAAAGGTTTGCGACATTTCTACCGCCACGTACTGAACCTCTGCAACAGCGAGGCTGCCATTGCCCGGGGATGTTTCTTCGATCTGATGTATGCCAATCTGAACGGCTGGCAGATGAATGAGCACAAACAATATGCTTTCCTGCGTAAATATGACCGTGAAGTAATTCTGGTTGTAGCCAACTTCAGTGATCTGGATTCACGGATCTCCGTCAACATTCCCCAGCATGCCTTCGACTATCTGCAGATGCCTGCATTTACACGATGCACGGCTCAGGAACTCCTGACCGGCCGCGAAGAGGTGATCTCGTTCAACCCGAATACACCGACCGCCATCGATGTCCCTGCATACGGAGGAAAACTTCTGAAAATCAAATTCTGATTATACAAAAAATCCAGGCAACGGGAATTTTCTTCTCCGCTTGCCTGGATTAATAATAATATTTCAACAACGGGTATTCCGCTTTTAATCCATTCTTATTCCTTACATTCTTTTTTCCTCACTTTCAGTTCGTTCGTATTGACACAACTGTTACCTTTTGTTGTACAATCAAGCACATCCGTTTCTCCTTTTAGAATCAATTGGCTGCCAGCTCCTGCCGATACATGCAAATATTTTGCCTTTACATTCATTGTGCCCATTGAACCCGCTGCCAGAGAAATACTTAATGAATCTACAGAAAAAGACTGATCGGCTATCAATTCAGAATAGCTCATACTGATCCGGTGAATGTCATTAGTATAGATATACACCACATCTTTCGGCATCTTTCCGCTTGCATCTTTAAGTGTGAATGACAGGATCCCATCTTTCAGCTTCCGTGTTCCCAATTCAGGATTTCCTACTTCTACACGAAAAGTGTCTGATGGAATAAATACGGCTTTGTATCCGGCAAAATAGAAATTCTTTACCGGTTCTTCTGCCTGACTCATCAAACAAAAGCCAAGTCCTGCTAAAAATAATGCTACCTTCTTCATCTTGCTATATCTTTTAATTATCGTTTACTTTCAAGATACTATTCACCCGATCTGAATTCTGTAAGCGCTTGTTACTTTGGAAAATGGAACGTCCCCAATTGATATTATATGAAAGACTGACATAAAACATATTCCGATTATTGCGAATCAATACATTCCGGTCAGAAGTAACGATTTGATTCAATTGTTTAGTCCGATATTCAGAACCTTTGGTAAATGGAAACATAATTCCCATTCCGACATTTAAATTTTTCCATTTGTAGGTTGCATTGATACTGCTGTTATTTTCAGATGTCATAACATACTGGCCATACAATGATTTCATCGGTTTCCTCCAGGTACCATTAATTTGAAATCCTTTATATGTCATGGCCAGATAAGCACCATAATAGAAATTATTCAAAGTATGTTCGTAAGCTTCACCTTTCGACTTATAATAGTTCCACCCACCAAATACCTGAAACATGAAAAGATCCAATATATCAGTCATCTGTACAATCATCTGTGCACCATAGTTGACATCATAATCCTGATTGTTTTCCTGAAAGATAAACCGGTTCTCTGTAGGCGAATAAAAAATATCCTGTTGGATAGGGTGAAAGCTACGATCAGCTACCAATGTCAGCACAGTTGCGAATTTTTTGTTATCCCAGACTGAAAAATTAACCTGGTTTCGCAAGGTGTTATAAGGAGTCAGCGAATGATTTCCTCGCATAATGGAAAGAGAATCTATTTCCTGTACCACTTCAGAAAGACTGCTCAAAGAGGGGAACAATGGACGAAAATTGACAGAATACTGCAAGTTCCAATATTTTTGTTTATAGGATAAAGACAAAGAAGACGTATTACGCCAATAATTCACCGACTCGTTTCCCTGCTTCTGTTGTTGGAATCGTAAACCAGTTCCGACTGTATAAGATACTTTACCTAAACTGCCTTGCAACTGGACATAAGGATAAGCATTGTAATTTTTCAAGTTAACTTCCTCGTTCACTCCATAAAGATTACTTGCATACTGGTAAGTAGAACGTAAACCGGCTGAGATATTAACCTTTTCACCTTCATGCCAATAATAAACTTCACCGATCAATGATTTCTGGTGACCATCCGTCATATTATTTATTTCCGATAGTGTCTGTCCATCCAAATGGTCGGTAAGCGTACGTTCGTAATCCGTATTTGCTAATGTACCAACCAGATTTACTTCCACACCTTGATTATTTTTCATCTTTCGGCTATAGGTAAAATCTAGCGATGGTATATAACTTGAAAAAGAAGAATGAATATCTCGCTGTCCTATGAGTTGCTGTTCTTGAAACATTTGCTGACGGTTTCTGTTATAGTTTGACCCAATCTGATTATTAAATCGGATATTAACCATATCTTTATCATTCTTATAAAGGTAACCGACAGCAATGTTATGATCCGTATAACCGAAAGGAGCAAACTCGCCTCGCTTATCACGTGTCAGCACTGAACCATCCGGATACGAATAAGTCTCCAGTTCGTCTGTCCGACGTTCGGAATAATCCCGATAGTTCACATTATAATCAATTGAGAACTGAGATTGCTTATAGTTTGTCCGGAAATTGACATTTCCGTTCACAAAACCCGTAATAAAGGCACTCACACCTCCGAAAGACAAAGAAGTTCCAACCCGAGGCTCTTTCAAAATAAAATCAAGAACTCCGGAATTGGAATCCAGTTCACGCATGGATGGTAACTGGCTATAGTCCACGCGTGCAATCTGTTGCGGATTCAAAGCCTTTACTTCTTGCAAACTAGCATTTACACCATTAATTCGATAAATCACTCCTGAAACTCCTGAAATGGAAATAGATTCCTGAACTGGATCAACAAATAATTGTGGGAGCATCATGCTTTTCAACAAACCGAGACTGGAAGTTGCTGCTTCAACCTGTTTCGCACTTGGATAAGCCATAATCTTTCCTGTTTTATGTACCATACCTTGCGCAACCACCTCAACACTTTCCAGATTTATCGAATCAAGCGCTAGCAATATGATTCCCAAATCCACATTCTTTCGGTCACTATTTTGTACTAACACTACATTTTTTTCATATCCCACATAAGATATTTCCAACCAAAAGTTATCCAATTTTATGTCCGACCTGAAGCGTCCTTTTTCATCTGTTGTAAAACCTGTTACATACACTGAATCTTCGGTCAAAACTCGCATTGTAGCACCAATCAATGGCTTGTTCTCATCTGCCGCATACACACGCCCTTTTATTTCCTGAGCAGAAAGTATTAGACTTCGAAAAGGAAGCAAGAATAAAGCCAATACCAATACATATTTTGTTTTCATCCGGTTAATAAATAAAAGTTTATCTAATTCACAATACCATTTAATTCCAATATTCCCGAAGTGATGATTCTGAGAATTTTGAAATACAAGGTATCAAAAAAGCGCATCGGATAAACCAATGCGCTGCAAAGATATATAATATATTTATTTATAAACTAAAAACAGAAAATATATTCAAAACATCAAATATTTCTTTAACCCTGCCTATCTCTTCAGCAACCCGATCTTCAGGTTCAGCTTGAAATAGTAAACTCCATTCTCCCGCTCCAGATAACCATATTTATCTTTCTCGGTAGAGCCTTTCTCCAGGCGACTGTTCTGGAAAAGGAAATCGGCAAAAGTCTGACGGAAAGCACGCTGATAACACAACACTTCTCCCTCGCCGGTCACAAACAGAAAACCGCAGATGGCCGAGTCGGTGCCGTTGTATAATTTGGCCGGACGCATACCCGTAGCCAGTGCCAGCAGCAGTTCCTTGATCTTATATTCATAAAATCCATGCTTGCTGATCAGCTCATCCTTGATCTTGAGCGGATTCAGTTTCTTCAGTTCTTCAGTCAGT
>ULNE01010247.1_pt1 | contig 10600 bp, 8 predicted proteins | sample 1951831 | NCBI WGS metagenome assembly ULNE01 (sample SAMEA4835568, study PRJEB28245) | human gut metagenome | biome: gut microbiome; material: fecal sample | place: Denmark | collected 2008 | reverse complement strand
CTAAATTATTGTTTATAAGGATAGGAGGGTCGGAAATGAATAGGTTTGATGATGAAGATAAGATAATATCTCAATTTCAGAGCGTCAACGACAATGAGGTTATGTTTGCCACCCAGTCTGAGACGATTGAAGCTGTTTATCTATCAATTCACACGGAAGCCTTATGGAACAACTGGATAAATAGTTCCGGTAAGTCTGACCCGCCACCTGATTATTATTCGCCAAAAGACGAGCTGATGATGGATGTTATGCGAGTTGACGACCACGCTTTTGTAGATAAAAAGGGAAAAATTCAAAATCCGACAAACGCCGGAGAAAGCAAGCTTTATAAAGAACTTAAAGAAAGTGGCATAAAAGAAATATTTCCTAATGCAGAACTTATAGTTAATGCCAAGACGCTTCTTCCGTCAGAGCAAGACCACAACTATTTGTTCTACAAATCAAATTTTGAGCGAGTAGTTTCTGAACACATAAAAAAACTTCCGCTTTACCAAAGCAACCATATCGGTTATAAAACCATTTTGTTTGTTATGGATGAGTCCTCTGCGTATCTTCAATGTGAAAACAATAAGCCGAATATGGATGAAGCATACGAAGGCGAAATGATAGCAGGAAAACCGCACTTGTTCTTTTGGGACGAAAACTTCGTAAATGTCTTTTTACATAGCGGTATTGATTACTTGATTTGGTATGCGCCATACAAACTGCTCCAAACATCACAAGGAATTTTTGAACTTCCTAAGGTTGTGATGTTTGACTGTAAAACGGGAAACTACGATAATTTAATTAAGTATAACGAAGAAAGAATATGCAGCTCCGAGCTGTAAAATAAGGAGAAACGAAAATGCCGGGATTATATACCGAAGCCGATTATGAAAACTCTGTAATCGAGCTGTTTAGAAATGATTTGGGGTACGATTACGCATACGGTCCCGATATAGAAAGAGATTTTTACTGCCCGTTATATGAGGAAGTTTTGATTGACTCTCTATATCGTTTGAACAGAGGGCTGTCTGATGACGCAATTCAGGACGCCTTATTCAAGCTCAAAAACTTTGAAAACGGAGAGCTTGTACAGAAAAATGCTGTCTTTATGGACTATCTGCAAAGCGGTATTCCTGTTAGGTATTTTGTTGATGGTGAGGAACGCTCCTCTATCGTCTATCTCGTTGACTACAAAAATCCCGACAATAACTCCTTTATCGTAGCAAATCAATGGACTTTCATTGAAAACAGCAATAAACGCCCTGATGTAATTCTCTTTCTGAACGGCTTGCCGGTAGTTTTAGTTGAGCTGAAATCTCCCTCCCGTGAGGAAACCGACGCTTCCGAAGCGTACAGGCAGCTCCGTAACTATATGCAGGAAATCCCGTCAATGTTTGTATATAACGCCATCTGTGTTATGAGCGACCAGTTGACCTCAAAAGCGGGTACGATCACCTCCGGTGAAGACCGCTTTATGGAGTGGAAAACAAAAGATGGTGATTATGAAAACACGCAGTATGCACAATTTGATACTTTCTTTGAGGGTATGTTCCAAAAGGCACGACTGCTTGATATAATAAAAAACTTCATTTGCTTTTCTAACGAGGGTATAAACTCGTTTAAGATACTCGCAGGGTATCATCAATATTTTGCGGTCAGAAAAGCGATTGAATCTACAAAGCACGCTACAGTTACCGACGGTAAGGGCGGTGTATTTTGGCACACCCAAGGCAGCGGAAAGTCGCTATCTATGGTGTTCTATGCCCATTTGTTGCAAGAAGCATTAGACAGCCCGACGATTGTTGTTATCACAGACAGAAACGACCTTGACGACCAGCTTTACGGTCAGTTTGCAAAGTGCAAAGACTTTTTAAGGCAAGAGCCGGTACACGCTACTTGCAGAAAGCTGACAGAAACTTCGGGTAAAAATGATGTGGGATTAAAGGACTGGTTGGACGGCAGACAGGCGAACGGCATTATTTTTACCACTATGCAAAAGTTCGAGGAGTCTCACGAAGCGTTATCCGAACGCCACAACATTGTGGTTATGGCAGACGAAGCACACCGTGGACAATACGGACTGACTGAAACCGTGGACGCTAAAACCGGTAAGGTCAAAATCGGTACGGCTCGTGTTATCCGCAACACCTTACCTAACGCTACATATATTGGTTTTACAGGCACACCTATTTCTTCAAAAGACCGTAGCACTCGTGAAGTGTTCGGCGACTATATCGATATTTACGATATGACGCAGGCGGTCGAGGACGGAGCAACCCGCCCTGTTTATTACGAAAGCCGTGTAATTAAGCTCAATCTCGACGAAGCAACGCTGCGGCTGATTGATACCGAGTATGATATTATGTCCGCCAACGCAGACGAAGAAGTTATCGAAAAGAGCAAGCGTGAACTCGGTCAGATGGAAGCAATCCTCGGCAATGATAACACCATCAATTCGCTTGTAAGCGATATACTCGACCACTACGAGAACAACAGAGAAAATCTGCTGACAGGTAAAGCAATGATTGTTGCTTACTCTCGTCCTATCGCTATGAAAATTTACAAGCGTATTTTAGAGTTGCGCCCTGCTTGGACGGAAAAGGTAGCGGTTGTAATGACTTCCGGCAACAATGACCCGGAAGAATGGCGTGAGATAATCGGTAATAAGCACCATAAGGACGAACTTGCAAAGAAATTCAAGGACAACAACAGTCCGCTTAAAATCGCAATCGTTGTAGATATGTGGCTCACAGGCTTTGATGTGCCGTCCCTTGCCACTATGTATGTTTACAAGCCAATGTCGGGACACAATCTTATGCAGGCTATTGCCCGTGTAAACCGTGTATTCCGTGACAAAGAGGGCGGTCTTGTTGTTGACTATGTGGGTATTGCAACAGCACTTAAAAAGGCTATGAACGATTACACCGCCCGTGATAAAAAGAATTACGGCGATACCGATGTTGCAAAGGTTGCATTCCCGAAATTCCAAGAAAAGCTGTCCGTATGCCGTGATAAGTTCCACGGATTTGACTATTCCAAGTTCCAAACTGGCACAGACCTTGAAAGGTCTAAGACTATTAGCGGTGCTGTCAACTTCATTATGGGCAGAGAAAAAATCGACGATAAGGACTCGTTTGTAAAAGAAGCGCTTATGCTTCATCAGGCATTGTCCCTCTGCTCCTCTATGGTTGATGAGGACGACCGTATAGAAGCAGCTTTCTTTGAGTCTGTGCGTGTACTTGTTTTGCGACTTGCCAATACAGGCGTAGGCAAGAAAATATCCTTGCCCGAAATGAACGCAAGGATTAACGAACTCTTAAAACAGAGCATCAAGAGCGAAGGCGTTATCAACCTTTTCTCGGACATTAAAGAAGAATTCTCCCTCTTTGACCCGAAGTTTCTGCAAGAAGTTGCGAATATGAAAGAAAAGAACCTTGCCGTTGAACTCTTGAAAAAGTTGATTGCAGAGCAGGTTTCTGTTTACCGCAGGACGAATGTGGTTAAGTCCGAAAAGTTCAGCGAGATTATGCAGCGTTCACTCAATGCGTATTTGAACGGTATGCTGACCAACGAAGAAGTCATTGAAGAAATGCTCAAGCTGGCAAAGCAGATTGCAGCAGCACAAAAAGAAGGCGACCAACTCGGACTTACAGCCGATGAGCTTGCATTCTATGACGCCCTAACGAAGCCGCAGGCAATTAAGGACTTCTACGAAAACGACGAACTCATAGCCATTACAAAGGAGCTTGCCGATACTCTGCGCAGAAACAAGACGATTGATTGGCAAAAGCGTGAGTCAGCAAGAGCAAAAATGCGTATGCTCATAAAGAAACTTTTGAAAAAGCACAAGTACCCGCCGGAGGGTATGGACGACGCAGTTCAAACGGTTATGACCCAATGCGAACTTTGGACAGATAATATGATGGAAGCGTAGGTTGACGGAGAATGAATATGGATAAGAGATTTCAATGGACAGAATTTTATATGGAGTTGGCTTCTGCCCTACTTCCTTACAAAAACAATAGAAGCGAATTGATTGCCAAGCTCAAAACCATCTTTGCCGATGCCGGAATGAATTTTCCGTTTAAGGAAAGAGGGAAAGAAGTATATGAGGACATCTGCCCATTTACCGTTTTTGGCTCGTTCAATAAGGGTATAACAAATGCCAATCGCATAGCTTTGTTGGAACAATTTGCAAAGCAATTCTCGATTAAGGCTGCCGTACCGACTGAGTTTGACGGCATTCCGGTAGTAATGAATTTAAGTGCGTGGTTCTTTGCGTATAAAGAAAATCGTGGAGAACACGACATAGATAACCTTTGGGATTTGCTTGAAAAAGCAATAGCATATTCCGATGAAGCCTCCACAGATAATAAAAATGCTTTCATTGCTGTCTATGACACAGTTACAAAGCAGAAAATGATTAAATGGAATATTACGATGGGACTTTATTGGGCAAGACCATATACATTCATCAATTTGGACTCTACCAACAGAGCATTTATTACGGATGTGGACAATATGCCCCATTATTTCACAACCATATTCTCTGATATAAATAAAGGATTACCCGACGGAAGAAACTATTTGTTTATGTGCGAGCAGGCAAAGAACGCTCTTAATCAGAAAGAATATGAGTATCACAGTTTTCCCGAATTGTCTTATTATGCTTGGAAAAGCAACCAATTGGGCAAAACAGAAGAAACTACAACAACCACAGTTGATTCAAATATAAAAGAAACAAATTATTGGATTTACTCTCCCGGTGACAACGCTTCAATGTGGGACGAGTTCTATAAATCCGGCATAATGGGTATCGGTTGGGACGATGTTACAGACCTTAAAGGATTTTCTTCAAAAGAGGAAATCAAAGATTATATGAAAAAGGTTTACGACCCAAGTTACTCCTACAAAAACAACGCTCATTGCCTTTGGCAGTTTGCAAATGAAATCAAAGTCGGCGATGTGATTTTTGTCAAAAAAGGAATGCATAAAATTATCGGCAAAGGCATTGTAACTTCCGATTATATCTATGATACATCAAGAAGCACATACAAGCACATTAGAAAAGTTGACTGGCAAAATAAAGGCGAATGGGAACATCCCGGTCAGGCAGTTATGAAAACGCTCACCAACATATCGGCTTACCCCGATTATGTTCAAAAGCTGCTTGCTTTGTTTGCGGAAGATACTTCTGAGGAAGTATCGGAACAAAAGGAAATCAAATATCCGTTGTATTCAAAAGATGATTTTCTGAATGAAGTCTATATGGACGAAGATACATATAACACTCTGACGGAATTGCTTGAAGCAAAATACAATGTTATTCTGCAAGGCGCACCCGGTGTCGGAAAGACTTTTGCGGCAAAGAGACTTGCTTACTCTATAATGGGACAGAAAGACACAAGCCGTGTAGCAATGGTACAGTTTCATCAAAGCTACTCTTATGAAGATTTCATTCAAGGGTACAGACCGTCAAAAGACGGCTTTGAACTTGAAAACGGAACATTCTATAAGTTTTGCAAAGAAGCGGAAGAAGATAATGAACGCCCTTATTTCTTTATTATTGATGAAATCAACCGTGGTAATTTGAGCAAAATTCTCGGTGAACTTATGATGTTAATCGAGAAAGATAAGCGTGGCGAAAAAATCAAACTGCTTTATTCTAATGAATGGTTTACTGTACCTCAGAATGTCAGAATTATAGGTATGATGAACACCGCTGACAGAAGCCTTGCATTAATGGATTATGCGTTGAGGAGAAGATTTGCTTTCTTTGATTTCGCACCGGCGTTTTCTTCGGAAGGCTTCAAGAATTACTTGGCGGAAAAGAATTCTCAAAAATTAGAGAGCCTGATAACTGCTGTTGAGTCACTTAATAACACCATTTCTTCTGATGAGTCATTGGGAGATGGTTTCAGAATCGGTCACAGCTATTTCTGTACCGATGATGAAGTTACTGATGAATGGCTTAAATCCGTTGTTGAATATGAAGTGATACCATTGATTAAAGAATACTGGTTTGATGAACCTACTAAGGTCAGAGACTGGTCTGCAACATTAAGGAGTGCCATAAAATGATACGCATACAAAACATATACTATATGCTTTCATATGCGTTTCAAGTCTTAAATGAGCAAGGGTATAAGCAGGTCGCTACCGAGGAATTTGACAATGTTGCGGAACTGTGTGCTGCCATCCTTATTAAAGGAGTGTCTTTGCAGATAAAGCGAGGATTAGGTAAGGAGTATGTGGTTCAAAGTGAGCCTTTATCCTCCCTCCGTGGGAAAATAGATATATCTGCTTCGGTAAAACAACAGTCAATGCTGAAAAAGCAGTTGGTGTGCAATTATGACGAGTTCTCAGTTAATTCCTATCTGAATCGAATTATACGCACTACGATGGATGTCCTCGTCAGAAGCGAAATCAGCAAAGAAAGAAAAAAGCAACTTCGCAAATTGCTTATCTATTTTTCGGAAGTCAAACCATTGAGCCGGGAGAGCATAAACTGGAAACTTCAATTTAATAAGAATAATCAGACATATCAAATGCTGATTTCCATTTGTTATCTGATACTTAAAGGGTTATTACAAACGACCTCCGACGGAAACACAAAACTGATGGACTTTCTTGATGAACAGCGTATGTGTAGGCTTTATGAGAAGTTTATTCTTGAATACTACCGAAAGGAACACCCTGAAATCCGAGCATCGGCGTCTCAAATTCCTTGGGATACCGACGATGATTACAGAGAAATGCTCCCTGTAATGCAAAGCGACATTACGTTAAAAAAGGGAGAAAAGACACTTGTAATAGATGCGAAGTATTATTCGCATACAACACAAAAGCAATATGATGTGAACACCTTACATTCAGGGAATCTGTATCAAATATTTACTTATGTAAAAAACTTTGATACGGAAAGAAACGGAAATGTGTCTGGAATGTTGCTTTATGCAAAGACAGATGAAGTGGTGTTACCAAATAATGAATACAAAATGGGTGGCAATGCTATTTCTGTTAAGACGCTTGATTTGGACTGCGACTTCTCAGAGATTAGAAAGCAGTTAGATGATATAGTATACTCTTGTTTTGGAACAGAATAAAAGAAAACTGAGAGAGGTTTGGATAATGAAGAAGCTAATTATCGTTTGTGAAGAAAAATGCCGACAATATGGAGATTATCTCGCACAGCTTATAAGCTTGGAAGATGATACTGAAGACAATACAGTTGGCACTAAAGACGGAGAGGTTGCGGCTCAGGTATGGCTTGAGAAAGATTACAAGGCAAATTCCGCTCAGTTGTCCTCCAGTCAGTATATTCTCTTTATCGGACAGGATAAACTCATAAAAGAAAAAAGTTCTCATATGAATATGGAGTTTTCGGAATACGGAATGAAATATGGTTGGCTTGGGAAACAGGCAGTACTATCTGTTGGAAAAGTAGTTGAAGCAGACAAGTATGAGAGCTTCATAGCCTATGCACAGAATTATCAGCAGAATGTTGAACAGTTGATAAAAAGCAAGGATAAGCAATCATTAAAAGCCGGTGCTGCCGATGGAGCTGTGGGTGCCGCAGGTGTCGTTGGAGCTGCTAAAGCAGGCGCACTTGCGGTTATTGTTCCGGCTGCATTAGCTCCAATCGCCGGTATTAGTGCCGGGGTAATGGCTGTAAAAAAATTTACGCTTAACAGTAAAATAAAAGAACAACAGTATAGCTGTGCAGTGATGAAATTCTATTTGGATGACTTGAGTAAGTTTTTGGGTTTATAAAGGGGTGTGAAGCGTAATGGTAGGTTTTGAAGAAGGATATACATATTTTGAGAATAATGCTTCTGCCTATGCCGCTGCTGCTATGTCAGACTCCTATGTTGTGTCTGTAAATGATGAAATCGAAAAACTTGTGAAAGATTTGAACTCTTTTGATGGCTTTAAGACGGCATCAAATGTACTTAAAGGAGATGTCGCAGAGTTCTGGCATACCGGTACTTATAATATTGATTCTGCGTTAAAGGGTTCTTCAAACAGAGCCTTCGTAGATAGAAGCCACGACTTTGCTTCCACGGACATATCAACAAATTACGGTGATAAGTATGGACTCAAATATTATAGCGATGGACAGGCAAGTGCAAAAGCACAAGCTGTCAGCGTTTTTCAAAGATTTAAGGAATATCAAAGCCACGGCGGAACAGACAATATAGACGACTTCTTACGGAGCAGAGGTTATGATAATGCGGAGAGTGTATTAAATGACCCAATTTACTCCGGGCAAATCCGTATCATTCCTCGTGACCAACTGGAAGAAGCAACGCAGTATCTTGAACGAATGATTAAGACGGAAGCAGCAAGACGACCGGAACAAGTTTACCGTTATCAAGAGACACTCAATATGCTGCAAGACCATTTAAGTGACGATAAAGGAGCTGAGTCGATTCCCCTTTCCAAAAAAGAAGCAGAAGCTCTTGCTACGCTTGCAAAACAGGGAAAGATAAATGCTGATGATTTGGGTCTTACTACTGAAGAACTTATCAAATACGATTACATCATTCAACAGGCATTTAAGGCGGGACTGACAGCGGCAACCATTTCTGTTGTTTTGAAAGTTGCACCGGAGATTATTAAGGCAATTGACTATCTTATTAAAAACGGAGAAATCAATGCAGAGCAGTTTAAGAAAATAGGCTTTGCCGCAGTATCAGGTGGTGCAGAGGGATTTATTAGAGGAAGCGTCTCCGCTGCCCTTACCGCTTCCTGCAAAGCCGGTCTGTTAGGAGAAATATTTAAATCTGTTGACCCAACTATTGTTGGTGCAGTAACTGTATTAACAATAAATGTGATAAAAAATGCTTTCCAAGTGACACTTGGGAATAAATCAACATCACAGCTAACAGGCGAACTTGTCAGAGATATGTATATCTCAACCTGTTCTTTAATAGGTGGAGGTATTTCGCAGGCATTTATAGAAGTGCCGGTTTTAGGGTATATGATTGGTAGTTTCGTTGGCTCAATTATTGGCTCATTTACTTACAATGTAGGACACAAAGCGATTGTATCATTCTGTGTTGACTCAGGATTTACGATGTTTGGTCTCGTAGAGCAAGATTACACCTTACCTAAAGAAGTGATTGAGCAAATGGGAATAGAAACATTTGATTATGAAACTCTCCACTATGATACCTTTGAGCCTGAGAGTTTTTCTTTTGACAGCTTTGAAACAGATACCTTTGAACCGGATACTTTGGATGTTACCTTCTTACGCAGAGGAGTGATTGGTGTTTCGAAGGTCGGGTATGTTCTGTAAAGCAAAGCGTGATAGAATGTACAATTTTAATTAAAAAACAGAAAAGACCGTCAGATCTCCTTTGAGTGGAGACTTGACGGTCTTACATTTTATGATTATATTTCAGAAAATCATTTCTATGTTCCTGTTTCCGTAAATGGTAGCCTTGTGCAATGAGCGTATCGACTTTCAGGGCAATCAGATTGATGTCGGAGTTCATTGCCCTTGCAATCTGTTGAATATCATAGCCGTTTTCAATGTATTCCAAGATTGCGTCGTCCGGCAAAGAAGCTTGTGAAGCAAAAATATTTGCTTCATACTCCATCCTGTTTTCTCTCATATCAAAGATATTGAATTCTTTGAAACCGCCGGCAGTAATCGCTTCTTTACGGTGAAGAACATCGTGTCCGATTTCGTGCCATAAGACTATCTGTTCTATGACCGGGTGCATACCGTTTTTGAGAAAAACAAAGCGGTTCTTCAGAATGACCTTGTATGCCCCACGCTGCTTCTCAAAATTCCGGTAGATAATATTGATACCAAGTTCTTGTGCGACCTTATATGGGTTACGAGTGCCGCATCGGTCAATGAGCTTATTTACGATTTTTACAATCTCTGCCGTTGTGTAATACCCCAAACTGGCTCACCTCCTTGTAGGATAATTATATCCGATATTTACCCTATGCTAAATGATAAACTATTATGTGTCCAATAAAGCGGACTTAGTTCACTTCGAGGATTACTCGTCTTTGCGGTATTTCTTCGGAGTGTATTTTTTATTGTTTTTCTTTGCGATAAGATAAGCTTCCTGAATAGCGTCAACCATTTCACGCATATCCTCGTCAGCCATCTCGCCGCCGGCAAAAAGCCCGGTTACTTCCGCAAGCAATTCCTGAGCCTGCCTTGCACCTCTGCGACCGTATTTATCTTCTACCTCTGCGATGAATGCGTCGTCCTCGGACAGCAGATAATTAACATTTACATCTAATGCTTCTGCTAACTTTTTGTATCTTTCCGTTCCTCTCGGTCTTGATTTATCATTTTCATAAGAACAAATTACTCGAACGGTTACTCCGATTTTTGCAGCCAGTTCTTCCTGAGTAATACCAAGTTTGGTTCTCTCAGCTTTGACTTTCTCACCGAATGTCATCTTAGATTTCACTCCTTACTGAATTATTGTAGTTAAACTTCTTGTTTTCTATTGACATCTGTACTTAAACTGCGTATAATAAGAAACAGGAAGTTGAACTACATATAGTTTACATTAAACTTCTATAAAAGTCAAGGGGGTTCAAAAAAATGTTGAGAAGCATACTTCATTGCGATATGAATAAT
>ULNE01020081.1_pt1 | contig 10776 bp, 12 predicted proteins | sample 1951831 | NCBI WGS metagenome assembly ULNE01 (sample SAMEA4835568, study PRJEB28245) | human gut metagenome | biome: gut microbiome; material: fecal sample | place: Denmark | collected 2008 | reverse complement strand
CTATCAACAATATTAATTTGTCAACAGTCTGAAGACTGGTACACGATATAGTGTATCAGTCTTTTCAGTTATTTAATCATTTAATTTCCCTGGCAAGCTTCTCTTAAAGCCTTACTTGAGCCATCACCATTAAAGTATTCATATATTGCATAGCCAAATTCAAGAGAATAATACATACTTTTAGCAGTAATAAAATTTTTAGCCTTACATACTCCTAAATCAGATCTATAGTTTCCGCCAATGACTTGATTTTCAAAGCCAGGATGAACAGTAAAATCTAAACCCTTAAAATAGCCTAACCTACCTACAAGATGAGGCGCAGCACAAATGCTCGCGACTAATTTATTATTTTTAGCAAAATAATGAATTGCATTGGTTAAATTATCCATACTAGGCATGAGCTTAAATGAGCCAGGCCCTCCAGGAATAATAATGCCATCATATTCAGCTATATTAATATCTTTAAATAATTTATCAACAACAAGGCAAAAGCCACATTTAGTTTTTACACTTAAAGTATCCATCAAAGATACTGCATCAACAGTAATATTTCCTCTTTTTAAAACATCAATTGTCGCAATAGCCTCAGTATCTTCAAAGCCATCTGCAAATACCATTAAAAGTTTCATAAGTTAATTCCTTCCTTTCGTAAATCGTCATAAAATTCATCGGCCTTTTCTTGCCATTTTTGTTCTTCAGATGCATCAATTTTTCTAATAACCCTGCAAGGATTTCCCGCCGCAATTACACCAGAAGGAATATCCCTAGTTACAACAGAGCCTGAACCTATCACAACATTAGAGCCAATTCTTACACCCGGATTTATAACAGAGTTACCACCAATCCAAACATCATCACCAATTACAACGGGTTTCCCATATTCCAAATCTTCTTGTCTAATTTTCGCACTAATAGGATGACCAGCTGTATAAATTGCTACATTTGGAGCTAAAAATACATGATTACCAATCGTAATTGGTGCCACATCAAGCATCGTACAATTAAAATTTGCAAAAAATAATCACCAACACTTATATGACAACCATAATCACAATGAAAGGGCTTATTAATACATGGATTTTTCCCAACATATTTAAACCAGCCTCTTATAAGCTCTTCTCTTGTTTTAAAATCATTATATGAAGTAGAATTAAATTTATCTAAAAACTCACCTCTTTTTTTAGATAATTCTTCTCGATGTTCATCCTTAATTTTCCAAGAATATAAAAGGCCTGATATCATTCTATCATACTGTTTCATTTTAAATCCCTTATTATATCTAATATAATATCGCAAGAACGATATGCCATTTTATTTTCAAATTCATTATAATTTTCAATTTGGGAAGCTTCACCTAAAATATCTGAAATATATCTTAATGATACAAAAGGAACATTAAGCATATAACAAGCTTGTGCTATAGATGCACCTTCCATCTCACAAATCATATTTGAAAAATGTTCAGAATGAACCATATCAAGGGATGTAATAAAAGAATCAGATGTTACAGCATGTCCAATTTTATAGTTATAGCCATTATTTTTTAGGATTTGTTCTATTTTAACTGTATATGTCTTATCAGCCTCATATACATATGGCATTTGGGGAACCTGCCCTAACTTATAACCAAATACTGTCGCGTCAACATCACCATAAGAAAGCTCAAGGGACAAAACAATATCCTCACTTTTTAAAGGACCAACGCCACCAGCAATACCTGTATTAATAATGAAGCTAGGATTATAATTTTGAATTAAAAGCGAAGCACCAACAGCACTTGCGACCTTGCCAATACCTGATTTTAAAACAACTACCTCTTTATTATAAATAGTTCCTGCAACAAATGAAAAGCAGCCTATTTTTTGAAGCTTAGGATTATTAATTTTTTGAATTAAACTATCAACCTCTGTTGACATTGCCCCAATAATACCAATCATTTAGGCCTCCTCCTTTTGACTAATAATATCCTTAATTTTAGAAATAATTACATCTACTGCCACATCATGCTGCTTGTCATTAGGAATAATAATATCAGCATAACGCTTTGTTGGTTTAACAAACTCATAATACATTGGCTTAACAGTTTCTAAATACTGAGAAATAACACTATCCATTGAACGACCACGTTCATTTATGTCTCTAACAAGTCTTCTTATAAAGCGAATATCATCATCAGAATCAACAAATATTTTAATATCTGCTAGTTCTCTAATTCTTGGATCTTGTAAAACAAGGATTCCCTCTAAAATAATGACTTTATTAGGTTCAATATGACGCGTTACATCACTTCTTGTGTGAAGCTTAAAATCGTAGGTTGGTCCATCAATTGCCTCACCTGCTAAAAGCTTAGTTAAATGCTCAATTAAAAGATCATTATCAAGAGCATTAGGATGGTCATAATTAACACGTTGACGATCAAGCATTTCTACATATCTTTGATCTTTATAATAATCATCATGTCTAATTACTGTAACATCAATTGAATTTAGTCTTTTTTGAATTTTGTCTACAACAGTAGTCTTACCTGAAGCACTACCTCCCGCAATAACGATTAATACTGGTTTCATTTTTTTTACCTCTAAATTATTTTTCTTCCTTTGGTTCTTCTTTATCTTCATTATTTAAAAAGCGAATCATATGATGTCTTAGTTTTAAGAAGGAAATACCTTTAAGCTTATCTTTAGATTCATTTGCCTTATCTCGAATACTTTTCTTGAAGGCTTCAAAATTAACAATCTCATGAACACGCTTTGAATATGCTCTAACATAATCCATAATACGCATTGAATATCCTAAATCTACTAAAAAAATTCCTACAAAAATCCCTAATAGTAAAATCAATCCAACTTGCTCATTTACTAAACCACAGGCTTTATCAAGCCAAGGCATAAAGCCAAAATAGAAAATAGCTGCACATACACCCCAGGCAAGAGAAAATTCCGGACAAATAATACCCATAATATTAAATTTACGATCACTATAATCCCAAAGCCTATTATGATAAACGCGAAGAGAAATATATCCTGCTATAAACTCGATTACTGTCATTAAAATTGTACATATAATTAAAATAACAACAATTCTCCAAGCACTACTTGTTATAAAAGAAAGCTTTAATGAACAAATAGCGTACAAGCAAACACCACCTGTACCATAAATTGGTAGTGCACATCCAACTAAAAAGCCAGGATTAACAAAACATTTATGACGATAGCTTCGGTATGCAACCTCAAGTAACCATCCGATGAAGCAAAACAGCATAAATACAAATAAATAATTAATAATATATGTCACCTTAAAACCTCACTTTACTTTATTATACCACGAGTTTCTTCTTTTTTTTAAAAAAATAAGGCCCATGCGAGCCTTATTTTATAAAATATTTTTTAATTACTTAACAATTTCACCAAAAACAGTACCACTTAAAGCACCAGCATTTGATTCATCAGTATCAATATGCATAGCTAAAGCATACTTTTCAGATACACGAATAACAGTATCTCCAAATGTTAAATTACGGCCAGTCTCAGTAACTACCTTAACTTCAACAATTTGACCATTTGTAACACCAAATTCAGCGGCATCAGCAGGAGTCATATGAATATGACGCTTAGCAACGATAACTCCCTCAGAAAGTTCAACTTCACCACAAGGTCCAACAAGAGTACAAGGTGCAGAACCAGCTACATCTCCTGACTCTCTTACTGGAGCCTTAACACCTAAAGTTCTTGCATCTGAGAATGAAACCTCAACTTGGTTAGCACTTCTTACTGGTCCTAAAATTGAGCAGTTAAGTTCACCCTTAGGTCCTTTTACAATAACCTTTTGGTTAGATGCGAATTGTCCTGGTTGAGATAATTCCTTCTTAACAGTTAATTCAGCACCCTTGCCAAATAAAACCTCTAAAGTTTCTTGAGTAACGTGTACGTGACGTGCACTTGTTTCAATTAAAATTTGTTTCATAATTATTATTCCTTTCATGATATTACATCAACATCTTAATTATATCAAATATAAATATTTTTGTAAATATTTGGCGAAAATAAAATCAATTAATACTGTTATTTATCTTCTAAAACAGCATCAATCAAATAATCCTTATCAATATATTTAATTAATACATCACGAAGTGAATTTTGTGAGTTTTTAACTAAATTATCAACATAATAATGAGACTCTTCTGTATCATCTTCATAAATAACAGAAATATGATAATGATTTTCAGCATCTTTATATTTGCCAAGCGCCTTAAAATCTAAAATCAAAGCGCTATCTAATGCTTGTAAAAATGATTGAAGTTTTTTTATTTTAGATATCTTTACATTCATACCAGAGAATGTTTTTACATCACCCTTACCATTAATAATCAAATGAGACGAGTTCATAGGATATGAAAATGCATCTATTCTAAATTCTTTTAATTTTGCCATAATATCAGCCTCAACCTTCTACTTTTTATTATATCATATTTTTTGTTTTTTTGATTATTTTTTTAAAAAAGAAGCTCATGCATTAAGCACAAGCTTCAAAATTAATTATTCATTAAAAAATTTAGTTTTATAAGTAGTTTTCTCAATTACCTTATCGCAAAGTAATAAGCATTGAGGAAGACATAATATAATCATCACAACTGATATAATACAACCTCTTGTTAAAAGAAGTCCTAAATCAGAAATTATGGAAACCTTAGATACAAGACCAACAATTAATGTCGCTAATATTAGAATTGATCCTGATGTAAAAATAGTTGTAGCAGATGATTTAAGAGCTTGATTCATTGCATCTCGCTTGTTCATTATCTTACGATTATTAACATAATTATTAGTTAACAAGATACCATAATCGATTGTAGCCCCCATTTGAATACACATTACAACAAGATAACAAATAAAGAAAATATTATTTCCAAATATAGTTGAAATTCCCATTGTCACCCAAATAGCACCTTGGATTAATACAGTAAGTAAGACCGGTACAAAGGCCCCTTTAAAGGTAATTGCAATAATTATTAAAACGGCAAAGAATGAAATCAAGTTAACTTTTACAATATCACTATTAAATACATCCTTAATTTGTGAATACACATATGTTTCACAAACAAGTTGTAGGCCATCATAGTTCTTATAAAGATAATCAGAAATCTCGTTGATTGCTTTAAATGAAGCCTCTGATGATGTCGGCATATTTAAATTAAAAATAATACGAACATAATTTTCACTCTTAAACATACTATTTGCAGTTTCAATTTGACTAACATAAGGATTTAACTTTTGAACTACTGCAGATGCATATTTATTTGCAATTTGGTTATTTGAAATAGTAGTTAAAACAATAAAATTATAAACAGGCCCATTTTCAGTTAACTGAGAGGCAACATCTTCTGTTACGAATGGATATTGACTCATTATTTCTTCTTTTGTTAGAGTTGTAATCAAAGTTTTATAATTTTTATACATTGCATTATTTTGATCATTTTGCTCAAGAAGTCCATTTTCATATGCAGTGCAAAATTGAGTCATTTGAGCAATCGCTGTTTGATTTATGCTAAGATCTTCGTTGTATAGACTTGTTTTAAAGCTATTATATGAATCATCAATTGTTTTTTGAATATTTCCTAAATAGGCCTCAAGTGGTGTTATACCGGCTTCATTTTTAGTTGATAAATAAGTAATAAGCTCTTCTACAGTTGCACGACTTACATTCATATTTGCATATACAACATCAACAACATTTTGTGGAAGACCAAATTTTTGAGAAACCTCAGCACTTGTAAGAGGAATATTAATTCCATATGTTGTAAGGCCCTTACGAGAATTAATTACATTTTCTCCATCATATTGGTATTCATTCAAATACTTGATTACGTCTTGTTCTTTTTCATATGAATATGTATCCTTAGGTAATAATACAACTAGTGTATTTTGAGTACCAAAGGTATCTGAAATAAGCTTATTTTCAACATTTACAGCTGCATTATCATCAGTTGAAGCTTTAAGTACAAAATCATATTCTGAATTAAAGTTAAATATAGCACCAACTATAACTAATGCCAAAGCAATTGATGGTATTATATATCTTGTTTTATATTGGAAGCCAGCAAATGAATGAGATTTCTTTCCGCATTTCTTATTTTTGGCCTTTCTTTTTTCATTCCAATTATTAGCTATTTCATCAATTGATTTATGCTTAGTTTTTTCAAGAAGAGGATCAAATAAGATTAATAAAGCTGGCATAAATAAGAATACACATAATAATGAAACTAAAATTCCTTTTGCAAGGACAAGTCCTACATCAAAACCAATTGAGAAGCTCATAAACATTAATGCAACAAGACCGGCAATTGTCGTCAAAGATGATGATGAAACAGGTGCAAATGATGAAGAAAGAGCATTTGTCATTGCTTCATTTTTATTAAGTCCTTTCGCTTTTTGTTCCTTATAGGCATGAAGTAAAATAATTGAATAATCCATTGCAAGAGCAAGCTGCATTACAGCTGCAATTGCCTTTGTAATAAAGGACATTGAGTTTCCTATATTAGGAAAAGCATTTAATAAAATATTAGTTCCCATATTAATTAATATGGCTCCACCTGCAACAAGAGCAAAAATTAAAGGTTCAATCCAAGACTGGGAAACAATTGTTAAAATAACTAAAACAACTAAAGCAACAATTATTAATATTTTAGTCATATCACTATCTAGCGTTTCCGTCAAAAATTTACTTTCAACTGCTCCACCATTTAATGCAACAGTTCCAATTGCATGACCAGAATCACGATATGAAATCAAAATATTTCTAATTTCATCTACTGTATCATATGACTCTACATCATAGTTGCCAGTTGTAAGGAAAATCTTATAAAGAGCACTACCAGTGTCATCACTTCCCGCATTTAAAATAAAATACTCTGTATCTTTTACATTTTCTGTAAAGACAACTGATGCAATTCCATTGATACTTTCAAGCTTTGATTCAACATTTTTTGCCTCATCAAAGGAAATATCTTTAATCATAATTTGAGCTTGACCAACAGAGCCAAACTCTTCTTCCATTTTATTAAGAGCTACAGTTGAGGTTGAATCCTTATCAAGATAGATAAGCATATCATAATTAATATTAACCTTTGTCATCAAAAATGAACAAAGTCCAACTAAAGCTACAAATATGCCTAATAATACATATCTAGCTTTTACAATAAAACTACTAATTTTTTTCATATATTTTTCCTCCATTTTCAATTTACGAAATAATTATATTTACTTCTAAATTCATTTAAAATAGATAAAAAATAATCTTTGCTTAAATTTTAGACATTTAATATTAATTGTTTAAAAATGAAAAAAGACTTGTAGTTATACAAATCTTCCTTACCTAATAAATTCAATCCAATGTATTAATATTATTCTAAATAATCCCTTTTTATTGTACCTGCATATTCATTGTTTTCTTTATTAATGTACATATAATTTTTTAATTATTATTTATGATTGAACTATAAGATGACCAGAAACTATCACTTCGATAAAAATCTACCAACTTACTTGGTACAATAATCTCTTTTAAATTACAACCATCAAATGTTGAATCCGTTATATGCACATTACTACCATTTATAATAACTTTTGTTAAATTCTCACATTTATAAAATGCATAATCATCAATTTCAACGTCATCACCATTAATTATTATCTCTTTTAAATTTGAGCATTCTGCAAAAGCAAAAATTCCAATTTCCTTTATAAAGCTCGGAATATTCAATGTCACTAAATTTTGACATTCTGCAAACGAACTACTTTGAATTCTTTTAACATCTTTTATCGTCGCTCCAGACTCATCAACATATGTTTTTACATCGGTAATTTGAGACGGAATATAAACATTGTCATAGGAATACTCAGGGAAGCCTTTTACTTCTACAATTTCATCTTTAAAATCATAAGCCACTGATACTTTTCCATATATCATATCTTTCATATCGACAATAAAAGGCTTAATTAAACCTTCTTTTTGATATTGAGCTAAAAGTTTATTTCCCATTTTTACTATATCAGTATTATCTAAATCATCAGAAAAATCATAACGCTTTCTTAGATGCAAACAAATATAGCTTTCATCAATATAATTTTTATTAAATTGAAAATTATATATTGAATAATATAAATCCAAATCACGTACATTATCTTTATCATAAGAAATAGTATAATCATCACTACTACTAGTTATTTTAATATCCTTAGTTATTTCAAAAATATAAGGTGCTTTTAATGCTTTAATTTCAATTGGGCTATATAATGAATCGGTTATTTTATTACTTATTGTATAAGTTAATAATTCCGGTGATAATTTCAAATTCATCGTATGATACAATGCAGTCATTGCTCTTATGACTGAATAGCATTTAAATTTGTTATTTGAATTTCCTTTTTTTATTAACGCGTCACTTTCATCTAAAGCTCTTATAATTTCAGATATTTTTTCTTGTTGTTCTTTAACATTTGTTTTTTCTAATTTTAAAGCATATTCTTCTTTCATCTTAGATAATTCATCATCAATACTGGTTTCATTTTTTGCAAGTTCATCTTGAACCTCCTTAAAAAAAGAATCATAAACAGCATCATATTCATTACTACATTTGATAGCAAAAAAAGTAATACATCCCGCCAAAATAGTTAAACAACATATTTTCTTAATTAGTTTCATAACAAAATCTCCAATTTTTAAATTATAATGTTTTTCTAATCATATTAGTAATTATTCTTTTTAAAGCCTCATTGACTGTTAATTTTTCAATTTCCAAAATATTCATATTTTGCAATATTTCATTTAAATGTGAAATATTATAATTTAAATATGAATCCTTAAAATGTTTGTTTTGACATTCTAAAGCTAGCTTTTCCCAATTTTTTTTATTTAATGCATATGTCGCTATAATCAAAAATATATAATCCGAGTCATCCATCACATCTTTTTTTGCTATCAAATCATTAAGTTCTTGATATTTTTCAAGTCCTAACATTGATATAAAAATATTAATACAATTAAAATATTCAAATTCATTATTTTTAATAACCTTTGTTATATAATATTGGAGTTTTAAAGCCTCTTCATATACTTTCTCATACTCTCCCATATAATTTAGGCAAGAGAATCTTAAAAAAGAAATGGTAATATATCTATTAAAATTATAATCGTTAATTAAATACTTACGCGCTACATCTGAATAATAAAGCGCTAAAGAAAAATCTTTATTATTATAAGCATTGCATGTATATGAATAATATACCAATCCTTTTAAAGATTCCTCAACATGATCATTATGTAAGACAATCTTTGATGAAAAAATATTTTCAATTAAAATATAAATTTCTTTAAAAGGAGTTATAAAATACTCATCTTTGTATTTAGCTAATGATAATAATGCTTCACCATATTTTTCTTTTAATATTTTAAATGGAATATTTGAATTAAGAAAAATACAGATTTTTAATAATTCAAAAATAGGTTTTAAATAATTATTATCCGCAATATATAAATCTAATGTCGCCAAATATTTTTGAGTATCATCAGTTCTATAATATGATTTGACAATAATTTCATTAATTGTTTGTTCATATTTTACAATATTTTTTTCATCTAAAGAATTATAACCTAAAAATGCTTCAAGCTTTTTTTCAATTAAAACAGAAGCATTAGTATAATTTTCCTTAGCCCTTTTATATGCCATATAAGAAATGTCTAGTTTTTCTAAAATACCAGATATTGTAAATGATGTTTTTTTCATTTCAATTACATAGAATGTAATTGGTTTTGTTGAATTTATATAATATTTACTCAAATTAGTTTCTAACTTCATATACTACATCCCCCTTTTATAAATTACATAATGAAAACAGACATAAAAACGATAATTTTCTTATAATTATACTAATATATCACATTCAAAGATTAATTATATTCAACGTTTTGACAATTTTTAGCAGGATACTCATATTCATATAAATATAAATAATTATAATCCGGCAAATATATTCCCATAAAAAAGATAGTATCTCCATTTGAATGATGCTTCTCATAATACAATGTCCAATAAAAGTTAGAAGAATTTTTTAGTATTTCCTTATATTCGTCTTTCATATAGTATGGAATACCTGTACGCGATACGTGTTTTCCAAAATCGCCTCTTCTTGTACAATCTTCAAATCGTTCACTAGATTTTTTCATCACCATTTTTTCATTACCAAGCATATTAACAATATCAGTTGGTGTTTTATCTAATATTACGATAGCTCGTAAAGGATCACAACTTGTAGAATCAAATGGTGGAAGATGATCTCCACCATAATAATAATCTAATACTTCATCTATTTTAGAAACCGTTATTCCAATGGTTTCACTAAAAGTTTTATATATTCGTTTTTTCTTAGGTAGTATAAATTCCATTAGGTCCTATACCTATACATGATGTTAATGCAAACACTATGAAAATAAAACTACTTATAAATAATAATTTCTTTATAATTTTATGCATATTCCTCTTCCTTTAATTTTGTTCGACAAATTGAAAATCTCGAGGATGATATTCACTTTCACATAAATATAAATAATTATAATCAGGTAAGTATACGCCCATAAAAAAGATAGTATCTCCATTTGAATGATGCTTCTCATAATAAAATGTCCAATAAAAGTTAGAAGAATTATAAAGAACTTCCTCATATTCTTCTTTAATACATGATATAATATCTAAAAAATATACATATTTTCCAAATTTGCCTT
>ULNE01012048.1_pt1 | contig 11087 bp, 3 predicted proteins | sample 1951831 | NCBI WGS metagenome assembly ULNE01 (sample SAMEA4835568, study PRJEB28245) | human gut metagenome | biome: gut microbiome; material: fecal sample | place: Denmark | collected 2008 | reverse complement strand
TTTTTTAAGAAAAAAGGTAAAAAAAAGGAAGAATAGGTTATTTTTACAAAAAAAATCTATTCTTCTCTTACGGAAATTAGCGGGTTTTGTGGCTTTTTAGCTTATATTATTTTTCTATTACATTTTTATTACATTTATACATATTTTTTAGACATTACTTGGGGATAAGCCATTTTTTAGTTTCTTTATTTTTTTAGTATTCTATTTGTTATTTTGGCATATTGTTCTATTGTTAATGCTTCTCCTCTTACTTTTTCATTTATGTTTAGTTCTTTTAATAATTGTATTATCTCTTCTTTATTATTAAATATTGCCAAATTAGACAAGGCATTTACCAAAGTTTTTCTTCGTTGCATAAATGCTTGTTTTATTATTTTAAACATTAATTCTTCGTTTTCTACTTGCAATAAGCTTTCTTTTCTTATTTTTAGTTGTATTACAGTAGAAGTTACATTTGGTTCTGGTATAAATGAATTTTTTTCTACATCTATAATTTTAATTGCATCTGCATAATAATATACACTATATGTAATTGCTCCGGCATTTTTTGTACCTGGCAGCGCAACTAACCTATCTGCAACTTCTTTTTGAATCATTACTGTTATTGTTTCTATATTTAATTTTTCTTCTAGCAGTTTCATAATTATTGGTGTTGTTATATAGTATGGTAAATTAGCTACTATTTTAGCTGTTTTTAAGTTACTATTCTCTAAATTTTCTTCAATTATTTTATTTAGGTCTACTTTTAATACATCATTATGTATTAATTCAAAATTATCATATAGTTTAAATCTATCTTCCAAAATACTAATCATTCTATCGTCTAGCTCTACGCATATAACCTTTCCGGCCTTTTCCAAAAGTCTACTTGTTAGAGTTCCTAGCCCTGGTCCAATTTCAATAACTAGATCCTTGTTAGAAATATTCGCACTTTCTATTATTGTAGAAACTACTTCGTTATTTATTAAAAAATTTTGTCCTAGACTTTTATTAGCATGTATTCCATATTTGTTTAAAATAAACTTTGTTTCATTATATAAATTTTCCATAGTTGTTCTCCTTGAATTATTAATTATTCACTTGTAATATTTTGTATTTATTTTTTTCTATATATTCATATAACATTTTTCTTTAATAAATTTTTTTATTTGTTTTTCATCTTTTCCTTCATAATATGGAATAAGTAAATTTTTAAATTCTTCTGTTAATTCTGCTGGAATTGCTATAATACCTTTTCCTTTTGAGATTAGATAATGATTGCCATATATTACAGCTGTTCTTTTATTTCCATCAATAAATATTTGTTTTTTCATTGTATATAATAAAAGTTCAATAGCCCTATCAATATCATTCATCTCTTTGCTAAATATTTTTTCTAATCCTTCCTTAATTACACTTTCAATTGGTAAATCTGGTTTCCATGTTGTTCCTCCTATTGTAACGGGGATATTTCTTATTTTACCAGCTGAATAATAAAAACCTTCTTCTACCATTTTATTTATTTCGCATAATAAAGCAAAGTTTGTATCACTTAAAATGACATTTTTATTTAATATAAATTCCCAAGCATGCTTTAAATTTACTATTTTCATGATATCTTCTGATGTCATATTATTGACTTTCCCACCTTCAATAATACTTTCTGTATCTGCAAATGTAGTTGCAACACCTTCTAAAATTGCTTGTTTATAAATTGTATCTACTAAATGTCTTTTAGCAAAATCAATATTTTGCTCTACTTTCTCAGAAAGTTCTTTTTCTATATAATTTAATTGTTTTAATTTCTTATTTATTTCTCTTATTTGTTTTTTTAATTCTTTTGCCTTGATACTATTATTTAATATGAAATTATATAATTCATCTGAATATTCTCCAACATATTTGGTTAAAACCATTCCATCTTCTCGATAATGTACATAAATATATTTATTTGAATTGTTTTCTCTTATTTCAACAGAGCCATAAGAAAGCGATTGTAACTCATGTTCAAGTAATTGTTTATCTTGAAGAAGATTTATAATTTTCATCTTTTCTTCCATGATATCCTCCATTTAAAATGTGAAACATTTTTAACTTTTTTTGTTAATTCTGTTTCATATTTATATTATACCACAAAATTATAAAAATGTGAATTTTTTTATTATTTTTTTCAAAATTTGTTTCACATTTTTAAAATCTATATTTTTTATTTTATGTATTTCTTCGTAGATACGGGCGGACAGAGGCGTCCGCCCGTTAAAAATGAGGTTAGATTATTCTAACCTCATTTTTTATTTTATTTCTTTGTGTTTTCTTCTTTTAGTACAAATTTCTTTATTCCAAATATTCCAACTGCTAATACTGCTAAGCCTGCTGCTCCTACTATATAGTATACCATACCTATTGATGTATCACCTGTTGGTGGATGTATTGTTATTGTTTCTGATGTTGCACTATCATGTCTTGTTCCTGGTAGAATTATATATTTATCTGGTCTTCTTACTCTGTCTCTAAATACAAATCCGTCTCTTTCTGTATTTGAATATTTTAGTCCTAATATTTCTATACTATTATCATATTCGTATGTATTTATACTACTTGTAATTATATTTTCAACTGTTGTTTCTTCTGCTGATAATGTTTTTTCCAGAACAATATCACAGTCTCCACCATATTCACCTAATATTGGATTTCCTGCTTTTGCAAATACTTGTGATGTATGGACTTTATGGTCTGGATCTATTGTACCTCTTGGTATATCTCCTATTACCCTGTTGTCATTATAATAATTTTCAAATGCTTGTTTTACATCATCTGCTGATTTAACTTCCCAGTTTGCATTGTTATTTCCTAAGCTTGCATTATAACTTAAATCATTATCTATAAAGTCGGCTACTGATGTTATTGTTGGTTTTACTCCTTCACCTGTTCTAAAGTCTTTTTGTACATCTATTTTAGTAGATACTTTGTATGTTATTTGTAGTTTTGCTCCTTGTAGTTTTTCTTCTTCAATACTTGTATCTAATACTTTTGCTCCTTCTGGTGCTAGTACATTTCCTTTTTTAACCTTCCATTTATCTCCGTCTTTTACAACTTCAACTATGGTATTTTCTCCTGCTGAGTCTGTAACTTTATATGATTCTACATGTTTTTGTAAATCTATTGTGCTTATTGGAACTTCTGCTATACCAAAGTACATTCCATCAACTGTATATTCACTAAAGCTTATTTTTTGTTTTGGATCTTTATTTTCGGTATTTGTTTCTGTTTTTTCTACAGTTAATGTAAAGTTTGGAGTTGATGCAAACATTTTTGTTTTATCTATTATAGTATTTAACATTGATTCACTTATGTCTTTTTTATCCCTTAAGTCATTTAATGAATCCATTGTTGTGTCATTAAATCCTATTACACTTGTACTTACAGCTTCTCTTCTTTGATCATTATCTGTACCTGTTGATATTTTATTTTTCTCGTTATATGCATACCAGTCTTTACTTGTAGTTTCTGCTAGTTTTTCTGCTCCATATGTTCCTATATTGTTTGTTGATTGATAATCTTCTCCATTATAAGAATATTCATTTAATTTTTTATCATCTGATTGATATGCTACTACAGTATTTTTAGTATCACCATAGCTATATCTTACAATATAGTTTCCAGGTAAGAATTTTTCAAATGTGTAATTTCCTTCCTTATCTGTTGTTGTTTTGTATCTTACAGTTCCTGCACCTTCTTCTATTTTTTCTGGTAACTCTGTTGTATTTACTTCCACAAGTTCTACTGTTGCACCATATACTCCAACTTCTCCATCATCTAATTTACCATTACCTGTTTTTATTCTTGTTGAACTATCTACAGTTGTTTCGTCTCTAAATACTTTTCCTTGTAATTTTCTTGTAGTATATTCTGTTGGTATTGCGTAATACAATGTTGGTGTTGCATAAGTATCGTCTTCATATTTTAGTTTGTTTAATTCATTGTGTGCAAAGTAATATTTTAATGTTGTAAGCTCTGATGTTCCTTCTGTTAATCTAACTGTTTCTGTAGCTACACTTCCTGGTGCAGAATCTTTATCTAATAAACCTCTAGTATATTCTGTTTGGCCATCACCTGTTGTGGTTTTATATTGATATACTTCTGCCATATTATATGTTGGAATTTTTTCTGTTCCTGTTAATAAGCTTGCTAATGTTGTTCTTGGTGCTTTTAAGCTTAATTCTAAGTAAATATCCATTGTTTCAGATTGTCCAAGCATTGTACTTGGAGTAGTTATTATAACTGCGTTACTTCCTGGTGCATTGCTTTCTGCTGTTGCAGTTGATAATGTTGTTTTTTCTCCTGTTTCTTTGTTTAGTATATATGCTTTTGGACTTTCATATCTGCTATCATAGTAATCTATTACTTTTGTTGCAGTTCCTTTTGTTTTTGATGCATTTGATACTGTCATTTTATATGTTACAATTACTTCTTGCAATCCAGCGTCGTCACTATAAGGATTAACTGTTTGAGCTGTTTTTGCTTTTTCAGAAGCTTTTAATTCTTGGTCTCTTACATATTGTGTATATGTATCTGTTTCTGTATTTATTGCATTGTATGCTTCTTTTGCTGGATTTGCCATATCTTCTGTATTTTGAATATCTGATGCTCTTACTTTTACTTTATTAGCATATTCGTAAGTTCCTATTTGATTATTTACTTTTACTTGTACTTTTGCCACATCTGATGTTAATTCTAAGTCGAATATATCTCTACCTCTTAATCCTAAATTTATATGTTTTATTTGTTCTTCAACTTTTGAATCTGCGCTTAGTGTGATTTTTTCTGTTGAAGATTGTATAGACATTGTTTTTGCATTATATACATGTTTTGATTCTGGAATATATCCTTCTGTATTTTCTGTTGTATATTCTATGTTTTTAGTATTATCTATTACAGAAAATCTCTCATTGAATTTTGCTCTTGTTTCTTTTACTTTTCCAATATCTTCTTTTGCATTTGATTCATTGTAATCATCATTATTTATACCTAAGCAATTACTTTCATCTTTTATTTTTGTTGCTGTATATGTTATTCCATCATATTCAAATACAACATAATATGAATAATATGAATTTTGTTTCCAGTAATTTGCTGTATGATCACCATTTGCTTTATATTCTGAATCTTTGCAAATGTATGGAGCCTTTATATATCTTTCACATGCATGTGTTATAACATCTGTTTTTATTGCACTTGCATCAAATTTATATACTCCTCCATTAGCTGTTTGAGTTTCTGCTATTGGTTTTTCAACGCCTTCTCTATATAAGTAAACCTTTATACCATCTAATTTTGCTTCTACATCATTTCCTTGGTCATCTTTTACATCATCTAAGCTACCGTTGTAGTCGTCTTGTGTTTTTCCTAAAGCTCTATCATTCCATACAGTTCCTTCTATTGTTATATCTTTTAATTGGATATAGTCTGCATCATTATTGTTATCTGGTGTTAAGTCTTCTACTCCATAATTTTCTTCATTAACAATAGTTTTTATTTTAGCTTCATTTTTCAATACATTTAAAGACATATTAGATTCTGTAACTTTAACTGTTACTGTTATATCTTCTGTTTGTTGAGGAGCTAATGTTATATCTAATCCTTTTATTACTCCATTTTCGTAAGTACCTTTTGAGCAACTTACAAATTCTACTCCACTTGGTAATTTTTCTTCTATTTCTGTGATTTTTAGAGTAGTGCATTTTTCTAATAATGAATTTAATTCTTTACATATTTTTGTATATTTTTCTAATTCTGTTTTATACTCTGTACTTTCTTCTGTAATAGTTCCTTCTCTTATTTTTTCTATTAATGCTAATAGTCTTGTTTTTGATGCTTCTTTTTGAGCTTTTAAACTATTTACTTGTGCACTTATTTCTTCTTCCTTGTATCCATCATTTTTAACTCTTATTGTGTATGTTACTGTATCTCCATTACCTACAGTTACTGGGTTGTTATGTTTGTCATATACTTTTTCTGCATTATTATCTACATTTTCTTTGCTTTCCCATGAATCCCATCTTTCTTCTGAGACTCCAGTTCCTGTAACTTTTTGTTCTTCATTAGCACTGCTTACTATCTTTTTAAGACTTGCTAAATATTTTTTCTCTGCTATAAATTCTGGAATTGTTGGAACTGGATTGTCTGGGTTATCTGGATTGTCTGGGTTATCTGGGTTATCTGGATTGTCTGGTTCTTCATGTTTTTCAGTCCATGCTTTAATTGTGTTTTTACCAACTTTACTATCTCCAAATCCAGTTACTGTCATTGTTACTGTGCATGTTGCTGTTGCTCCTGCATCCATTTTTCCTTCTGCTTGTAGTGTATTTGAATCACTTGTTTTAGTTAGTTTTCCTAATGTTCCTGTTCCATTTTCATATTGCCAGTCACTTACTTCTAAGTTATCATATTCAAATCCTGAAATTATATCTTGTACATATACATTTGTTTTAACATCTGATGAATTTGTTATTTTAATTTTATATGTAACTTTATCTCCTTTTTCAATTAATACAGGATCTGCTTCTACCATATCACCATTCATGTTTTCTCTATAGAACTCTATTGTTGCATTTCCTTCTGCTAAGCTTTCTATATATTTCTTAACGCCTGTACTATATTGTACTAATTCTATATAATCCGAATCTGCTGTTCTATAGTCTGTTTTGTTTTGTGGTACTGTTCCTTTAATATATGCTGTATTATCTAATATTTTTTCTTTTTCGTAATCATTAATTTTTACTGTAAAGTCAAAATATGTTGAAGAATTTTTAGCTAAGTTTTTAATTTTATATTGATATTCTGTACCAGATTTAGTCCATTGTGATTTTATATCTTTATTTGCACCATCTCTAGTTATTTTTTCTATAGTATATTTTGAATATTGTGATTTGTTTTCATCATAATATAATCCTGTGTCTGCTACTGTAATTTCTGATGCTGTTACATCTGAGTTATTATATACATAAATTCTGTAAGTTACAGTATCTCCTTTTTCTACCAATACAATATTATTTTCATCTTTTTTGTATGCATTTTCTTTCATACTGCTTTCTTCAGATTTTGATACTTTCTTTTTAGCTCTTTCATCTGTTTCGTTGCTAGCTGTATAAGTATTTTTTCTGTCTGATAATATTGTATCTCCTTTTGTATCTCCTTTTTGTAAATCTTCTCCATTAAGTTTTATAATGTATTTTTGTAAAGATACATTTGTCTCAAATAATGGCATTTTTGAAACATTTAAGTCAATAGATACATCTGTTGTTTTTGCTCTTGCAATTAATCTTGCTTGTTCTGCACCTGTTCCTAATACTATAAGTCTTGCTTTTAATCCTTTATATGATTGACTTACTTTTAACTCTGTCAATTTTGATGTTATTTCATTACTAAAATATATATAATAATATCCGTTTTCTTTTACTACAATTCCATTATTATATGTTGTTCCATCTTCTGATTTTCCTGTAGCTTTTGTTGTTAATCCATTATTTAATTGTAATGAATATGGACCAATTTTAGTTTTATATTTAGCTGTGTTTACTGTGTATTCTCCTGTTACAGCTATTGGGGTAGTTGTATTATTATCTTTTAACGCTGTATAATTTGCCATATTATTAACATAGTCATAGCCTAAGTATTTTTTTATAGCATTATCTACATATCCATTATATGTTACAGCATCTGAAGTTCCATATGTTGAACGCACATTTGCATCATTAATATAAGAACTATATTTATCATAGAAGGCTTTCCAACCTCCACCATAAGTCATCCAGTGTAACATATTTTCTCTGTTTATATATCCGTTTGCACCATCTCTATTCATTGTTTTTGCATATTTTAAATATATTGCACTAGCCATTCTTAGGGTTTCTTTTCCACCAGTTACTTCTTTGTTTGCTTTGTTAAATTTAATTTTGTTTCCATCAATATCTATTATATCTGCAACATAAAAGCATTCTGATCCTGTTCCTCCGGATACTTCATTTAAACAATATCCGTCTGGTGAATTAACTATGTACTGTGTATAATCACTTGCACCATTTGATAGTCCATCAAATCCAAAGTAATAATCTTTTACAGTATTATAACTTATTCCATAGAAGTATAAATCTGTTCTGCTTCTACCAAAACCAAGAGCAGCTCCTCCATAAGAATTATAAGCAGTATAATAGTCTCCACCATATTTATTAAATGTTTTACCATTTATTGTTGCACCTATTATTACTATTGTTGTACTTAACATTAATAACATTAATACTATACATATTATTGTTTTTAAGTTTTTTGTTTTTTTCTGCATCTTTATCTACCCCCTTTCTTATATACCTTTGTTGATGACTTTTTTCTTTATTATATAAGCTCCTGCTGCTATTATTGCCATGCTTCCTAATGTAATTCCTATATACATTATTGCTGATCCAGTTTTAATTGAAATTACTACATCTGCTGAAGATTTGTTATTTGCTTTTGCTTCTTCTTTTTCTTCTATTGCTTCTAAGTTGCTAATTTTACTTAGTTCTGCATTATTTTTAAATGTACCTGTTGTTTCTTCTGTTGTTTTCTTTGTTAATACAAGTTCTGTTTCACTTGTTTTTCCTGGTTCTATTGCAATTCCAGCTAAGCTTGTTGTATACAAGTTTCCGTCGCTTCCTTTGTACCAATCTTTATTTAATTCTGAACTAAATTCTAATCCACTTGGTAGATTATCTTCTAGTCTATCTACATATGCTGTAACATCGCCTTCGTTTTTAATAACAAATTTATATTTAATAATTACATCTGTATCATTCATATATCTTGCTACTAAATCTACTTTTGCAAAGTTTTTGTTTTTGTAATTTGTTGTTTTATTTCCTTGTACTGTTACTACTGTTATGCTATCTATTAATTTATTTAAGCTTAAATCAAATACTGCATTTTCTATTAAACCTAAATCTATATTACTTGCATCTGCATCTTCTAGCTTAATATAATCTGTTACACCAACCAATTTTGAGTTTCCATCAATTTTTATATTGCTCATTGTTGCATCTGAGTTTAGGCTATTTTCTATTCCTTCTTTTTGATATGTAGTAACTGTATATTTATTTGAATCAAATTCAAATACTACTAAGTATGTGCCTTTGCTTAAGTTATCAAAACTATATTTTCCATTTTCATCTGTTGTTGCTGTTCTAGCATTTCCAGATTCATCTTTTACAGTTTCGCCTGTTTCTTTATTTATTAAAGTTACTTTTATATCTTTTAATAATGTTTCTCCTTCATCTCTTTTTCCATCTTTGTCTGAATCTAACCATGCTGTTCCTTCAATTTTGAATTTTTTATCTTCAGGAGTTGGTTTTGGATTATCCGGATTATCTGGTGTGTCTGGATTTTCTGGGTTATCTGGGTTGTCTGGTGTTTCTTCTGCATTTTTGTTTATTTTTACAATTGTTTTATTTGTTAATTGTTCAGTATAACCACTATCTATACTTGTATTAATTTCTAGTTCTTTTTCTTTATCTGCTTCATTTATATCTAATCCTAAAATATATTTTACAGTAATTTCTTTCTTACTAGCTAATTTTAAATATGTTTCTAAGTTGCTACCATCTGAAACTTCTGTTTTTACACCATTTATATATAATTCTTTTATTGTTAATCCTTTATCTAATTGTGTAATTACTTTCAATGTGTTTAAATCTAATGAACCATTATTTTTTAGATATACACTATATTCTAAATTTTTATTCTCTTTAAAAGTTTCATCTGCTGTAAAGTTTTTATTTATTTCCATTGATAAACCTGTTTCTGATTGGTTTATTGTTTTTATTAATGTATTTGAATTATATTCTTCTCTACCAACTTTAGTAATTGCTGAAACTTTTATATCTTTATTTACAGTTTCTTTATCTATACTTTTAGTATTGCATATTAATAAAATATTTAATTCTGAGTTTCTGTTTAATTTATTAATTGTAAGTTTAACTGTTCCATCGTCATTTTGCTCCACTTTAATTTCGTTATCTACTCCATATGTTTCGTATGTATCCATTGTTAGCTCTTCTGGTAAAGCAATTTCTGTTTTTATATTTTTTAAATCTTCTTCATAAGATTTAATTTTTAAGAACATATTCATTTTATCTTTTGAATAAACTTCTTTTTCTTCATTATATGCATATTTTAATATAGTACTTAGTTTAGCTTGTTTTACTGCAGAAGTTAATTGTTTTTCTATTGAAACTGCATTATTATTAGAAGTATTTATTACCTGAATTTTACTTTTTACATCATTTACATTTTCGGTAACTAATACTTGATATTCATAAGTTACTTTTTCATTTTTGTTTAATGAAAATACTTTTGATTCTCTTGTTAAATCATTTACAGGTGCTGTCATATATTCTGTTGCTATTTTAGATTCTCCTTCTGGAGTTACTGTATATTCTTTACCTGTACTTCTTACTTCATAATATACACCATTTTCTATTTGTGTTTTTATTTGTAAATTATTAATTATTTCATTTCCTATGTTTTCTACTGTTGTAGTATATCTTAATATTTGTCCTTCATATACTGGATCATTCTCATTTATTACTTTTTCTCCTGCTGTTACTAATGTAGATAATTTTAAGTTTTCATTTTGTGTACCTACTACTTGATTTTGTAATTCTGAATTTAATCCTAAAATGCTGTCATCTTTTTCTTCTGTTGCTAGTAATAATACTGTTCTTTGTGTTAATGGCATATTACTATATGTATATGTTACATTTGTATCTACATATCCTTTTTTATTGTATTCCAAATTAGCTGGTATAGATAAAGCATATTCTATTGTTAATAATTCTTTTGCTTTAAGTGCTTCTTCTGTTAATTCTATTTTGTATGCTCTTGATTTTGTTGTACATGTTTCAGACCATGTATTATCTGTTGCTACAGCATTTACATTATCAGAATAATAAACTTTTGCTACTTTTGAATTTGTTTTTATTGCTTCTGCAAATGTTAATTCAAAGTTTGAAGTTGTGTCATTTACTTGTGCTCCAATTCTACCAATAATGCTCATACCTGTTACATCTTCGTTATAG
>ULNE01015095.1_pt1 | contig 11184 bp, 7 predicted proteins | sample 1951831 | NCBI WGS metagenome assembly ULNE01 (sample SAMEA4835568, study PRJEB28245) | human gut metagenome | biome: gut microbiome; material: fecal sample | place: Denmark | collected 2008 | reverse complement strand
CCTGCTTAGCCCATTCGGTAGCCACCGCAACGCCTCCGTTGAGTAACTTGCCGTCGTTCCAAGTCACGTTTGGATAAAGTTTCCTGAGCTGTCTTACACTATGGGCTATCGAACTTCCTCCGGAAGTAGCGAACGGGATAACGGTTTTACCGGAAAAATCGTATTTTTCAAGAAACGTATTGACCGGACGCGGACACAAGTCCCACCAAATAGGATAGCCGAGAAATACGATATCGTAATCTTTCATATCGAGAGGCTCCCCACCCAGTTCGGGGCGAGAATCCTCGTCGGCCATTTCGACCGAACTCCGGCTCGACTTGTCATTCCAATCGAGATCGGCCGAAGTATAGGCCTCGGCAGGAGTAATCCGGTAAAGCTGGCCATCGACCGCACCGGCAATGGACTCTGCCACCCTCCCGGTAGTTCCGGTACAAGAAAAATAGGCCACAAGAATTTTCTTACCCACCGGTTCGGTGACATCTGTCGCCTGTCGTTGAGTTTGCGACGAACAACTAAAACTGAGAATACTCATAAGTATCAATACTATCTGTTTCATACTATATTCATTTTGAAATAAACTACAAGCCGAGAAAAAGACAAACTTGTTCGAGCTATTTCGAGGCTCAGCGTTGATGACGGACAACGCCCGAATATTCCTCTTCGCTCACAGGTTCGAGCCACTCATTGCTCTTGTTTTCGCCGGGAGCCTCTATGGCGAGATGCGAGAACCAACTGTCAGGCGCAGCACCGTGCCAATGCTTCACACCAGCCGAGATATAAACCGCATCGCCGGGGAAAAGCTCCACCGGTTCTTTTCCCCATTCCTGATAATAACCTCTGCCACCCACGCACACAAGTATTTGACCGCCGCCTTTGGTAGCTTTGTGTATGTGCCAATTATTACGGCAACCGGGCTCGAAAGTAACGTTCGAAATGGGAATACCTTCTGTCACGACAGGCGCGAGATAGCTTTGACCGATGAAATATTTGGCATACGCATCGTTAGGTTTGCCGACAGGAAAAATAATGGATTGAGCATACGCATCGAGCGAACAGGCAGTAGTACTATCCGCACAGTCTACCCACACCTCTTTGGCCATACGAAACGCCGCCCATGCTTTGGGCCAACCAGCATAGAACGCAGCATGAGTAAGAATTTCAGCGATTTCAGTTTTGGTCACCCCGTTCTTCTTGGCCGATTCAAGATGATACTTGAACGAAGAATCTGTCAACCCCTGTGACATGAGAGCAACGACAGTCACGATAGAGCGGTCACGAAGCGAAAGCAAATCGCTACGACTCCATACCTCTCCAAAAAGAATATCGTCATTCAAATGCGCAAACTCGGGAGCGAACTCACCAAGCGCATCATGTCCGGCTGTCTGTCGGACTTTCTCTTGTGATTTTGTCATAATCGGAAATATTAAAATTGACAATAAAACCCATAAAACTACTTTTGTTTTCATACCCTATGATTTTAATTGAACACTACAAAATACCAGTTCTCCAACCCATCATATAGAAATCAGGCAAATGGGAAATCGGAAACAGACAGACATCAGGCTATATCGATCATCGTCTATTTCCGCACGATGTACAAAGGTACGAAACAGATCTCGCAACGATTTTGCTATAAAGCTCAAATCTATTTGCCATAAAGCTCACCCTGCCACGATGGTGCGACCCCATAGGTCTCTTTATACACTTTGGAAAAATGCGACAGATTTTTAAAGCCCACATCGAAACAAGCCTCCGTAACTTTCTTTTTCCCCGACCGAATTAAATCATGCGCCGCTTCAAGACGTCGTCTGATAATCCATTTCTGAGGTGTCAAATCGCTCACTTTGGCAAAATCCCGTTTAAAAGTAGCCAAACTACGCCCCGTATAACTGGCGATTTCTTTCATCGAGAGATCGCACATATAATTCTCGTTCAAGTAATCGAGAATATCGATTTTCCACGGTTCCACGAAATCGAATAACGATGCATACAGATTACAGTCGGTATTGAGCAAGACATATACACCTTCGATCATCTTCAATTTCAAAATCTTTTCCGAGGGTTTCTCCCCGGCATCGAAATACGGGATAACCGACTCGAACAAAGAGCGGATATCCGGTCTATTTTTCGGCAAGAGGAGCAAGCTCGCTTTCTCTCGTTTGGAGTCGATTGGAATCTGCTGCCGATCGAGTGTTTGGTAAAACTCCCTCAAAAAAGCCTTCGAAAATTTCAACACAATGGAACGATAAGGCTCACCCTTCCCGATCCTCTTTTGCAACCACATTCGGTTATCACGCCGCATAAAGGCACAATCTCCCGGATACAAAACGGTTTTCTTTCCACGTTCCTCGATCTCCAATCTACCGGAACACTGATAAATGAGCGTATGTTCCCGATTTTCATGAGCACACTCCCGATCATCGGCAAAATAACTCGCTATAAGCACATTCGAGCAATCGAATACATCTAACTGTTCCATATCATCAGCCTTTTATATGGACAAATATAATGCATTGTATCTGTACAATATTTGCTGTGAAGCTCAATTTTCACATTCCCGATACAACCACTGCTCCCGAATAAATAAAATCAATGCGCCGAACCAGTACCGGCCTTTGGATAAAACAACTATTTTTGTAGAAAAATTTACCGGGAGAATGCTCGAAAAAACATTAGGAATCGTACTGCACATCATTCCCTATAACGACAAAATATCGGTAGCCCATTTGTACACCGAACAATATGGCCGATCTTCCTATCTTATTCCACAAGGGGGTGGAAAAAAAGCTCGCATGTTTCGGTCCCTCTTCATGCCGTTCTCTATTTTGGAACTCGATATAGATTACCGGAACAGCCGGGAATTGCAAAAAATCATCGAAGCGCGCACGGTTTTACCTCTTCAAAACATCTATTCCGATCCGGTAAAAAATGCAGAAGCGCTCTTTTTATCCGAAGTCCTCTGTCAAACCATAAAAGAACCCGAACCCAATCTCCCGCTTTTCGCCTTCATCGCCCGTTCCATTCAAGTCCTCAATATAATGGAAGAAGGTAAAGCCAATTTTCATCTCTGTTTCCTGCTGCAATTATGCAGTTTTCTCGGGTTCAGCCCCAACATGGAGACCTACCGGACCGGATATTCTTTCGACATGTTGAACGGCATTTTTTCCCCCTCGCGCCCCATTCACACCTACACACTCGATGCCCGCGAAGCCGAAGTTTTCGCCCGTCTCACCCGTATGGATTTCAATAATCTTCGCCACTTCAAATTCAATCGGGGAGAGAGAAACGCCATACTCGACCGAATTTTAACATACTACCGGCTACACCAGCCCGACATTTCGGAGCTCCGGTCTCCCGAAATATTACGAGCCATATTCGACTAATATGCTGCAAAGGTTGACTATTACAAAATTTTATACTACTTTTGTCGACCGAAATGCCCTTGTAGTTCAATGGATAGAACGGAAGTTTCCTAAACTTTAAATCCGAGTTCGATTCTCGGCGAGGGTACAAAAAAAGGAATCCGAATCCGGATTCCTTTTTTTGTATTTATACGCTTATCTTTTTATTTTGCAGCAGCTTCTTTGGCAGCCTTTTTAGCGATACTACGTCGTTGGATTTCGTAAGCAATCGGAGTAGCCACGAACAAGGTCGAAGCCGTACCGACAATCACACCGAACAACATAGCAAATGTAAAGCTACGAATAACATCGCCACCCAAAATAAAGATACACAACAATACGATAGCCGTACTTAATGAAGTATTAAGAGTACGAGTCAACGTACTATTCAAAGCATCGTTAATAACGAGTGCACGGTCTCGTTTCGGATATAAACCCTTCACTTCACGAATACGGTCGAATACTACCACCGTATCATTTACCGAGTAACCGATTACCGTCAATATAGCTGCAATAAACGACTGATCCATCTCCATAGAGAAAGGTAATATACCATACAGCAAAGAATACAGCCCAATGATAGAGAACGCAGTAAAGGCCACAGAAGCCAACGTACCCACACTAAACGAAATATCACGGAATCGCAACAAGATGTAAAGAGCCATCGCTATCAACGAAAGAATGACAGCCCAGAATGCCCCCACCTTAATATCATCGGCAATGCTCGGTCCTACTTTCTGACGACTTTGAATCATATTTTCGGTAAACTCTTCATAAGAAGCATCCCCTAAAACACTCTTCATTCCCTCATAAAGTTTCGTCTCGATCTCTTTATCTATATTTTCATCTTGATCAGCAATACGATAGTTGGTCGAAATACGCACCTGATCGTCGCTCGTGATAGTTATCACCGAAAGAGAACTACCCTCGAAAGCTGGTTTCAGCATCTCACTGATTTCAACCGGTTTCACCGGTTTATCAAAACGAACTACATAATTACGACCACCCGAAAAATCAATACCCTGATTCAAACCTCTGATTGCCAAAGAACCTACCATAACTACAATGATAGCAATAGCAACCGTAAATCCGATTTTGCGCATACCGAGGAAATTAATTCTCGTATTCGTAAGCAAATTCTTGGATATGCGGGTCGTAAATGTAAGATTATTGAATTTACCTCTATTCAAACCGGCCTCGAAGATAAGGCGGGTAATGAAAATAGCCGTAAAGAACGAAGTAAGAATACTAACGATCAATGTCGTAGCAAAACCCTTGATAGGACCTGTCCCGTATACCAATAGAATGAAACCGGTAATAATCGTAGTCAAGTTCGAGTCGAAAATCGCAGAGAAAGCATGCTTGTAACCATCGGCGATAGAAGATTTCAAACTCTTGCCCAAACGAAGCTCCTCTTTGGTACGCTCGAATATCAGCACGTTGGCATCGACAGCCATACCCATCGACAAAACGATACCGGCAACACCCGAAAGCGTGAGCACCGCTTGTAACGAGGCCAAAATACCCATCGTGAAAAACAAGTTACATATAACACCGAAACTGGCGATAAGACCCGGAGTAGCCCCATACATCATGATCATATAGATCATCAGCAAGATGATAGCGGCGGCAAACGAAATCACACCGCTTTGGATAGCTTCCTGTCCCAACGAAGGACCGATAATATCCTCTTGAACAATAGTCACGGCAGCAGCCATCTTACCCGACTTCAACACGTTAGCCAAGTCCTTAGCCTCTTCGGGAGAGAAACCTCCGGTAATCTGCGAACTACCGCCCGAAATAGCCGAGTTGACATTGGGGAAAGAATATACCTGATTATCCAACACGATAGCAATCGCATTGCCGATATTGTCACGAGTAAGTTTTTCCCATACTTTGGCTCCCTCGGCATTCATGGTCATGCTCACCACAGAACCCTGTATCTTATCGAAGTCGTCACGAGCATCGGTTATTACATCGCCACCTAACGGAGCCTTGCCGCCTTTACCGGCTTTCAATGCGATAAGCTGATACATGGTTTGCTTTTCATCGATGGCTTTTACCGTCCAGCGGAGAATGAGGTCGCTCGGAAGAATATCGCGGGCGATTTTGCTTGCCAACATGGCATTCACCGCTGCCGTATCGGTCTTATTGACAATACCAATAACCGGAGATCCTCCGTAACTTTGTGTATAATTCATCAACGAAAGCAACGGATTCTGTTTACGGATACGCTCCATAGTTTCGGCTTCCGATGCCTCCTGCTGGAATTTTTTCTTCAACGACGAAGCCGTGCTGTCAGCTGCAACGGCTGCGGTATCGGGCGTAGCCTCGGCAACGACCGGAGCTTCTTCCTCTGCCGGCTCTTGCGCAGCATTGGCCGCAGCGATAGCGTTATTTACGGCATCGAGTTTCGGAGCAAGTTGTTCCAGTTTATACGTCTCCCAAAATTCGAGGTTAGCACTACCCTGCAACAATTTCCTCACACGCTCGGGTTCTTTGATACCCGGCAGCTCGATAAGAATAAGACCGTCCTTTTCCAATTTTTGAATATTGGGAGCGACCACACCGAAACGGTCGATACGAGTACGCAATACGTTGTACGAGTTATCCACCGCGCTATTCAATTCTTCGCGAAGAATTGAGATTACCTCGTCGTTAGTCGATCTGGGGGTTATTTTATCTTTTAACTGGAAAGTGCTGAAAATAGCCGAAAGTCTCACATTCGGATCTATCTTTTTGTATTCGTTGTAGAACGAAACAATAAAGTCGTTGTTCCCGGCCTGAGCAGCCTGAGCGGCAGCAATAGCTGCGTTGAAGTTAGGATCCGGGTTATTATTCGACAAAGATTTGAGCACGTCTGCCACAGAAATTTGCAGCGTTACGTTCATACCTCCTTTCAGGTCAAGACCCAAACCTATTTCCATTTCACGGCATTGCTGATACGTGTAATACCACCAATACACCTTTTCCGTAGAGATAGAGTCGATATAATGTTTATACTTAGCCTCATCGCCCGCAGCATACTCTTTCGCCTTATTATTGTAAATAGCGGTTACAACCGAAAACGAAAGATAGAACAAACAGATAAGTGTAAGCAAAACCGCAACGACTCTAATAAATCCTTTGTTTTGCATGTGACTATTACTTTATTTTTTGTTTAATGAATTTCGTATTTTTATCAAGGTGCAAAGATATATTATTTTTTCACAGAAGCCCAAAATTATTCGATTTATTTATTATTAGCGTTTTTTACACCGATAAAGCACAATCCCCCAAAGAAACATGAAAAAGAAAACGATTATATCTTTTTCAAGATTTAATATTATTTTTGTACTTCGGTTATAACCCGAGGCTCATGCCTCGACCGAAGCGCCGCATTTCCGATATTTCGACGTGACGGCAAATCGATTATTAACCCTATAAGTTATGCCCAATTATATGAACAAAATAGGAGGAGAGCCACAAGAGCGTAGTTCAAATATCGAACTTCTGAGAATACTTTCGATGTTCTTGGTTCTGACGATTCATTATATTCCCTACCGAACACTGCCGACACACGACACATTGGCTCACGATACGCTCGGCACACTGTTCGATCTCGAATTACGTAGTATCAGCTTCGTCTGTGTCAATTGTTTTATTCTCATCTCCGGGTACTTCGGTATCCGTTGGAAATTAAAATCTTTCTCCAACCTCCTTTTTCAAATATTGTTCTGGGCGATCGTATGCCCTATTATCGTATCCGCCGCAACCGATTCCTTCAACATGACCGACCTATTCAAGACATTATATCACAACACATTCTCCCGCTGGTTTATCGAAGCGTACATCGGACTATACATACTGGCCCCGATGATAAACCGCTTCATCGAAAAATCGACACATCGGGAGTTGGGTATATTCATTCTTGCTTTTTATCTGTTCAGCACCTTGTTCGGCTACTTGGGAAAAGCCTATGACTTCAACAAAGGCATGAGCATCATCAGCCTCGTGGGGCTATATTTGATAGGAGCCTATCTCCGCCGGAAACAAGACGGCATATTCGATCTCTCGAAATACGTCTATTTAGGTGTTTACCTCGTTACCGGATTCATTATGGTAGCCATCGCCGCCCTCATCTTGAAAGCAGGATTCACGATTACCCCTTATAGCTACCTCAACCCCCTTATCGTTCTCGAATCCATAGCCCTGTTCTTGTTCTTCAAAAAACTAAATATCGGTAGCATAAAATGGATCAACTATATCGCAGTTTCCTCGTTCGCCGTATATTTAATCCATAACGACCTCTCCATTAAACCCCTATACTGCGCAGCATGCGACTATATCGAAGCGCATTACACCCCATCATTCCCGTATGCCTTGCTGTTTATGGCGGGAGTATTCATCGTATCGGTAATGGCAGATAAAGTCCGGCTGTTCATATACAAACATACGCTATTGAAACTATTGAAATAAAAAAATTATACCCTCTCCTCGCCCGTCGGTTTGTGGGAGAGAGCAAGCAAAAAGGGAGAAAGTTAGATACCTCCTACTTGCTGCACAAAAATGCCAAACTATAAAATAAAAAGTACCACCCTCCTCCCTTGCCGTGTCCCGTAACATTACGGGGTGTTTTGCAACGCAAAATATAGGGGAGGGGTCCGTAGGACGGAGGGGTTAGCTCTACAAAAAATCCTATATACTATCTTTTTTAGCCTCCTTTTTCTTAGGAACTCGATTTACCCCCTGTGATGAAAAAATTGAAAATAGGCTGCACATCGGTAAAAATAAGTAAACTTGCTTTTGGTCTCGGTTTGCACTATCTTTGTCGCAAATAGATCGATTCGGCAAAACAGAACATAACTTGTTTCTGTTCTTATTTGTACTATCTTTACATAAAATATTCGACGATGAATCCGAAACACCCCCTTTCCACGATAACAATCTATCGGCTGGTCGCCTCGTTCATTCTGGCGATTTCCATATATTCCTGCGCCAACATGTCGAGACCCGGGGGTGGTCCCCGCGATGAAACACCGCCTGTATTCATCAAGAGCATGCCGGTTCCTAACGCATTGAACGTTTCGAAACAGAAAGTCGAAATCGAATTCGACGAAATCATTCAAGTAGACAAACCGTCCGAAAAAGTAATTGTCTCTCCCCCCCAAAAAGATATGCCCGAGATTCGTACTTCGGGACGTAAAATAACCGTGATTCTTAAAGACTCGTTACTACCCAACACGACCTATACCATCGACTTTTCCGATGCCATCATCGACAACAACGAGCGCAATCCGCTCTATGGATTCGCCTACTCCTTTTCGACCGGCCCCAAGATAGACTCTCTGCAAGTTTCGGGAATACTACTCAATGCCCGGGATTTGGAGCCCATAACCGGCATGTTGGTAGGATTACACAGCGACCTCGAAGACTCGGCTTTCCAAAAACTCCCATTAGAGAGAATAGCCAGTTCCGACGAATTAGGTCATTTCACGATACGAAATGTAACACCCGGCAAATACCGTCTATTCGCGCTGAAAGACATGAACCGGGACTACCGCTTCGACAACCCGTCGGAAGATATCGCTTTTCTCGATTCTATCGTTATTCCTTCGGCCGATGTTAAATTACACGTCGACACCATTTGGAAAGACAGCGTCACCATCGACACCATTATCGAATACAACCACACCCATTTCTATCCGAACGATATTCTGCTCACGGCATTCAACGAAGGATTCCAATCTCAATATCTCGATAAAAGCGAAAGAAAAGACCGTCGTAAAATCGACCTTTATTTCAAAGCCCCCGCCGATTCGTTGCCCAAGTTGAAACCGCTGAATTTCGAGCAAGAAGACTGGGCCATTCTCGAACGCTCGTTCCACAACGACACGCTACAATACTGGATAAAAGACTCACTCATTTACAACATGGATACACTTTTATTCACGGCCGAATATTTCCGTACCGACACGTTAAGACAATTGTCTCTCTACAACGATACGCTCAAATTCATCATGAAAAAAGTCAAAGCGCCCAAGAAAAAAGAAAAAAAGAAAGACAAGGACAACGACTCCATCGAAGTTCCCGAAATCCAATTCATGCAAATGAACGCCAAGATAAGCTCTTCTCTCGATGTTTATAAACCGCTTCGTTTTTCCTTTGCCGAACCATTGCAAACATACGATGCAGGGAAAATACATCTGGAACAAAAAAGAGACACCTTGTGGATACCTGTTGCCGACTCCCTGTACACATTCCTCCAAGACTCCATTGCTATCCGGGACTACACACTCACCTACAAATGGACTCCGGGAGAATCCTATCGCATCGTTATGGACTCCACGGCATTCACCAATATTTACGGACTATTCACGAACACCTATAAACAAGAATTCAAAGTCAAAGCCCTCGAAGATTACGCCAACCTGTATCTCTCTATTTCGGGCGTATCCGATTCCGCTTTTGTCGAAATTCTCGATTCAGGAGACAAACCCGTAAGAACGGCCCCGGTCATCAACGGAGGAGCCGAGTTCATGTATATGAATCCGGGTACTTACTACGCCCGCTTATTCATCGACCGTAACGGAAACGGGAAATACGACACCGGGAACTACTCCGAGAAACGACAGCCCGAAGAAGTTTCGTATTACCCACAGGAACTCGAACTGAAAGCCAATTGGGATATAGAACAGGATTGGGACATCTATGCGACACCGGTCGATAAACAAAAGCCCGAAAAAATAAAGAAAAACAAGCCCAAAGAGAAAAAACGGAATTACTGACAATCTTAATAACAAACCGCATGCTACGCCATCGTCATATGAAAAACACCGGGTCGTTACGCCGTATTGCTTTCGGGATTCTTTTTTGGAGTATGGCCAACGGAATTTATGCGCAAACGACTCCGGGTATGCAACCCGAATGGCTATCCTACGATGTCATATACCAACTGGGATTTCTCTGGAAGAGGGCAGCGACAGCTACGCTCCAACTCACCGAATACCCCGACAAATATACATCTGTTTTAAAAGCTCGTACACTCCCCTTTGCCGACAACATATTCAAGGTACGCGACACACTGGTATCCGATATGCAGCGAAACAAAGAACTGCTACCCATTTATTACGCCAAACTCGCTGACGAAAACGGGACTTACCGGAAAGACGAAGTAAATTATACCTACGATGGAAACTCGACCACGGGGAATATCCGCCTATATCGTCCCAAGCGCAACGTCATAGAGGACTATACACTCACCGAACCCGGTATAGTCTACGACATGCTGAGTATCTTTTACGTGATTCGCACCTTCGACTTCCGAGCGATGGAAATGTATCAAATCTATAATACCAAAATTTTCTCCGGTAAAAACCTCGAACACCTCGAAATAGAATATTTGGGACAGGAAATCCTCAAACAAAACAAAAAGGAATACAGCACCTACAAACTTCGCTTCCGATTCTATGACAGAACCGGCAAAAAGACCAGCGACAAAATCTCGGCATGGATCTCTACCGACAATAAACGCATACCCTTGAAAGTAGAAGGGAAACTCCCCTTAGGCTCTATGAAAGCCGTGTACACGGGAGAATAGAAACTATCTGTCATTTGGGCAAGAGCTAAAAACTGACCTCCTGCACATGCAGCGTGATAGGGAAGGTATCCGAGAGATGGAAAGGTTAGTTCTACAAAAATCCTATCTTTTTTAACCCCTCTCATCGTCGCTACCGTTCCTCTGTGTCTCCCCTATTGCTCCGCAACTCCCCGTAATACTACGGGACACGGCAAGGGAGAAGAA
>ULNE01015700.1_pt1 | contig 11450 bp, 7 predicted proteins | sample 1951831 | NCBI WGS metagenome assembly ULNE01 (sample SAMEA4835568, study PRJEB28245) | human gut metagenome | biome: gut microbiome; material: fecal sample | place: Denmark | collected 2008 | reverse complement strand
CATGCCGACCGTGCGGTGCGTGCCGCCGCCGTCAAGGCATATTCAAAGTTTTACGAGAGCAACGAGCCGCGTCTGGAGGAAATCTGGAGCGAGCTTATCAGCATACGCAATGAGATGGGCAGAAACCTCGGCTACGAGAATTACATTCCCGTCGGCTATCTCGAGCAGGGACGCACGGACTACGGCGAAAAGGAAGTCGCCTCTTTCCGCGAGCAGGTGCGCAAATTTCTTGTGCCGCTGTGCAGTAAGCTCTATGACGCGCAGGCAAAACGCCTCGGCATTGACCATGTAATGTGCTACGACGAAAAGATGATATTCCCCGACGGCAATGCCGAGCCTGCGGGCGACGATGCTTTCATGGTAAAAACCGCGCAGAAGATGTATCACGATATCAGCCCCGAGACAGGCGAGTTTATCGACTTCATGATAGACCATGAGCTGATGGATCTGCAGAATAAGCCCGGAAAGGCATCAACGGGCTATATGACGAGCCTGCCAAGCCTGAAGGCACCCTTTGTATTCTCCTGCTTCAATCATACCATCTTTGATATGCAGGTGCTGACACACGAGCTCGGGCATGCCTTTGCGGGCTATATGGCTATGCGCAGTCAGCCTATCTCAGATTATTACAGCGAATCGACCGACATCGCGGAAATCCACTCCATGTCCATGGAGCAGTTTGCTTATCCTTATGCCGAGTGGTTCTTCGGTGAGCAGGCAGACAAATTCCGCTTTGCGCATCTTCAGGAGGCGCTGACCTTTGTGCCATTCGGCGTGGCGGTTGATGAATTTCAGCATATATGCTATGCTCATCCCGAGCTGACGCCAAAGGAGCGGACATATCAGTGGCATCTGCTTGAGGAGAAGTATATGCCGTGGCGCCGCTATGAGAATGATCCCTTTATGGAGCGCGGAGGCTTCTGGTATCACAAGCTGCATATCTATCTTTATCCGTTCTATTACATCAACTATACGCTCACGACTATGGGCGCGATGGAATTTAAGAAGAAATACGCCGAGAATAAGTCCGCCGCATGGCAGGATTATCTCAATCTTTGCAAGACAGGCGGCAGTCGCAGCTATCTTGAGACACTGCGCTATGCAAATCTGTCAAATCCCTTTGAGGCAGGCTCTGTAGAGCGCGCATGCGGCTATGCGGAGAAGATTCTGCTCGATGAGATTGCAAAGCAGGGAAAATAAGCTGTCGGCTCACGCAAGAGCAAACAGCGAAGTGCCAAGTGAAGCGCAGTAAATTATTTGAGTCTTGATTTTAAAATCCCAAGCAGAAGGAAAGTTTAAAATTTTTCGGGAAATGAGGTGATATCTTGATAAGCGAGGATAAAATAAATTCCGTGCTGACGGAGAACAGCGACAAAATCTTTTTCTATGCACTGCGGCATACGGGAAACGAATCAGAAGCCGAGGATCTGGCTCAGGATATCATGCTCGCTATACTCTCCTCATATAAAAACCTGCGAAACGACGATGCACTCTACGGTTTTATCTGGAGGGTGGCGCAGAATCAATGCCGCCTGTGGGCGAGAAAGAAAAGCAGGAGTGCGGCAACGGTTTCACTCGACGAGACGGAGACGGAGATAGCCGACGAGCCGGAAGAGGAGGAAAATCCCGCCGTCGGGAAGCTACGCAAGGAGCTTTCGCTCTGCTCCGTAACCTACAGAAATCTGCTCATAGGCTTTTATAAATACGGGAAGTCGTGTGATGAGCTGGCAAAGGAATTTCACACATCCGAGGGAAATGTGAAATTCATGCTTTTCAAGGCAAGAAAAAAGATTAAGGAGGGTATGCAGATGGAACGCATTCTCGGAGAGAGAAGCTATGAGCCGCAGAATATCGCCGTTTTGTATTTCGGAAGCGGAGATAATATTTACTATCGGCTTTGCAGAAAAAAGATAGTTCAGAATATACTCATGGCTTGCTATAACGATGCCTGCACCCTGCAGGATATAAGTCTCCAGATAGGTTGCGCCGTGCCTTATATCGAGGATGAGATTACGCCGCTTATCGATTCGGGTATGCTGGTTCGCCCCTCGCGGGACAAATATTCGACAAATATAATCGTTCTGACATCGCTTTTCGAAAGAGACCTGAAAAATCTCATCGGCGATGAATACGAAAAGATTGGAGATATGATAGCTTCTTTTGCATCAGCACATGAAAAGGAGATAAGAAGTATCGGCTTCATCGGCTCCGATATGGATGAGGGCGCTTTTCTCTGGCATATCGCGCTTATTTCGCTTAAAAAGCTTGCCGAAGATTTCCGTGAGACAAAATACGAAAAAGATATCGTTTTCGGCGTAGAGGATTACAATCCCGAGTTTGAGGCGGCACTCTGCGCTATGTATGCTCTCGACGGGAGCCTGCTGCAATTTATCGATGTGATATCGGAAGAGAGCAAATTCCCGCCGCACAGCTGGATATATAAAAACGAAGCGGGCGTGAATCTGCTTATTGATATTGCCCGCGACGGAAAGAGAAAGCTCGGAGATATAGAAAAAATAGTGCTTGAAAACATAAGTCCGTTTGTGAGAGAGCGCGCTGGCGCATATCTGCCGTCGATGCCCGCATATACTGAGGATCAGTGGGCGCGGCTCGAAAAGATAACTTCGCCGCTGACGGACGAAATGAAAGCTTCTTTTGACCGCATATTCGATAAGTGCCTGTGGCTCCTCGGCAGTCATACGCCGAAATCGCTGAAGGAGAAGATACCGTCGGTTGCAAGCATATATATGGGCGGAAATATCTTCGGCAATGTTCTGGGCTCCATGCATTCGCATGGTCTGCTCGCTTTTGCACCCTCGGATTTCGTCCCTACAGCATACATTATCCTGAAATAAAATGAAAAAATAAAAAATCGTCATGAAAAAATGGCGATTTTTTATTTTTTTTGCTAACCTTTCGCCGCTTTTGTTACTATGTTAACGAAAAGACCGCCGAGGCGACAGGCAAATGCGGCGCTTTAACAAAAATGAAAGGACCTTTTTGAAAAATGAATGCAATAAAAAAGGGGATTTATTCGCTGAAAGTCATTTTCGGATATGCCGCCCTGTGGGGAAGCTTATATCTGCTGATAATGATACTTTCCGCGGGGCTGTCGACTGTGCGCATATATTTTATGGAGCGCCTGATAGACAGTCTGGCGGGGAGCGCGGGAGAATATACGGGTATCATAATATTCGGCATACTGCTCGTGCTCTCCATAATACTCGGAAATTTGTTCTCGCTCTTGTCTGGATTTATGATGACAATGATATCTTCAGAACTTAATAAAAAGCAGATTCCCGTAACACTTTCAAAGTTCAGAAATATAAAGTATGAGTGCTTTGAAAATAAAAACAATCAGAATATGCTGCAAAAAATATCTGAAAATCCGCAGTCGGATGTTCTTTCGGTTTTCGGAGTGATGATTTCCGTGATATATTCCGTCATCGGTACGGCAGGTATACTTGCGATGTTCTCGCGTGCCTCCTATCTGCTCGGAGCAGTCGCTGTTATCACGATGATACCGATGTTTATCCTCGAGAGTACGGCGGCAAATAAGGAAATGAAGCTCCGCTGGAATATGACGACCGATATAAGAAAGAGATTCTATCTGCAAAAGCTCTTTGTGGACAAGAATGCATTGCAGGAAATAAAGCTTTTTGATGCGAAAAAGGAGCTTATAGCAAAATCCGACGAGCTGACGATGAGGATAAACCGCGATATGGAAAAGACACTGAAAAAGGTGCTGTTTCTTTCTTCGGGTTCCTCTGTATTTATCATAATCTTCACAGCCGCGACGCTGGCTTTCCTCTCTGTCATGCTTGTAAAGGGAAGTATCACGCTCGGTGTTTTCGTTTCGCTCGTGACATCGCTCACTTCATTCTACGGGCTTGTGCGTGGGCTGGTTTCGCAGGTGGCAAGCTATCTGCGGCTTTCCTACGGGATTGGCTATTATCAGGATTTTCTTGCATTGCCGGAGCGCAGGCTTCAGTCGGGTGCGGCACATGATATAAGGGGCGATGAAATCCGCTTTGAGCATGTTGATTTCCGCTATCCGACGGGAACGGCGGATGTTTTGCGCGATGTGAATATGAAAATAGACAAGGGAGAGCGCGTTGCTTTTGTCGGAGAGAACGGTGCGGGAAAATCCACGATGATAAAACTGCTCCTCGGGCTCTATGAGCCGACGGCGGGGCATATCTACATAGACGGAGTCGATATCCGCGAACTCTCCGATGAGGAACGGAGAAAGGTATTTTCCGTTATATTTCAGGATTATCAGAGCTATCAGCTTTCGCTCCGCGAAAATGTCGCTCTCGGCGATATAAGTAAGTTGCATGACGATGTGAAGATCAAGGCGGCGCTCGATGATGCAGGCATAGGCGATCTTCCGAAAATGAACGATAAAGGGCTCGACCTGAATCTCGGCAAGATATACAGTGACGGTATAGATGTTTCGGGCGGACAGTGGCAGAGAATAGCCATGGCGCGCTCGTATATCTCGGATGCACGCTTTGTGATAATGGATGAGCCGACGGCGGCACTCGACCCCATAGCCGAGAGCAAAATGTATGAGCGCTTTGCCAATGTGCTCTCAAAGCGAGGCGCGATAATGATTTCGCACAGGCTCGCATCGGCAAAAATGGCGGATAAGATATTCGTTCTTTCGGGCGGTACTGTAGCCGAAGAGGGAACGCATGAAGAGCTTCTCAAAAAGGGCGGGCTTTATCACGATATGTGGGAAAAGCAAAGCTCATGGTATGTGACAAAGGAGGCATAAGCTATGGAAAAATCGAAAAGAAGCATGGCAAAAACAATATGGCTTTCGATTCGCGATACATTCAGCGCGATGCCGGTGATAACTACGGTGACGTTCATTTTTCAGCTTATATCTGCGGGAATATCTGTTGCGCTCGTGTTGTTTACGGCAAGGCTGATAGATACCGCAGGTGAGGAGGGAAGCGGTGAGCTGGAAAATCTGCTTCTCATCTGTGCCGTCATAGTCGGATGCTATCTTGTAAATCTAATTCTCGAAAAGATTTCGTACAGGATAAATCAGATAGACGCTGTTCCGAAATTTGAGGTCTTTCACCACAGGCTTTCGGCATTTACGGTTTCGCTCTCGCTTGAGGCTTCGGAGGTTCCTGAGATATCGAATATGTTCTGGCGTGCAAAGGATGCCGTATATCAGGATAGAATGGGAAATGTCTTCCGCGGAGTTTTTGATATAATACCGAATGCTTTCAGGATAATAGGAACGGCTGTCGTGCTCTGCAAATATCATCCGCTCCTTGTTCTTCTGGCGCTTCTCTCCATAATCCCGTCGTTTATCATCAGACTTATTTATGGGCAGAAAGGATATGAGCTCTACAGAAAGAATACGGAGAAAAGCCGCCTCGGCACATATCTCTGGGGTGTGCTGACGGGCAAGGACACCATAAAGGAAATGCGCGTGATGGGCTCGTCAAAATATCTCACGGATAAATATTTCACCGTGCAGAATGAGGTTTTTGAGGAAAACAAACGCTTCTCTCTGAAATCGCGCTTCCGCACATTCCTCTGCGATTTTTTCAAGATATTTTCATATGCGGCATCGATTGCTTTCTGCGTTTATCTGCTCCGCTCCTCGCTCATAACCATAGGCGCTTTCAGCGCGTGTCTCGGCGCATTTACCTCCATGCAGGGCGTTTCCGAGAGCCTGCTTTCAAGCTTTGCTTCGATAAAGAGCCAATGCAACTACGCAAACGACTATTACGACTTTTTTGATTTCAAAACCGATAAAAAAGCGAGCGAAAAATGCGATGGCTTCAAAAAAACACTCTCGGCGAAAAATCTGGTATTCAGATATCCCGGTGCAGGCAGAAATGCGCTCGACGGAGTGAATTTCACCGTACATAAGGGCGAAAAGATTGCCGTCGTCGGCGAAAACGGAAGCGGCAAGACTACGCTGACAAAACTGCTGATGGGGCTTTATGCACCCACAGGCGGGGAAGTGGATATGGATGGCAAAAATATCTGCGATTTCGACGGAAGCTACTATGAGAATTTCTCGCTTGTGGCGCAGAAATTCGGCAGATACAGCCTTACTTTCGGAGAGAATATAGCTTTCAGCCGATTCGGCGAACTCGGCGACAGGGCGCGAATTGAATCAGCCGCAAAATCCGTCGGTATAGATAAGCTGGCAGAGGACATCGGCGGGCTTGATACGGAGCTCGGCGTGGAATTCGGCGGAAAGGAGCTTTCGGGCGGACAATGGCAGAAGGTGGCGCTGGCAAGAGGCATTTTCCGCGATGCGGATATACTTATCCTCGATGAGCCGACGAGCGCACTCGATCCGATGATAGAATATGATATACTTTCCGATTTCATAAATATGGCAAAGGAAAAGACGGCTTTTGTCATATCGCACAGAATAGGAATATGTCGGATGGCTGACAGAATTCTCGTTATGAAAAACGGCAAAATAGCCGAAATCGGAAATCACAGAGAACTTCTTGCCGCGGGCGGTGTATATGCCGATATGTGGCAGAAGCAGGCACAATGGTATGAAGAATAAAGGAGGAATATTATGTATAAACTTGCAAGCGCAAATATCTATTCAAGAAAGGAATGCCGTGAATTTGAGGCACTTCTGAATCAGGGCTGGGAGATAAAACAGATACAGGCGGCTCAGGCTACCGACGGGGTTGTCGTCGTAGTCGCGGTGCTTTACCGTGAAACAGAGCAAAGTAACGAAGCGTAAACGCAAAAGAAGTCCCCGATATCGGGGACTTCTTTTGTGCTTCGGCAAAAAAGAAAGCGCACCAAGGGGGGGACGGTGCGCTTCCTTTTTATTCAAAAGAGATTTACTCGATTGACGATTTTATTTTGTGGGATATTTCCGCGGGTGGCTATAACTCGATCTCAGGAAGCTCTATGACTGGAGGCGAATTGCAGATTATATCATCATCCTGCAGGATTATCAGCTCTATCACAGCCGATTCGAAAATTTCTTTCATATTTTTCCTCCTGAGATTTTAGTCGAGTTCACCCTCGAAACCGCCTGTCTTATCTGCATTTGCAAAGTTGAAAGCGGAAACGCCGTATTTATAAGTGCAACGGGCAAGCTCGCCTGTCTTATCGTTTTTATCCTGCTTTGAGTAAGCATATGATTTTATGCTGTATGATACGCTTTCGCCTACGACACCGTTACAGGATATTGTGCAGGTAAATACCTTATCAAACTCGGTAGCGTAGACATCATCGCTGTATATCTTGTATTCGTTTGCGGCTGTACCTTTCTTGAAATCTGCGCTTGTATAAGTCTTATCGCCGATAGTGAGAACCGTATTTTCCACATCGGTGGTGATAAAGTAAAATACTATCTTATTTGTGGAATCAAAGTATATTGTTTTGCCTTTGAAATGAGCGTTCTCAAGCTTTGTTCCGGTTGTTTTGCTGTCGGTTGTCGTGACGGCGGAATATGTTGTTCCCATGCCCTCATAGCCTGCATTTATCAGTGTATCTGTTTTGTAGCCTGTGAATTTCTGAGCGGCTGTACAGTAGTCGAAGATATCATATATCAGCGGCTTGAGCAGGGAGTATTTTTTCTCGCTGTAGCGGAGAGTATTTGCATCGCATTCGAGAAGCTTTTCAAAATATTTTTTCAGGCTGACATTTTTGATTGATTTTATCACATTGCCGTCGCAGACAAGCTCAACATTTATGAAATCGCCGAGCTGCTGGGGTGCTATACCGCGGAAAACAAACTTATATTTGTTTTCGCCTGCATTTGCAAGAGTGGGAGAAACTTCCTCCGTAAAGCCGCCCATGGTAAAGCGAACCTTAACTACATCCTTTATATTATCGGAGAAGAGCGCATAGATGTTATATGAGAAATCCTTGCCGAGAGTAGCCGAATTATTGAGATAATCGCGAACGATATATTTGCGTCCGTACTGAATGGCATGCTCTACCGCGGTGCTGCTGACGGTTTCGCCGTCCTTGTTTACTCTGCTTTTCGGGCAGATGAGTACAGCATCGTAGGGGAATACAATTTTGGCAGAAGCTATTTCAACAGAGTCCGGCTCAATATATATGAATTTCAGGCTCGTACAACCATTGAAAGCATATTCACCGATATATTTGACGGATTTCGGGATGGTTAAAACTTCCGGCAGACTGGAGCATCCCTCAAAAGCGCGCTGACCTATGTATGTCACGCTTTCCGGAATATTTATCTTTGCAAGCGATGAGCAGAATCTGAACGTTGCACCGTCTATTTTTGTAAGTGATACGGGGAGCTGAACCTCTGTCAGCAGAGTACAGCCGTTGAATGCATTTTGTCCCACGACCGCAACATCGTCGGGAACGACGAGTTTTCCGGCAAGCTTCTTCGGGGCCATAGCGAGCATTTTTCCTTGGCTGGTGTTGGCATAGAGAACGCCCTCTGCCGCTGTGTAGTATACGCTTCCTTCTTCGCATTCAAATCTTTCAAGCTCTGTGCAGAGGTCCAAAGCTGATGACTGAATGCTTATCACTGTTTTCGGTATTGTCAAAGTAGTGCTGTCAAGCGCGTATACAAATAATATTACGCTTCTATCAAGAGTGTAAAGAATTCCATCTTCACAGCGATAATATGTGTTCATCCAGTCCACGGTGATAGATTCTATTCCCATGCAGCTTGAGAAAGAGTTCCATATACGATTTCTGTTTCTAAAATCTTCATCGTTGCTGTTGACATATCTTACTGTTGCGGGAATATGAAAATGCTTTATTCCCGTGCATCCGCCGAAGGCACTGTTGCCTATTCCCGTAAGCGAATTATTCGGTAGCTTTATTTCGGTGAGAGCGGTGCAATCAGAGAAAACGCTTGCTCCGATATATTCAAGCGTATTCGGAAGAGTAATGCTCTTGAGTACTTTTTTGTAGGCATAGAATGTTCTGTCGCCAAGCTTTGTTATGCCCTCGCCGACCACAACATCGGAGAAGCTGTCTTCATATTCAGCCCACGGTCTTTTACTGTTATTGTAGTTGCCTGTGCTTCCTATACCGCTGAGAAGCATAACTCTGTCGTCATAGATTCTCCACTCCATTGTGTTGACGCTTCCGCTGTAGAGTACCTTCGCAAATGTATTTCCGTGTGCCTGCGCATAGCTCTCGGCAGTGGAGCCGGCATCTCCGTAGATGACGGTGGAGGCAGGTATATCGGCGCCGTCATCTATTGCTACATCAGAGGAAAGGAAGAAAACCTTTTCAAAACTGCTGCCCGAGAAAGCACCCGCATCGATTTGTGTTACGGCGCTCGGTATATTTATGCTCGGAAGTTCGGGAACATACGAGAGAGCGCGTTCGCCTATAGATGTTACACGGCCGTTTGTCGGGATGACGCTGTTTTCGCAGATGGCTATGAGCTTTTTTGTTGTGGTATCTATGAAACAGTTATTGTAGTAATTGGACTGCACATCATGGATGTAACTGGCACTGCCTGTCGGGAATATAACGGTAAGATTGCTGTTGCAGAAAACAAACGGGCATTCGCCGATGCTTGTTATGCAATCGGGTATTACTATGCTCGAGAGACCTTTGCAGCCCGAAAAAGCGTTGTCGCCTATTGCGGTGACGCTTCCGTCTGTCGGAATAACGCTCGTGTTGCATCCCGTGAGCAGAGTTTTTGTCGCCGTTTCTATGATGCAGTTGCCGTCACTGTGGAAAACGGGATTGTTTTCGCTGACGGTTATCTTTTCAAGCCCGACAAACCATGAAAATGTGCGTGTGCCTATCTTTTCCACTGTGCTCGGAATGTATATCTCTTTAAGACTCCGGCAAGCGGAAAACGCACTGTCGCCTAAGGTAGTCACACCCTCGGGTATGACAGCACTCGCAAGATTTACACATTTGTAAAAGGCGCAGGAGCCTATAGATGTTATCCCCTCGCCTATCTCTACGGAGCGGATTTGGCTTTCGTATTTATCATACCACGGGCTCGGGAAAGCACCGTCCGGACCGTAGTTTGCCATTTTTCCCGTGCCCTCAAATTTAAGCAAGCCCGTATCTGTATTAAATGACCATGTTATATTGCTTCCGTCGCCCTCGCCGCCGCATTTTCCGCTGTAATTTACCGCGTTCAGCGAGAAGCAAAGCGCACACATAATTGTAGCTATTGCAACACAAAGCAATAGCAATTTCCAATGTTTTTTCATCATTTCATCCTCCATATACAGTATTTATAAGAGAGTCAATTGCCGCAAAATATGGTATAATTGACAATTCCTGAGTATATTTTACATTCATACGCTATCGATTTCAATAGAAAACGGCATTTTGAATTATCTGTTCACAACATTGTGGAGCAAATTCACAGCTTTTTTGCAAAGGCGATTGACATAATTGAAAAAATGCTGTATAATTTGTATAATAATGTAGCAATGCATCGAAAGGACAGAAAATAAATGCTTACGGAATTCGGAAAAATTTTGCGTATAATCAGAATAAACAGCGGTGACAGCTCAAGAGCAATGGCAAAAAAGCTGAATCTTTCCCCCTCTTATCTGTCGGCTATAGAAAACGGAAAAAGAAACATTCCCTCTGATATAGAAAAGCTGCTCTGCGATGCATATCCGCTTTCTTCGACGGATGTTACGAAAATACGTAAAACCATCGTCGGTTCATGTACATCGATAAAGATAAATCTCACGGAATTTGCAGAAAAGAAGAAGCGGCTTATTTTTGCCATTTCGCGCGACGATATAGCAAACGAAACACTCGACCGGATAGAGGATCTGATTTTTCACAGTGAGAGGGATGGGCAAAAATGAGAAATAACAGCATTGAACCGGCTCCGGCTTTCAATTTTGCCTTCGGCTTCGGCAATGTGCGCATCTGGGCTTTTGAAAATGAGGCTTCGTCAAAAAGCACATTTTTTGCCGGAATGAGCGGTACTTATCTGCTCAAGGTAAAGGACGAAGCCGCTTTTGCGGGCAGATTCGGCGGCAGAAAGCGCAGGCTTTCGGAAAAGGTGCGCAGCGAGACTGTGGCAATAGTAAGAAAGCTCGGCGAAGAGGCGCTCATGGATTATTCCGAGAGCTTTGATATCTATCGCCAATATACGAGAAAGCACATCCGCGCATTGCAGGATATAATCTGTGAAAAACTGCAGAAATCTCCGGATTTTTCGGCGATGGGATTGCATGCCGTTTCCGTTAGTATAGACAATATCATCATGTGTGGGTGCGATGAACCGGCAAATTACAGATTGCGCAGCGACGTCAGATCGCGCGACACTTCCTCTGCGGCAAAGCTGATTGCCGTGGCGGCATTTTCATTTGTAATGTGTGCGGGCGTTTTCTTTTTTATAAATAATCTGCTCCCGAAAAGACAGCCCGATACGCCTACTGTAACTTTGCAGACCACTGTGAGCGATACGACAGCGCAGAGCAGTACTTCTTCTTCCGATACGACATCGTCGGAGA
>ULNE01038128.1_pt1 | contig 11500 bp, 9 predicted proteins | sample 1951831 | NCBI WGS metagenome assembly ULNE01 (sample SAMEA4835568, study PRJEB28245) | human gut metagenome | biome: gut microbiome; material: fecal sample | place: Denmark | collected 2008 | reverse complement strand
TGGGTGGGTGGATATCCTCCGTTTTCAGCACATATTGGTCCAAAAGTACAAATTTTGCACTATTCTTATCTTCCAAATTTTGGAGTAACTTCGTGCTTTTTATTAGTGCCGTGAAATCTGCACTTTTGAAAAAAATATGTCTATTAAAGGGACATTTAAAGAAACATCCCTTTTGACAATTCTGCATATAATTAGATATATTGGATTCAAGTTCTTCCTCTTTATGAGTTAATAATTCATTAAATCCAAAATATACTTGTGGCGCATTTTGTTTTGACAAGAAAGTGCAGTGTTGCTTGTTTTCTCCTTTTGCTTCTTGTAATAAGATTAGCGGTGAGCCATAGTTGCCCTTTGCATCCATACCACTTCCTGCAAACATATCATAAATAAGTACGTTTGTTATATATTTATTATGAATGAATACAGGATACCATTCACGAAAGCATTCTTGGAATATTTCCAATTTTAGTTGTGTCTCTTCCGTAAATTCCTTTTTATTTATATCTTTTGCCATAATCTCGAATTTTATAAATTAAACAAATCAGATTTATTTGAATACTGAGCGTCATATCTTGTAGTAGGAGCATACTCTTTCTTTGAGGAATGTATGTTTGAAGAATCCATTTCATTAGGCACATCAATATCTATCATAGCATATATATCCGTTGTGCTGACATTTTTATATATGCCAATAGGTAAGTCCTCTACAGATTTTATGAGCTGAATGCTTTTTATACGGAAGAGATGCTGACCGACATCTTTACGAGTATGGAACAGCACATATCCAATGGATTGCAAATTCTCTGCAATTTCTATGCCATCTCTTGTATATTTGATGCCGACAGCAAGTTTTCCCGTGGACAGGAACTTTTGTTTCTTACTTTCGTAGTTCTCCATCATCACCATCAATACACCATCTTTTGTTGCATCGGCTACTGGTGAGTATCCTTCGGATATAGGCTTTTGCAGAACCTTGTCTGGTTGTTCACCAAGTTTGCAATCTGCAACGAAAAAACATTTCTTTAACTCATTCAGCAATCGTTCATTCTCAGCTTTGTTATTATCATTTTCTATATCTAATGCTAAAGAATATACTCCGTCTTCAGTAAATGGAGTATAAACCTTGCCAAGCAGCTCTTTGAAATGCTTTTTAATGTACTCTTCTCCATTTACATCAGGATGAGCTTTCATCACATAAAAATCATAGTCCTTTTGTAGCCATTCTTGTATTTCTGAGCGGAAACGCTCACGGATTTTTTGCTTCCATTGTTCCTTTTGACCTGCGTTGTTTCGGGCATAGAGCGAAAGGACAAAGAGAAAGTTCACGTCATAATGGAACAGTAACAATGTGTCACGGTCAAACAAGCGGTTGTTGAATTGCACTTGCTTATGGCGGTTCTTCTTACGGTCTGTCTTTTCGATACCATCATTTGTGTAATTAAAGCCTTCGTCCATTTTTGCAGATACAAAAAAGTTCGGAATGATATTGTACCCTTCCGTCACATCATCACGGAGTCGAATGCCCGATTCAGTAGTTTTTCCACTATTGAAAATGTCAAGATTCCATTGTATTACATTTCTTGCATAGGTATATTGCTTATAGATGGATTCCGAACCGAGTTCATGCCCCATCTTATAGTACTTGCTGTCACCAATGTAATAAGTCCGCTTATTCTCATTCTCAATCAGACTCTTGGCGGTAAAGAGGTGGTCAACAATCTTTCCATCTTCCTGTTTCTTTTCCATTCCATCTGGCAAAGGATTGTCGCCAATCAACTCGTCAATAATCGCCTCAAATACAATATAGAAATTCTTGATCAACAGATACTCTTTCTGCTCAGTCGTTATGAATACTTGCCTTGCTTCATCAAAGAATGCGTAGCACAAGTGCCATAATTGTAAAGCCTTGTCAGAGAAATATTTGTATTTGATTTGGCGTAAACGTGTTTTGCCAAAGCCATTCAAATAGGTCTCGAATCGCTTTCCAGTTATCAACTGAAACTGACAACATATTTCTATAGGGAAGCCATAAGTATCCCCAATGTAATTCAAAATAGAGAAGAATATAACAAGCAACTCTTCGTCAAAGTTGATTTGGCGTTTCTTGTTGACAGGGTTCAAATAGATAGGTCTCCCATCTTGCACGATAGCTGTTTGCGTACCAATAGTACGAGTCCAATTGATTTTATTCAAACCACTATGCAAGTTCTTTACAATGAAGAAAAAGAAACTTTGGTTGTCACGGTTAAACTGCAACAACGACAGAAGAATATCAAGGTAAGTATTGCTCAGTCTGCGTTGACCATTACCCACTTGTGCAATTTGCGAATGATATACAATACTAGTGTCATTTCGCTTGTCGTTCTTGTAAACGACAATGGCACGATAAATCCACACGGCAAACTTATAGATAAAGTTTTTCTCTATTGCATCAAGTGGATTATTTTCGTCCAAGTTGATAATGGTTTCTGGGGTGTATTTCCCAAACACAAGCTCTTCGCCATTCACATCTTTGAGCAATACCTTGGGAAGAATAAACACACAGTCCTTCAGTAGAGTATTGTAGAAATACCCTACATAATGGACTGATACTTTACCTTCGACATTCTCCAAAGCATCAATGCCATGAAGAATGTCTTTGATGTCTGCTACGTTGTATTGATATTCTTCTATTAGTATGCGCATTATTTAACTATTTTCTTAATTGTTATTCCCCATCCCTTTTCATTAACCAAGTTCATTAGGGTATCTGCTTTACCATTGCTACCATATCCATTATGAGCAATATAAAGAAGACTTCCAGAACATTCGATAGCATCCGAACGTTTGCTGTTATCAGTTCGTGCATCATATTGTTCCTTTGATTCTATGAAATGAGGAACAATATTACCTAAAGAAGACCAAGTATTGTAAACTTCTTGTGCTGTAATACCTGGATTTAATTTAATGTACTCTTTTATACATTCTATAGCCAACTTGTTTTTTCCGCATTCCACACCATCGTTCACTGTAAACTTGTCGTGATTTCTGCTACTTGACTCGACTGTGTTTCCGTCTTCGTCTTCTATTATTTCATTTTCATCTTCAATAGCTTTAATTGGTTCTATTTTGAGATTTTTCAAGAACAACTCCACTTTTCCCTCTACGATTTCAGACATCAGTCCTTCAGAAGTATAGAATTTTTCAAAAGACAACTTGCTTCCATCCACATCATTGAAAATGGCATCTACAAATTCATAGTCCTTGAAAACATCATTCCAAAGATAGAAGATTACCTTACCGACAAAAGCCTTTGCTGATATAATTCCATTCTGTGCTTTGCAGAAGAAGTAGCCAAGTTTCTTGTCCTCTGAATTGGTTGTAGAGCCAATCTTCTCATTTATCTTTTCAAGGAACTGCCACCAATCATAGTTATTTCCATCAACCCCTATCACCCAATGCTTCTCTGCATTAGATATAGGCATGTAAGTCCAATCCCAACGACGCTTGAAGGCAGAGTCTATCGGGAATAGGCTCTGGTCGCTTGTATTCATGGTTGCCCATATATAAAGGTTGTTAGGCAAGAGCAGAATGTCACCATTCAACACTTGTGACACAATATCCTTACCTTCATATATAGCGTTTATCTTGTCACTTTGCTCAATAGCCAATCCTGCGAATGCTTTTTGAAGTTGTCGCTTCATATCGGCATCAGCCTTTATTGGATAATCAGAAAATCCATAATCATTACGGTCGAGAAGCTGGAACAAGTCACCAAAGATTTGAGCGCAGTTACCTCTGTTGATTTCTTCTATAACAAGGTACTGTTTATCGTCCTTGTCGTATTTCTTCCAAGCATTGACGTATGCTTGCAGGAATGATTGTGCCACAAACTCATAGACGATTTGTTCCTTATGTAATACCGTAGAACCAATTTTCATAGGTTGACCAAGCTCATCACAAATCGGCAACAAAGCTGTGGTGGGCTTATAGGCACCAACAAAAGAAGAATAATCAGTATCTGGATGGAAAGTTATGCGAATAACATCTTCTTCCTTTGTTTCTTCTTTTATTGTATGTGATTTTCCTGTACCAGGAGCACCATAAAAGATTTGTTGTAAAACACCTTTTTGACTATTTGATTTGTCTGTGCTTGCCTGTACGGATACATTTGGGGCAAGGGAAGTAAACATTTTTATAAAGTTCTCATATAAAGGTCTTGGAATAAAATATAAATAATATTCTCCCAAGTTAGATTTATATACACCGAAATAATCTTCGCTGTTATTTTCTACAGTAAGCTGCAAATCTTTAATAAAGAAATCTTTAATTTGAGATCTTCCATTCTCCCCATTAACATAAGCCTTTCTATCCCCACGAGTTGAAACTTCAGAAAGCTTCAACTCTATATTTTTATTAGTATATTTCTCATACTCGTTGCATAAGGACTTGAATGTTAGATTTATAACGACTTCTGTGTCATCTCTGTTAAATTCAAAAAAATCGTCACACCAACTTCTTCCTAATTCAAATTGTTTTCCACCGTTATCAACTAAATCATTAGCTCTAAAACGTTGTATTTTTAAAGAATTTGTAGCCATAATCACAATATTTTGCCCCATTGCTCTGCCACAGCTTTTGCAAAACCTGGGAATGTTTTACTTCTAAGTCTTCTTCTTTCTTCTGTCGAAATTTTAGTGTTGAAAGAATCTGAGTACCACTTGGGTAAGGAGCGCCCACTTGACAGGACTACTCGTTCACCAGAATCAACCATGTCTGTTGGCACCAATGGAGGAAGATTGTGTAACCATAGACAGGTTTTCTTTGAAGCGGAATCTCCAAACCAAAAAGGTTGAACAATTTGGTCTGGTTTACGATAAACCGTATTCATGCAACCTACAGGGTTTTCTATAGCCCAACGTTTTATATTCGTTTTTGTAAATTGCATAAAGAACTCTTCAGCTTCAGCCTTCATCTTTCTTCTGCCTAAATGATGTGGATGTTCTCTTCTTTGTTCTATAGGCAAACCAGCATCGTCTGGATGATATAGCCATCGAGCACCACTTACAGATAAATATGTACATGGTGGATGGGCAATCATTAAGTCCCACTCTTCACCATCTGGCAGAAAATATTCTTCTCCATTTTCTAATTTACCACCATGATTTGGAATCACCTGTAAAACATCTTGCATAAAATGCCATTCAGGATGTCCTCCGCTACATTCCAAAATGTCACAACTATATGCATTGTGTCCTTTTTCTCTGAAAGCTTTACATATTGCTTGGCTTTCTTCACATGCTATTAATATATTTGCCATTATTGACTAATTATCTTATATATTGATTCTGCTATTGCTTTTGCAAAATTGACAGGCACAGCATTACCTATCATCTTATAGCAATATGCCTTATTCCCTATGAACTCAAAGTCTTTTGGGAAAGACATTAGCAATGCAGCCTCTCGTATTGTTATAAATCTTGCTTGCTCAATATCTGGGTGGATAAACATAAATCCATCTTTTTGCAAATGAGCTACCACTGTTGGAGAAGGTTTATCCCATTCCAAATTTCTATATTTCCTATACAAGGTTTTTTTCCCTGTAACTTTCTCATAGAAGTCTATGGCTTCTTTTTGAGAACATTTATTCATGCCATTTGCAATCCATTCTCTAAAGACATTAATATCCCGAGAGCTACAATGTCGTGGCATATGGAATTTGTCTGATTCGTCTGTGGCATAATGTGAAACATTTTTCCCTTTAATCTTTTCAATTTTATTCATAGGGAAAATAGGTGGTAGATTCCCTATAGCGTCTCTTACCGTATAATGCTTTGAATCTTTATTATTTGATAGTGCATTATAGAAACTTTCTATAGAGAAACCAGAATCATTTTTCACTCCACACAATATAACCCTTTCTCTGTTTTGCGGCACCGAGAAATCATATGCATTATAAACTGCCTCTTTGAATTTGTTCGGACTTAAAATTGTATATCCAATATCAGTAACCGCTTGGTAAATACGCTCAACAACAGGCTTTCCCCCTGGTCTTGCACTTAACATCCCTGTGACATTCTCAAAAATAAATGCTTTCGGTTTAATTTCATCCACAACCTTGACAAAACTTTCAAACAAATAATTTCTATAGTCATCTTGCATGGAATTTTTGTCTGTTGCTCGCCCATGGATAGAATATGCTTGGCAAGGAGGACCACCTATTATTAAATCGACAGTTTCTCCATTAAGCATAAATTTCAGCCCCTTTTGGGCTTCCTCTGAATTATTCTTTGCATATAGTTTTATGGATTCTTGTGACCAATTTCCATAAAGTAATTCATCCGTCCTTTGAATGTCAAAAAAAACAACTCTCTTTTGTGCTTGCTCCAAAGTTTCATTCCATTTTTTGACAAGACGATTCCTTAGAGTCTGCACCATAGGAAGTTCCCATTCTACGTGAGCTAATCCCCTAAAATGTCCAGACTCCATAAAACCTTCAGACAAACCACCGCAGCCTGCAAATAAATCAATAAATGTATATTGTTTTTTCTTTACCATTGTTATTTTTCAGCCCAATCTTTTAAATTATCTCTCACCACCGACAAAAAGTTGATTTCATCAGCGACATCCTCTTGCGAGAAGTTTTCCGAGAGGGTTGAAATAACCTCACTAATTTTATTTATCTGCTCAAAGAGCAATTCTTTCTTATTCTGTTCCATCATTTTTAAATTCTTCAAACCGCACTAAGTCGGTCAGTTCAACATTTAACACTTTTGCTGTCATCATCAGACTTGCCAAGTCTGGCTGACTTGAATTGGTACACCATTTTGATATGGTAGTTTGGTCTTTTCCAAGTTGTTCTGCCAACCAACGATTAGTCCGTTTTTTCTCTGCCAGCACAACTTTCAGTCTGTTCAATTCACGATTAGCCATATTTAATGTATTTCGATATGCAAAGGTACACATTTTATTCCAATTTTCATGAGTTTGCTACTAAAAGTTATGATATTTTAGCAAACAAATGAATATACTTCACTCTTTAAAGGGGCAAAATAACAAAGAAACAATATGCTATTTCAATTCTTAAAAAATTGCAAAAAGGAAGCAAACTTGTATGTTTTTTAAAAATTAGATTTATCTTTGTACCTGTAATCAAAGCGTTCTTTGTATATTGCAAAGTTGTGAAAGAATATAACTCGTTTCTAAATAGTTAGCAGTTACATTCTTTATTACACTTAATTCGCTGATATTCAACCATAAAAGATTTTGTAGTGACTCGCTACGTGCAACAGTTTCAATTATCAAACTCCTATTTTGTAGTAAGACTAATTGTTCATATATATATCGGTTGTTTTCCGTAGCTCATATATCCAAATAAAAAGTAAAGCCCCATCTTAGTACACATCGTTGAGAGGAGTGTTGGGATTTATTGCTACAAAAATGTGGCTTTAATTCGCCTTCTCCAAATATTTTCTAAGAAACCTGCTTATCGGGTAGAGAATTTTACGCAAAAGTTCTAAATTCCATTAATTTCTCCTAGATAGTCATGGGATATTTAGAAAAAAATCGTATCTTTGTCCCCGAATTGAGGTGTTCTTTGCATATTGCAAAATACAGAAACGAGCAGAAGTCCGCTCGTTTCCATATTATTACCTATATCATATAGGCAAACGCCTAACTTCTTGATATTCAACTAAAGTCCAATTTAGTGTGAGTTAGTTTTGTTAACTATTTGTATCTTTCACTGCGCCGCAGAAACTCTATACTCTTTGTGTGCTTAACTGTTTTTTCCTACGGACAAAAGCCAAGATTTCAATGTTTTTTATAGTGTGAAACAAAAAAATACCCAAAGGGACGTTTTTGTGGAAAAAAACAACTATTTTTGCATTTCCTAGGTGATAATACAAACGTCAACTTAGGCAAAGTAAAGAAAGATAGAGAATAAAAGTGTTTTAACCCAAAGCTTCTCCCAATGTGGATACTAATGGCGTTTCTGCCATGAGTATGTTGGGGAAGTTGTTTGCTAAACAAAAGGGTTTATTTTGAAAAGCTAGTACTCGAAGTTGATGAAAAAAATCACGTTCATACGACAACGCGACGCAAAAGATTGCGGCCCAACATGCCTGGCTATGGTAGCCAAATGCTTTGGTCGGAGTTTAGACTTGAAATATATTCGGGAGATCACTGCTTTGAGCAAGGAAGGGGTCTCCCTGTTGGGTATAAGCAAAGCTGCTGAGACAATAGGCTTGAAGTCCATTGGCGGTAGGATCTCTTTTGACACTTTGGTCAATGAAGCTCCTCTTCCATGCATTGTCCATTGGGAGCAGAACCATTTTGTGGTTGTTTATCAGGTCAAAAAAAATCGTAAAGGGCAGTGGCGAGTCCACGTTGCTGATCCAGCCAAAGGACTCTTAGACTATACCAAACAGGAATTCTGTGCTTCGTGGGTTAGTACGAAAACCTATGGTGAAGAAAAAGGTGTAGTTTTACTCTTGGAGCCGACATCGTTTTTTTACAAGCAGGGAGACGCGGTGCCCATGCCAGCCCAAAACCGTCTCCAATTTCTTTGGAGTTACCTCAGTAAGTACAGGCGTTTTTTCACCCAATTAATATTGGGCTTATTGTTCGGCTCGCTAGTGCAACTTATTTTCCCTTTCCTTACTCAAGCTGTCGTTGATACGGGTATAGAGGGGAAGGACATTGGTTTTGTGTGGCTTGTCCTACTTGCGGAGATGATGCTCCTCTTTAGCCGTACCGCCATAGACTTTATCCGTTCTAAAATCCTTCTCCACATTTCTACGCGCATCAACATCTCGCTTATTTCTGATTTTTTCGTCAAGCTAATGAAACTGCCGATGCATTTTTTTGACGTAAAATTGATGAGCGACCTGCTGCAGCGTATAGAGGATCATAGGCGAGTGGAGCGATTTCTCACATCAAGCAGTCTGAGTCTGCTGTTCTCTTTCTTTACCTTCCTTGTCTTTGGCATAGTTTTGGCCGTTTACAATTTAAGCATATTTCTGGTGTTTCTATTAGGGTCTCTTGTCTATGCTGGGTGGATACTAATGTTTCTCAAAAAGCGCAAAGTGTTGGATTATAAGTATTTCGAGCAAGCTGCCCGCAACCAAAACGTGACTTACCAGCTTTTGTATGGCATGCAGGAAATCAAGCTTCAAGGATGTGAACAGCGCAAGCGATGGGAGTGGGAGGATGTGCAGGCCGATTTGTTCAAGGTAAACTTGCAGGCCCTCAATTTGCAACAGATACAGCAGGCGGGGGGAATGGCCATCAACGAGATAAAGAACATTCTCATTACGGTACTGGCCGCTGCTGCTGTCATTCATGGAAACATGTCACTTGGCATGATGCTGGCTGTGCAGTACATTATCGGCCAGCTTAACAGCCCCGTTGGGCAACTGATATCGCTTATTTACTCTTGGCAGGACGTGAGTATCAGTTTGGAGCGTATGAACGAGATCCATGTAGAGAGTGATGAGGAAAACTCGGAGCGTACTGTCAACAGCTATACAGATGATACCCCTAATGGACACTCTGTCACAATAGAGAATTTGACGTTCAAATATGATCCTTATAAGAAACAGGATGTCCTCTCAAATATTAACCTCACCATACCTAATGGCAAGGTGACCGCAATCGTTGGGGCTAGTGGAAGTGGAAAAACCACCTTGCTTAAACTTCTTTTAGGATACTATGAACCCTTGGGTGGAAACATACGAGTGGGAGGAGTAAGTCTTAGCAGGATTAATCTCGCTTGGTGGAGAAGTCAGTGTGGCGCGGTAATGCAGGAGGGGTATCTTTTTTCCGACACTATCGCTCGCAACATTGCAGTTTCGGATGATGAACCAGACATTGACAGAGTGCGTCTGGCTGCGCGTACTGCCAATATTGCTGATTACGTAGAGTCTTTGCCGTTAGGCTATAATACACTGATAGGACAGGACGGGCAGGGAGTCAGCCTGGGACAGCGACAACGCATCTTAATAGCGCGGGTAGTTTATAAGAATCCTGTTTTTGTCTTCCTTGATGAAGCAACAAACTCCCTTGATGCCAACAATGAACGTCATATCACTGAAAAGCTGGAGGATTTTTACAAGGGTAAAACTGTCATCGTTGTTGCGCACCGTTTATCCACGGTCCGCAATGCCGATCAAATAGTTGTTCTTGATGAGGGAAGAGTGGTGGAGATAGGGTCGCACGAGAAACTGATTGCTCTGCGTGGCAAATATTATGCATTGGTGAAGAATCAATTAGAATTAGGAACTTAAGATGAAAGAACATAGTAGTGATCAAAATAACCGCTTTGAATTACGTAGCGACAAGGTGCGCAGTATCGTTGGGCAGATGCCCTCCTCTCTCGTTCGCCATGGTATCGTTGCCATTGGAAGCGTGTTGGTTTGTTTGTTTGTTGTCGCTTGGTTCTTGCCCTATCGGCAGGTTTATTCTGGAACGGCTGTGGTTTCGCATTCGCCAGAAGTTTCTTCTGATAGCACGGGACTGACCGTCTTACTCAGATTTGTAGACAAGCGCCCATCTAGTCTAAGTGGACAAAAACTCCTTTTGATATCACCGCAGGGCCAGCTGGTTGGAAGCATACAAAGCCTTTCTTTGACTCGTGACACTCTGGAACGGCAGAAGTGTTTTTGCCGCTTTAAGTCTTCTGAGTTAAAGAAAGTGGAGTGTCAGACAGTCGATTTTCAAATAGTCTGTTCCTCAGGCAATCTCTTGCAAAAGATGTTGGGTGGAAACTAAGGACGATAGTTGATAAAACCCCAGTACCACCTTGGTGTTACTTAGCTGGTACTGGAGTTTCACTTGGCTTCCATTGCAGTACCACTCGTGTGGGATGGTGCATGGACCTAATTGATGGTTTTGCTTGCTTTCTATATGTTATATTATTCCTATTATATATAGGAAAAGAGGGACACCCTATATGGTATATCGGCTCTCTCGTCAACGCTATCCTGTGCCCCCTCAAGACAGGGCCACATAGACCGCATGGCTCTCGCGCTTCTCGGGAGGCGGGAGCTTCATGTAGTCGCCGTAGAGGTCTGTCAGATAGGCGTCGTAGTCGTGGGGAGCAGGAAACTCCACGCCCTCGAACGTGATTTTTCCCAAAGGCTTGATGCTTGCCTTGTCGAAGGAGACACCGCGCCCGTTGAGGATGGGAATGTCGCTGTAGCGACCTTTGGGGGCGAGACGGCAGACCAGTTTCCACAGTCCGCTGCAGACCATCAGTTTGGCTCCAAACCAGAAAAATTCGGCAAAGGACCGCAGGGAGTAGGTGTGGCTATGGTGGAGGATGGCATTGCTTTTGGAGATGCCCTTCGTCAGCCGCTTGATCCATTTGCGGGAGATGTTGGGATAGTCCTCCATCGGGAATATATCGACGAAGATACCCTTGGCGTAGGGTAGGGCGAAGCTGTCGCCGGGTTCGATATAGAGCGAGTTCAGATCGCGTATCTTCACGATCGGCTCTTTGCTTCCAGGATCCGTTCTCGGC
>ULNE01003991.1_pt1 | contig 11504 bp, 8 predicted proteins | sample 1951831 | NCBI WGS metagenome assembly ULNE01 (sample SAMEA4835568, study PRJEB28245) | human gut metagenome | biome: gut microbiome; material: fecal sample | place: Denmark | collected 2008 | reverse complement strand
CTCGGTCGCAATCACACTCTTAGATGGAGTTCTGAAAAAAAGAATCATACTTATTTCTCTTTTTATATTGTTAATGTATTTATTCTTTCGGTAAGGATACATGGCCTATGTATCGCTTTTCGAGTGCAAAGATAATACAAATTAAAATAAGGACAAAATAAAACGCTTGTTTTTTTATATTTTTAGGTATGTTGCCCGGATTGTGTGCTTTCACAGTGCAGGAAAAGCTGCTGAATGGAGACGCTAATTTGTTAAAAATGAGTGAGAAAGATGAGAAAAATAGAAAAAGTGGTTAAATTTATTTAAATGGATTTGACAAAAGTGGTTTATTCAAGTCTTATTCGTAACTTTGCAATCGAAAAGCAGCGGGTGGATTTTTATTCATCATGCAGCGATTCATAGTATTTAATAATTCAGTAAAATATCAACCATCGTAAAAATTAAAAACCAGAAAATATGAAGCAGAACAAATTTTTAGTAATGGCTTTGATGGCTGGCGCATTGTTGGCCACAAGTTGTGCAAGTAAGAAGGAACTTCAGAATTGCCAGAACGAGAACAGAGAGTTGTCAAGCAACTATCAGAATACAAAGGAGCAGTTGGCTGCTTCTCAGGCTCGTGTAACAACTCTCGAAGACCAGCTTGCTCAGATGAAGAAGGACTATAAGTCTATGCAGAATGCGCTCGACAAGAGTTTGAACAACGCAAGTCAGAACAACATCAGCATCGACAAGCTCGTTGACCAGATCAATGAGTCTAACCAGTACATTCGCCACTTGGTAGAGGTGAAGAGCAAGAGCGATTCTCTCAACATGGTTCTTACCAACAACTTGACCCGCTCTCTCAGCAAGGACGAGTTGAAGGAGGTTGACGTACAGGTAATGAAGGGTGTGGTTTACATCTCTTTGGCTGACAACATGCTCTACCAGAGCGGTAGCTATGAGGTTAACAGCCGTGCTCAGGAGACTTTGAGCAAGATTGCCAAGATCATCATGGACTACAAGGACTACGATGTACTCGTAGAGGGTAATACAGATAACGTACCAGTTAGCACTACAAGTGCCAAGATGAAGAACATCCGCAACAACTGGGACCTCTCTGCTCTCCGTGCATCTTCTGTAGTACAGTACTTGCAGGATCACTTCGGCGTAGATCCTAAGCGTTTGACCGCTGGTGGCCGTGGTGAGTACAACCCTGTAACTACCAACGATTCTGAGGTTGGCAAGCAGCGCAACCGCCGCACTCAGATTATCATCACTCCTAAGCTCGACCAGTTCATGGACTTGATCGACAAGGCTCCAGAGGGTGATAAGTAAATCAGAGATTTTTTAGAGTATCATAAGTAAAATTTAGGAAGCACCAGTGGGCTTAGGCTCATTGGTGCTTTTTTAGTATTACAGGTGCTTTTCTGTATAAATATACTTAAAATAAGAAAGAAAGGCTCAAAGTTTGTGCCGTTTTGAAAGAAAAATGGCGATTTTCTTTCTCTTTTGAGATTTATTTATTAATTTTGCAATCAAATTATTAAGCGTCCATCGCTTAGTGGTTATAAATTGTAATTTATTAATAATACATATATAGGTATTTCGCTTATGGAAAAGATTCAGATGACAACTCCTTTGGTGGAGATGGATGGTGACGAGATGACAAGAATCCTCTGGAAGATGATCAAGGAAGAACTGATCCTTCCTTTCGTAGATTTGAAGTCAGAGTATTATGACCTTGGTTTGCCTTACCGTGACAAGACCAATGATCAGGTGACTATCGATTCTGCTGAGGCTGCCAAGAAATATGGTGTAGCCGTGAAGTGTGCTACGATTACTCCTAATGCCCAGCGTATGGACGAATATCATCTCCACAAGATGTGGAAGAGCCCTAACGGAACCATCCGTAGCATCATGGATGGTACTGTGTTCCGTGCTCCTATCACGATTCCAAGCATTCACCCTTGCGTGAAGAACTGGGAGAAGCCGATTACCATCGCCCGTCATGCTTATGGTGATGTATATAAGAGTGTGGAAATCCGTGCAGATGAGCCGGGAGTTGCCAAACTCGTATTCGAGGGTAAGAGCGGAAAGAAGCAGGAGGTGGAGATTCACAACTTCGAAGGTGCTGGCGTTATTCAGGGTATGCACAATACCGACAAGAGTATCCGCAGCTTTGCTCATAGCTGTTTCAAGTTTGCCATCGATACCAAGCAGGATTTGTGGTTTGCTACCAAGGATACCATTTCCAAGACTTACGATGCACAGTTCCGCAAGATATTCGAGGAAGTGTATGAGAGTGATTACAAGGAGAAGTTTGCTGAACTCGGCATTGAGTATTTCTATACATTGATTGATGATGCCGTGGCTCGTGTTATCCGCAGCAAGGGTGGATTCATCTGGGCATGTAAGAACTATGATGGTGATGTGATGAGCGATATGCTCAGTACAGCCTTCGGCTCTTTGGCGATGATGACCTCCGTATTGGTTTCTCCAGACGGCAAGTATGAGTACGAGGCTGCTCATGGCACAGTAACCCGCCACTACTACCGTTATCTGAAGGGTGAAGATACATCTACCAACCCTATGGCTACCATCTTTGCATGGAGCGGTGCGTTGAGAAAGCGTGGCGAGTTAGATGGCATTCAGGCATTGCAGAATTTCGGCGACCAGTTGGAGGCAGCTTGCTTCGATACGCTGAATGATGGTATCGCCACCAAGGACCTCGTCAACCTGATGGAAGGTGTAGAGGCAAAGGCAGTCAACTCAGCCGGCTTCATTGCAGCCATCCGTGAGAGATTGGAGAAGAGATTAGCATAGTATGATTTGTATATATATATAATAAAGGTGACAAAGGCATAGAAACCTTTGTCACCTTTATTTTTTAGCGAAAACTAATTAACCGTTTACCTGCTTCTTGTATTCCTCAGACAACAAGTCAAAGAAATTATAGCCGATTACCTTGCAGATATGCATGAGCATACCTGTGTCGATAGTAGATTTGCTATAAATCTTATAAATGTTGGTTCTGTGGCAACCAAGTTGCTTTGCGAGCCATACTGTTGTTTTTCCTTGTCTTTTGAGTTCCTGTTTTATGCGTTCCCCAATGACCAAGGAGCAATTGTTAGTTTGATCTGTCATTTTCTTATTCTCTTTAAATACTAATAAATTCAATATGGATGCAAAATTACGAAATAAGATTGTAATCAAACGAATTTTTTGGTAGCTAATGTGACGACACGCTATTAAAAAAGTATAAATGCGGAAACCAAATGAAACCTCTTTGTTCTATTTGTTTTGCTTACTGACACATTTTTCCTCTATTTCCTATCTTTTTTGTGTCTATTTTGTTTTGGTTTACATTTTATACATAAGAAAAGTACAAATCATCTGTTGTACGTAATTATAATTCCTTAATTTTGCACCCTGTTAAGGCACACAGTCTAAAAACTATGCGATGCGGCTACAGAAAGCTACACATTATTATATATAAGATATTAGGCTTTTCTAAAAACGCGTAAGCAAACAAGATTTCTAAGACATTACATAAACAAAAATATATTGTATAAAGTAAAAGATAGATTTATTATGAAAAAGTATTTACTTACTATGCTCGCTGTGTTAGTAGGTTCTAACATGTGGGCTCAGTCGTTCTCTTATGATGGGAGCAACAAGACTTTGACTATTGAAGTCACTACAGATTTGTCTAATGACAATGATGCAGCTGGCAAGGTACAGACTGAGGTCGCAAATCGCAAACCTGAGACTGTTATTGTAAATGGCGGTGGTAAAATCAATAGTGACTTTATTAAGGCTATTTTATATAATAATGCTTATGGGACGCCTTATGCTGTTGCTAATGAAGATACCAAGACTTTGGATTTGGGAGATGTTGTTTTAGTAGATTGGACTGCTAATACTTTTAAAAATAGTGGGGGTAACCTTGATGATAAGACTCAAATTCAAACCTTGAAACTTCCAAAAGCAGAGGATAATAAGGTGCCAGATGAAGCATTTAATAGTATGTGGGGATCTACTCTAAAAATAGTTGTTATCCCTGAAGGTACGGTAGAAATAGGTAAGAGTGCATTTTATGGTATTAATAGTCTTTCTTCGGTATCTTTTCCAAGTTCTTTAAAAAAGATAGACGATTTGGCTTTTGCTAATCTAAGTAATTGGAAAAGTGTAGAACTTAATGATGGCTTAGAGTTTATTGGTAATTCTGCATTTTTGAATTGTAATGCAATCGTAAATAAGACTCTTGAGATACCTGCAACTGTAAAATATATAGGTCCAGGTGCATTTTGTTTCCGTCAATATCAAGAGGTCTATTTCTTGGGTAAAGAGGCTCCTTTGTGTCCTTTAGGTAAGGTAAAAGGTAATAATCTTGAAGGTCTTTTTGGTCCTTTTGGAGCAGAAAGTTTAATGGGAAATGGTGGCTTTAATTCTGCTGCTGGTGAACTTGCTGATGATGCAGCCAACCAAGGAGTAGCTAATCGTGAAAATTATAAAAATGGTGCTTATTTTTGCATCATGCATTATCCTGAGAATTTGTCTGATGAGCAGAAAGCTAAATATACGGATATAACAAAGACTTATGTGACTTGGGAAGGTAATGAACATGGTCAGACCACAGGCTTTCATTATGGTGCAACCCGAAAGGTCGGAAAAGAGAGTTCTACACTTTCTTGGAATGGATTTCAGACATATAGTGGAATTGTTAATCCAGGTTATAAAGATACTTACCTTGGCGACCAATATATTTGGCCTAGTCAGACACAGTGGTTACGTTCTTACATTACTGCCTCTAATGGTTTGTGCTGGGATGGTGTTACAGAATATAAGCCAACTTTGACAGCTGAACAAATCGCTTTGTTGCGTGAGGCTGGTTTTACTACTGATAAATATTCAGAGGATGATTTGGCGAAAATTGCTTATGTTGGTACTCGCCAGTTTGTATTGGGTAATGGAGATGTAAAGAGACAAACTCATGATTATCCTTTGGACGTAAAGGGTGGTAAGTGGTACACATTCTGTGTTCCTTTCAATATGACAAAGAAAATGATCGATCAGGCTCTTGGTGAAAATACCCAGGTTTGTCGTTTTTCTTCTGTAGAGCGCAAGTTTGATAATGACCAGAATAGAAATCATATCACATTGCTTTTCAGAGATGATGTTTATAAGCATAAAACAGAAAAGGTAAATGGCGTTTATGCTACTTTCAATCTTGAAGCGATGGCTCCTGCTGATGACGATATTGTGATTTATGCGCATGAGTCTTATATGATAAAGCCTACAAAGACTTCTGAAAATGCGGCAGATTACGTAGTAAGCATTTATGAATCTGAAGAAGGTAGTCCTCTTCCTACTTATGTAGTGGCAAAAAACAGAGTGTTGAGCAATGGTATGGAACGCCAGTCAGAGAGTGATGAAGACTTATATCGTTTTATAGGTAACTATTTGGATAATAGTAGAACCAAGGTAGTTCTTCCTCAGTATGTATATTTCTTTGGTAGAATGAATCCTTCTGATTATGGTCAGTTCTGGTTCTATGATGGTAGTTCTTCAGTAACTTGGAAATCTAATAGCTGTATTGTTCAGACCAAACATATAGCTACCGCTAATGAAGATGCAGAGTCTTTCTTCAATGTTGTTAATGGTGAAAATTTGGCTAAGCAGTTCTCTATCTTTGGAGAAGATTCTTCAGATAAAGGTACAACTGGTGTAGAAACTGTTACTATCGTTGCAGGAGAAGAAAGTAATGCTACTGTTTATGACTTGAGTGGTCGCATTGTTAGCCGCAATGGTGAAACTACAGTTTTGCCAAAGGGCATCTATGTAAAGAATGGTAAGAAATTTATTGTAAAGTAAGATTTGAATATGAAAATATATATTAAGCCAACAATCTCAGTTGTCTATTGTTCTATTGATTCTGCGGTTTTGGCAGCATCACCAAATAATGGTAGCGGTTCTGCTCATTGGGGAGAGTCTGATAGTAGCTCAATTACAGGAGGTAGCAATAGTGGTAGCAGCAGCGGTGGAACAAAATATCCTGGTTCTACATCCGCAAAGGACTATAGTTATAATGCTTGGGAAACTTGGGATGAGTTTTAATAGATTTGTATGATAGTAAAGTAATGCTTTTTATATTGCAGAGAGTGCTGTCCAAATATGGATATGACACTCTCTGCTTTTCTTTATTTAATGATTATCTTCATTTGCTTGGTTTTATTATGGCTGCTTACATTCAAGACATACATGCCTTTAGGTAGGCTGCAAGCATTCATGTGAATAGTATTTCCTGATTGAGAACAAGAAAGAACTTTTTTTCCTTCTATATTATATAATGTACCGGTTAACGAAGTGGCCCCTGCACAAAATGCCTCATAGTTGTTTGTAGAAACGCAACGAATGATGAAACTCTTTTCTGTAGGTGTATTTATCAGGGTTGCTTCATTCTCATTGAGAATATACATTAAGCCTGCATAGGCATCCACTTTTCCTGCTCCAGCTTGTCGTCCTTCGCTTTTGAAATAATTTCCTTCATTGCAAGCAATATCATTATTGGCAGTTTGCATGGTGATTTCTCTAATTTGCTGGTGGGTGAGAGCGGGATTAGCTTCAAGCCAAAGTGCTGCAATACCTGCCATATAAGGGGATGACATGGATGTGCCTCCCATTGCACAGAATGAATAGACGTTTCCTTGAAAGGAATCGCTACGGGTAATGCTGCGCTTATCTAATCGGTTGTATCTGTTGAAACTTGATTCCAAATATGCACCAGGTGCACATATATGTGGGAGTTCTTGACCATCATAGCGTGTGCCAAAACTTGAATAATAGGTGATTTCCCCTTCTTTAATTCCCCATTTGTTATAATTAGAATTAGTTAGGGTTTTGGTACTATTGTTAGCAAGTTGTAAACTGACTGTTGTATTATAGGCACCAACAGCAATAACTTCTTTTGCACACGATTGTTCTGTTATCGTTCCATTACTGGTCAATCCTATTTTCCAATTTTTAAAGCCTTTAGAGAAAGGGCATTCGCTATCTGTATAGGAGGATATTTTCTGCCCTTTTTGAGCTTTGATAATATATCCTACTCTGTAATCGGAACTCCCTAATTGTAGATTGTCGGCTTTTATTGCAAATCCCGACATACCATCGTGTATTTCTTCTTTTGCGATATTGATAGACCCATTGATGATTCCATCATTCCATTCTAAAGACAGTACTTCATCTTGTTTTACTACATCGTAAGTCTTGATGATTTCTTCGTTAGTATAATTGATAACTGCAATTTGGATATCTATCGGACTGGCATTATCTGTTGCTATGTAGTTTAGAATTTTGTTTCCGCTAAGGTATAAATCGTATATAGCTCTCATTTCTTCTTTATCACTTTCGAAAACATGCTTTTGAACAATAGGTTGGTCTGCATAGTTTCCAGCTGATACGCATGCCACAATATCGTATTTGTTGATAATTTCGTCTAAAGCTTGTAGAAATAGACTACTACCATCATGAGGTCCAAAGAAGTTGCCGTATGACAGGTTGATGACAAGTCTTTGGTTGTGCCCTTTGCAATACTCTCCCAGTTGTACAAGGTAATTAAGTTCTTCTACTTTGGCAATGACAGGTTCTATAGCTAAGTCTGCATTGGGGGCAACACCATGAATTTGGAAAGAGTCACCATTGAAATTTCCTGCTGCAATACCGCTAACATGTGTTGCATGACCAGAGTATTTGTTATCTGTGGTAAACGAGGACATTTCATCGGAATCAGTAATGAATTGATTCTTTTTGTTTTCTATCACTTTGAATCTGCTCACCCCATTTTCATCAAGGAACATGGCATGATTGGGATCAAATCCATCATCTAAGAGTCCAATCATTACGCCTTTTCCTGTATATGGCAGAAAGGAATTTTCAATACGATCTTGTGCATTTGGACTTATATAACCTTTGTGAATTAGGTCAACGCCAGTACTGGCATTTGCCCTTGTAAGCATCAGTTTCATTTTGTTTTCGCCAAATGAAATGCGCTCCACATCTTCAATCTCTGCCAATATTTCGAGACTGTCTGTGGTTAGGTTTACTATGCAAAAATTATTGCACAAGGGTTTTGTGTTGAATCCTCTGTCTGAAAGAATAGAAGGTTCAAGACCATCATGTAACTTTACCAAAGCATGTATGCGTTGTGTAGTGTTTGGGTTGACATGACTTTCTCCATATGATTTTGCTAAAGTAGCATTTTGCAAGTTAGCTTGCTTCATTCTTTGTATCTCTAATATGCTCTGAGCATCGAACTTTTGGGTTCCTACGACCTTAAAGTTGTCAAATGCCATGCCATTCATGGCGAAACTCATTGCAAAAATAGTGATACATAGTCTTTTGGCTAGATTCTTTTCGGTCATAAAATGTAATATAGTATAAGTAAAAGATGAATTACAAATCCAAAGATAGGTAAAACATTTGACAATAGCAAGTTTTGTAACGTTTATTAACGCAGAAACGGGCTTTTTTCTTGCTTTTGTAGAATGTGTTTTTCTTGTGTTCGGAAACAGCAGATGATTTTACAGGAATCAGGCAGTAATGATTCCCGTCACACTTTTTACTTGCTTTTGAAATGAAATTGTAATAGAATGTAATGCGTGTTACAGATTTTTTGTCGTATCTTTGCACCCGAGGAAAGACCTCAGGCTATATATACATTATTATATATTATAAAGATGGACGAAAAGAACTATAAAATCCTTGTGGTGGATGATGAGCAGGACCTCTGTGAGATTCTGAAATTTAACTTGGAAACCGAGGGGTATCAGGTAGAAACTGCCAACTCGGCTGAGGAAGCTCTGGAGAAAGACATTGCTTCCTACGACCTCTTGCTGCTCGATGTGATGATGGGAGGTATGAGCGGATTCCAGCTGGCGAAGAAACTCAAGGAGAATGTGGCTACGGCTCAGATTCCTATTATATTCCTGACGGCTCGCGATACTGAGAACGATACCGTTACCGGTTTCAATCTCGGGGCAGACGACTATATCTCCAAACCTTTCTCTATCCGTGAGGTGATGGTGCGTGTGAGGGCTGTCATCCGCCGTACTGCCGATAAGCAGGGCAAGGATGCTGAACCTACCGTCATCAGCTATCAGGGATTGGTGCTCAATATCGACAAGAAGACGGTGAGCATTGATGGAGAGAATGTGCCTTTCACCAAAACAGAATTTGAATTGCTCCGACTTCTCCTGGAAGAGAAGGGAAGAGTGTTCTCCCGCCAGGAACTCATCGACCGCGTATGGCCTAAGGATGTGCTCGTGCTCGACCGAACGGTGGATGTCAACATCACCCGTATGAGAAAGAAAATCGGTAAGTTTGCGAAGTGCATCGTCACCCGACTCGGCTTCGGATATTATTTTGATGCGTGATAAGAAAGGATTTTATCTATGCTGAAAATAAAAAAGACGAAATCCAAAGTTGGGCGAAAACTGTATCTCATGGTGCTGACGGTGTTCCTTGTGTTCGCTGTCAGTTTTATCATGTTCCAGCAGACTCGTGAGAAACAGTATAAGATCAGTACGCTCACGATGAAACTGGAAAACTACAACGCCCTCTTAGCGGAGGATCTCTCGCTGGCTCATGATAGAGGAATCATCTTGAGCAACGGCGATAGTCTGGAGACTCTGCCCAGCGTGAGTCGCTCGAAACTCGTCGTGGCGGAAACCAAACTGAATGCTTTCATCCGTGAACATGAAAGCAAGGATCTGCGTGTTACCCTGATAAGGCCCGACGGCAAGGTGGTGTACGACAATATGAGCAAGCACTATGACCGTTTTGCCAATCACTTGAACCGCAAGGAGATACAAGAGGCGCTGAAGAATGGACAGGGATCGAGCGTGGAACGAGAGTCGAAGACCCTGAAGCAGGATTACTTCTATGTGGCTTCCTATTTCCCTGCCGACTCTATCATCATCAGAAGTGCCTTGCCTTATAATGATGATCTCTCTAAATCGCTGCAGGCTGACCAGCATTACATCTGGTTTGCCGTTTTCGCCATCATCATCCTGACCATCGTACTCTACCGGTTCACCCATCGGCTGGGCAAGAATATTGCCAAGCTCCGCATCTTCGCCTACAAGGCTGATCATAACGAGAGCTTAGAGATAGAGGATCTGGCTAAATTCCCGGATGATGAACTGGGTGAAATCGCTGAACGCATCATCAAGATGTATAAGCGTATCCAGACCACCCGAAGGGAACAGGATATCCTGAAACGGCAACTGACGCAGAATATCGCTCATGAACTGAAGACTCCGGTGGCGAGCATACAGGGCTATCTGGAGACGATACTCGACAATCCGCATATCAGCGAGGAGATGAAGGAGCAGTTCCTGCAGAGATGTTATGCGCAGAGCGAACGGCTTACCTCCCTGCTGAGAGACATCTCGACGCTGAACAGACTGGACGACGGTTCGGACATGATAGACTTCGAGGCGGTGGATATCACGAAGATGGTGGGAGACATCATGAGGGAAACGGCGCTGGAAAGGGAGGAGCACAAGATGGGGTTCCACAACCTGCTGCCTGAGCGCATCGTGGTGAAGGGAAACCGCAGTCTGCTCTATAGTGTGTTCCGCAATCTTACTGATAATGCCATTGCCTATGCCGGTGACGGAACGACCATCACGCTGGAGGGTAAGGAGATAGGCAACAAGTGGCACTTTGTCTTCAGAGATAATGGTCAGGGTGTGCCGCAGGAGCATATCGCCCGCCTCTTCGAACGCTTCTACCGTGTGGATAAGGGAAGGAGCCGAAAAATGGGTGGAACGGGACTGGGGCTTGCCATCGTGAAGAATGCCGTGCTGCTGCATGGGGGAACCATCCGGGTGAATAACTTGCCGGAGGGTGGTTTGAAATTTGAGTTTACTATCAAGAAATAAATCTTAAAAGTCGCAAGGAGTTTCGTCTTTGCGACTTTTTTTATGTACCTTTGCATCTCTATTAACAAAAATATAATGATGAATCAATTTACTAAGATTATCGCAGCGCAGCTCAAACTGAGAGAGCAGGCTGTCGAAAATACATTGGAACTGCTCGAAGAGGGCTGTACTATCCCTTTCATCTCCCGATACCGTAAGGAGAAGACGGGTAATATGGACGAGGTGAACATTGAAGCCATCGCCCAGGCTAACGATAAACTCAAGGAGATGGCGAAACGTAAGGAAACCATTCTCAAGACGATCGATGAACAGGGAAAACTGACGGATGCACTCAAGAAGCGTATCGAGGAATGCTGGGACGCTACGGAACTGGAAGACATTTATCTGCCTTTCAAACCGAAGCGCAGAACCCGTGCACAGATTGCTCGTGAGGCGGGATTGGAACCTTTGGCACAAACTCTGCTCTTCCAGCGTGAACGTAATATCATGCAGGTGGCTAAGAAATATGTGGGTGACAAGGTGGCTGATGCTGATGCTGCTATTCAGGGCGCCAAGGACATCATCGCTGAAATGGTGAACGAG
>ULNE01018186.1_pt1 | contig 11507 bp, 8 predicted proteins | sample 1951831 | NCBI WGS metagenome assembly ULNE01 (sample SAMEA4835568, study PRJEB28245) | human gut metagenome | biome: gut microbiome; material: fecal sample | place: Denmark | collected 2008 | reverse complement strand
TTGAATACCGAACACATTCAGTAAAATTTTCTGGATAAGCATCAATTGCCAAATTCTTAGGCATATTCATTCTCCTTTTTAATAATCTTAGTACATAGTACTAAAAATAGTATAGCATATTTTACATAAAATTGCAATTTGTGTAAAATAGTAATATATATATAAAACAAGCATATATAAATAATATACTTGCCAAAGGAATGTGAAATAAATGTGAATTTTATTTTAAATATATTGACAATAAAAATAAATGGGTATATATTATTAGCAAACAGTAGAACAGAGTGCTAATAATATTAATAAATGATATAAAATAAAAAAGGAGGTAATTTTATGATAAAACCAGTTGCAGACAGAGTTTTAATTAAAATGGAAGAAGGAGAAGAAACAACAAAAAGTGGAATAATATTATCAACATCAGCAAAAGAAAAACCACAAATAGCAAAGGTAGTCGCAGTAGGACCAGGTGGTAATGTAGATGGAAGTAATGTTGAAATGTACATAAAAGAAGGACAAAAGGTTATAGTAAGTAAATATGCTGGAACAGAGGTAAAATATGAAGGTGAAGAATATTTAATTGTTAAGCAATCAGATATTTTAGCTATAGTAGACTAGAACATTTAACACAGTTTTGAATTTAAAATTTAAAAAATTAAGTTATGGAGGTAGGAAAATGTCAAAAGAAATTAAATATGGCGAAGATGCTAGAAAAAAATTATTAGATGGTGTAAATAAGTTGGCAGATACTGTAAAAGTTACACTTGGACCTAAAGGTAGAAATGTTGTATTAGATAAAAGTTTTGGTGCACCACTTATAACTAATGATGGTGTAACAATTGCAAAAGAAATAGAACTAGAAGATCCATATGAAAATATGGGAGCTCGTTTAGTAAAAGAAGTATCTGTAAAAACAAATGATATTGCAGGTGATGGTACAACAACTGCTACAGTTTTGGCACAAAAAATGATAAAAGAAGGGGTTAAAAATGTTGCAGCAGGTGGTGACCCAATGGCAATAAAAAGAGGTATGGACAAAGCTGTAAATGTGGCAACTGTTGCACTAAAAGAAATAAGTTCTAAAGTAAATGGTAAAGAAGATATTGCAAGAGTAGCTGCTATATCTGCAAATAATTTAGAAATAGGTACACTAATTGCAGATGCAATGGAAAAAGTATCAAAAGATGGTGTAATTACAATAGAGGAATCAAAAACATCTTCTACAGATGTTGAAGTTGTAGAAGGAATGCAATTTGATAAAGGATATGTTTCACCATATATGGTTACAGATACAGAAAAAATGGAGGCTATACTAGATAATCCATATATATTAATTACAGATAAAAAAATAAGCAATATTCAAGAAATATTACCACTACTAGAAGCATTAATGCAAAACTCAGGAAAATTATTAATTATAGCTGATGATGTGGAAGGAGAAGTTTTATCTACTTTACTTGTAAACAAATTAAGAGGTGTTTTAAATGTAGTAGCAGTAAAAGCACCAGGCTATGGTGATAAAAGAAAAGAAATGCTAGAGGATATTGCAATATTAACAGGAGGAGAAGTTATAACATCTGATTTAGGTTTGGAATTAAAAGATACAACTTTAGAGCAATTAGGTAGAGCAAGACAAGTAAAAATACAAAAAGAAAATACGATTATAGTAGATGGATTAGGAAATAAAGAAAATATTGCAGATAGAGTAAAACAAATAAGAGCTGCACTAGAAGAAACCAAAAGTGAATATGAAAAAGAAGGACTACAAGAAAGACTTGCAAAATTGGCAGGTGGTGTTGCTGTAATACAAGTTGGTGCAGCAACAGAAGTTGAAATGAAAGAGAAAAAATTAAGAATTGAAGATGCATTATCCGCAACAAAAGCAGCAGTAGAAGAAGGAATAGTAGCAGGAGGAGGAACAGCATATATTAATATTTTACCTAAGGTAGAAGGATTGGTAAAAGAATTAAAAGATGATGAAAAACTAGGAGCAAAAATTGTATGTAGTGCATTAGAAGAGCCCGTAAAACAAATAGCAAGAAATGCAGGATTGGAACCAGCAGTTATATTAGAAAAAGTAAAATCAAGTAGCGAAGGTTTTGGATTTGATGCTGCAAAAGAAGAATATGTAGATATGAAAAAAGTTGGAATAGTAGATCCAACAAAAGTAACAAGAAGTGCACTTCAAAATGCAGAAAGCATAGCTTCTATGATACTTACAACCGAAAGTATAGTAACAGATAAAAAAGAAGAAAAATGTGGATGTGGAGGACACAATGACATGCCAGCTGGAATGGAAGGTATGTATTAATAATATTAATAAAAATAGATATGAAATTTTAAAATTTCATATCTATTTTTTTATGTGCTTAATTAGCAACCACATCCGTTGTTGCATCCTCCACCGCAGCAGCAGCAAAGAATTATTATTAATAATATTATCCAGCAGCAATCTCCACCAAAACCGAAACCGCCACATCCGCATCCTCTATTTTCTGGCATCACATTTCCCCCCTTTCAAATACAATTAATTTTTCTAGGGTATTTTAGTTATTACAGCAACATCTATTGCCACATCCGCAACAGAAAAGTAGTACGAAAAGAATAATGAACCATAAAAATTCACTATTGCAACCACAACAATTTCCCATCTTAGCAGACCTCCCTATGTGAAATTCTTTATTTCTCTTGTTCTTTTGTATATGTTATATAGTATTCAGAATATAAAAAAATGGTTACACAAATAAAATATAAAAAAATAGTACACAAATTATTAATTAAATGATATAATTCGACTAGAATAATTTACATATAAAAAAAGGAGCAAAATATGGGAAATATAGTATTATTAGATGATTTAACAATAAATAAAATTGCAGCAGGAGAGGTAATAGAAAGACCAGCATCTGTTGTTAAAGAAATGGTGGAAAATTCAATAGATGCAGGTGCAACAAATATCAATGTAGAAATTAAAAATGGGGGAATTTCATATATTTGTGTTTCTGATAACGGAAAAGGAATACAAAAAGATGATATGGAAATTGCATTTGAAAGGCATGCAACAAGTAAAATAAGACAAGCAAGTGACCTAGATGTTGTGAAATCTATGGGGTTTAGAGGAGAGGCTTTAGCAAGTGTTGCAGCTATTGCACATGTAGAAATGGTTTCTAAAACACAAGAAGAACAAATTGGAAATAGAATTGTAGTTGAGGCAGGAAAAACATTAGAGTTTGAAGAAACAGGATGTGCTAATGGAACAACAATAAAAGTTACCAATTTATTCTTTAATACACCGGTAAGATATAAGTTCCTAAAAAGAGATTTTACAGAAGGTGGTTATATAGAAGATGTTATTTCAAGAATAGCATTAGTAAATCCTAATATTGCATTTAAATTAGTAAGCTCTGGCAAAACTGTAATTCAAACAAACGGAAATGGCAAGTTACAAGATGTTATATACAGTATTTATGGTAAAGATATTGCAAGTAATGTTTTAGATGTAGATTATTTATATGAAGAAATGCATATAACTGGAGTAGTTGGAAAGCCAGAAATAGCAAGAAGTAATAGAAGTAACCAATTATTCTTTGTTAATAAAAGATATATAAAAGATAAAGTTTTAACAGGAGCAACAGAAAAAGCTTTTAAAGGAATGATTCCAATTGGAAAATATGGATTTATAATATTAAATATAGACATGGAACCTACCAAAGTAGATGTTAATGTTCACCCTGCCAAATTGGAAGTTAGATTTCAAGAAGAAAATAAAGTATTTAAAGCAATATACCATGCTATTCAAGATACTTTACTAAAAGCAGAACTTGTTGCATCACCAGAAAAAGAAATAGAAGATAATAAAGAAGTAGTAGAAGAAGTAAAAAAAGCAAATACATTTAGTAATTTATTTAATAAAATTACAAGTGGAATAAATAGTAATAACATACAAGAAAATGAGAAAAAACCTAATATAATAGAAGAAATGTATAATGCAAAAAAAGAGGAACTATCAAATACTCAAGTAATTAATACACAAGAAATAAAAGAAAAATTAAATAAAGCTGAACATGATGAAAATGCTGTTTCTAGTCCAGATATATCTATTGGAAATATATTAACAGATTTAGCAAAAATGAAAGCAGACTTAGATATTAATAAAAATGAGAATAACATAGATGTATTAGCAAAAGATGACTCTATAGAAGAAAAAATAAGTGATACAAAAGAGAAAATACAAGAGTTAAACAACTTAAATATTCCAGAGAGTTTTGATTCAATGTATGAAAAAACATTTGGAGAAGCAACTGTTGCACAAAAAGAAAAAATAGAAGAAGAAAATAAAAAGATTGATGCATATGACATTATAAGTGATGATAATAAAATATCTGTATTTGAAGAACAAGAAAAATATAATACCAAACCAGTATATAAAATTATAGGAATAGTGTTTACAACATATATAATAATAGAAATAAAAGATGAAATGTATATTATAGATCAACATGCAGCACATGAGAGGATTATGTATGAAAAAATAAAAAAGAATTATTATTCTAATGAAGAAAAAGAATCACAACTATTATTATTACCAGATGTTATTACTCTAACACATAAAGAAATGGATATAGCAAGAGATAATATAGAGATCTTTGAAAAAGCAGGGTTTGAATTAGAAGAGTTTGGCGAAAACACAATTAAATTAAATGGAGTACCACCTGTATGTTACGATTTAGATACAAAAGAGTTATTTCTAGAAACTTTAGATGAAATTAATACTGTGGCTAGAACTGCAAAACAAGAAATTGAAGAGAAATTTATTGCAACAGTGGCATGTAAATCAGCTGTTAAAGCACATATGGCATTAAATAATCAAGAAGTAGAAAAACTTTTGGATGAATTATTAGAATTACCAAATCCTTTTACTTGCCCTCATGGAAGACCTACCGCAATTAAAATGGACAAGAAGGATATTGAGAAAAAATTTGCTCGTAGAAAATAAAAAATATATACAAATGAATAATGAAGAATTAATAATTAACAATGAATAATACGGTGTAAGGGCGGAACCCTGTGTCCGCCTGCAAATTATAAAAATGCGAAGGGAAAAATTATATGGAGAAATCTAAAGTAATCGTGATTTGTGGCCCCACAGCATCTGGAAAAACTGCCTTATCAATTGAACTGGCTAAAAGAATAAATGGTGAAGTTGTATCTGCTGATTCAATGCAAATTTATAAGGATATGGATATAGGAAGTGCAAAAGTAACAAAAGAAGAAATGCAAGGAATAAAACATTACCTAGTGGATTGTGTTTCTCCAGATGAAAGATATAGTGTTGCAAATTACAAACTAGATGCTAAAAAAGCAATAGAAGAAATATTAAAAAAAGGTAAAACTCCAATTGTTGTTGGAGGAACAGGATTATACATTGATGCTCTAATATATGAAATAGAATATCAAGATGTAAAGATAAATGAAAGCTATAGAAAAGAACTAGAAAGTATAAAACAAAATCAAGGATTAGAAGTATTGTATGAAAGAGCTGTAAAAATAGATCCAGAAGCAATGAAAAAGATTAGCCCAAATGATTCTAAAAGAATAATGAGAGTTTTAGAAATATATGAGGCAACAGGAAAAAATAAAACAGAGCAAGAAGCAGAATCTAGATTAAAAGAAATACCATATAATTATAAAGTATTTGCTATTACAATGGATAGAGAAAAGCTTTATGAAAGAGTTAATAAAAGAGTAGACATTATGATAGAAAATGGCCTAATAGAAGAAGTAAAAGAATTATTAAAAAAATATAAAGAGTTTCCAACAGCAATGCAGGCTCTAGGCTATAAAGAAGTAAAAGAATACTTAGATGGGAAACTAACTAAGCAAGAAATGATAGATAAAATAAAACAAGAATCAAGAAGATATGCCAAAAGGCAATTAACATGGTTCAGAAAAAATAAACAAACAATTTGGATAGATGGTTTAAATGATATGCAAAAAAACATAAATATTATTTTGGAGGAAAGCAATATTGGCTAAAAAAGTTAAAAAACCTCAAGTTAGGGTTAATGTAAAATTAATAATTACAATGATAATAGTTTTGATTTTTGTTATATGTTTAATATATAATGTCGTTTCATTATTTATTAATCCGTCAGATACATTTATGATAGATAATGGAAAAATATCTTCTTCAGAACAGGTTACAGGATATATTATTAGAGATGAGAAATTATTTCAAGGAGAAAATTATAAAAATGGAATATCTCAAATAAAAACTGAAGGACAAAGAGTAGCAAAAGGAGATCCTATATTTAGGTATTACACTAATAATGAGGAAGATCTTGTAAAGAAAATATCAGATTTAGATACACAAATACAAGAAGCAATGGAAGAAGGAAATAAAATATATTCAAGTGATATATCTGTTTTAGAAAAACAAATAGAAGAAAATATCAATTTAACAACTAAAACAAATAAACTTAGTGATATAGCAGAGTATAAGAAAAATATTACTAATGCATTAACTAAAAAATCAAAATTAATAGGTGATTTGAGCCCTTCAGGGTCATATATAAAAAAATTGGTTTCTCAAAGAACTAAATATGAAGAACAACTAAACTCTGGTTCAGAATATATTAATGCAACAATTAGTGGAATGGTTTCATATAAAGTAGATGGTTTAGAAGAAACTTTAACCATTGATGGATTGTCTAATTTAACAGAAGATAGTTTAAACAAATTAAACCTAAAAACAGGTGCAATGGTACCTACTAGCGAAGAAAAAGGAAAGATTGTTAATAATTATTATTGCTATATCGCCACTGTTTTAAATTCAGAAGAAGGAAAAAATGCTCAGATAAATGATAAAGTTGATTTAGTATTATCTACAGGTGACAGAATAAAAGCCAATATCGAATATATATCAGAGCAAAGTAATGAAAAGAGACTTATTGTTTTAAAAATTACCAAATGCGTTGACAAATTAATAGATTACAGAAAAATATCTTTTGAAATAGTTTGGTGGAGTGCAGATGGACTAAAAGTTCCAAATTCATCAATACTAAAAGAGGGAGATAAAACATACATTATTAGAAAAAGAGTTGGATATACTGACAAAATTTTAATAAAAGTATTAAAAGAAAGTAAAAATTATTGCATCATCGAAAACTATACTAGTTTAGAGTTAAAAGAGTTAGGATATACTGTTGACGAAATTAGAAATATGAAAAATATAAGTTTATACGACGAAATATTATTAAAAGCAACAAAATAATATTACAACAATATTACACATATATTAAAAAAAAATTACAAATATGAAAAAGTATTGACAATAAACCTAAAAAGTAAGATACTAATTACAGTTAATACTAAGGAATTATTTAGGAGGTTTAGTAATGGCTGGAGCTATTGTAAATAAAATATGGGAAGCAATGGGATTAAATGCTCATAACGAAGATGAAGAATATTATGAAGATGATGAAGTAATGGAAGAAGAACAACCACAAGAAGAAGTGGGAGGATTCTTTAAAAGAAATAAAGTAGTAAATATGCCACAAACTCAAGTTAGAATGGTTATTTCTCAACCAACTAGCTTTGAACAAGCTGAAGAAATATGTACATATTTAAAAAACAGAAAATCTGTAATTGTTAATTTAGAATATGTTAACAAAGATGTTGCAAGAAGAATTGTAGATGTAATGAGTGGAGCTGTTCATGCTTTAGATGGACATATCCAAAAAATATCTAATTCTATATTCTTAATTGCACCTACTTATTATGAAATTTCAACAGAAATGGCAAGAGATGAAATAAAAAATAAACTTTCAGTTTCATGGTTGAAAAATGGTTAATAATAAAGTATAATTATAATGCAAGGGCGGACAAACATAGCTGTCCGTCCATTTTTAAAAAATAATGAAGGGAATGGTATTATATGATAACACCACTAGATATTGAAAACAAAAAGTTTTCTAAACAAATAGTAAATGGATATAGTGTAGATGAAGTAGATGATTTTTTAGATGATTTAACAGTTGATTATGAAAAATTATATAAAGAAAAATCAGAAGATAAAGCTAAAATAGAAAAATTAGAACAAGATATGGAACATTATAAAACTATAGAATCAACATTACAATCTACTTTAATAATGGCTCAATCAACAGCAGAAGAAGTAAAAGAAGTAGCAAATAAACAAGCAGAGCAAATTATAAATGAAGCTAAGACTAATGCAAAAAAAGAGTTAGATTCATTAGAAAATGAAATAGCATTAAAAAAGCATGAATTAGATGATATGCAAAAACAATTTGATGTTTACAAAGCAAAAATGGAATCTTTGTTAATATCACAATTAGAAATATTAAAAGAAATAAATAAAGATTAAAAAACAAGCAGCAGCTTGTTTTTTTTATGTACTTATTGACTTTTTACCTAATTAATTATATACTAATTACATAAAAATTAATAGGAGAAGACAATGAAAAAGATAACAAATATATTACTAATTTTATCTACAACATTAATATTCATTATGTTATTATCTGTAAAGAGTTTAGCAAGTACAACAGGTGTAATTACAGAAGTAACAGTTAATGTTAGAAAAGAAGCATCTACAGATGCTAAAGTAATAATGTATGTTACACAAGATGACAAAGTTGAAGTATTAGAAAAAAGTGGAGATTGGTATAAAATCAAGTACAAAAATAAAGAAGGATATGTGTATGCCGATTTTATAAAAGTAGATGAAGCAATTTCAGAAACTACTAAGAATTCTGAAAAAAATAAAATAACAGAAAGTAGTGAAGTAGAAAAACCATCTGAAAGTCTAGAAGCAAAATTAGAAGTAATAAATGAAACAAAAATTAAAATAACACCAAATATATTATCTAGTGATATATATACTTTAAAGGCAGGACAAGAAATAAAAGTGCTAGAGCAAATATCTGGTTGGAGTTATATATCAGCAGATAAAGTGTCTGGTTGGGTAAGAAGCGATACAATTCATGAGACTAAAGCTGAAGAAACTAAAACAACAACAGAAGAAAAAACAGAAGAAAAGCAAGAAATAGCTTATATAAAATTTAATAGTGTTAATTTAAGAAAAGAACCATCTACAGATTCAAGCATCATAGAAAAATTAAAAATAAATACAGAAGTTATTGTTTTAGAAGAAGTAGACTCTGTTTGGAACAAAGTAAAAGTAAATGATAATATAGGATATGTTTCAAAAGATTTAATATCTGCTGAAAAACAAGAAGAATCAAAAGAAGAAGATTCAAATAGTACTACAACATCAAGAGATGGTGAAAGCATAAAAAGAGAAGAACAAAAAGAAGAGACTAAAACTGAAGAAACTAAAAACGAAAATAAAAATCAAAACCATTCTTCTACAAGTACATCTGGTAAAAAAGTTGTAGAATATGCAATGCAATACAAAGGTTATAAATATGTGTATGGAGGAACATCACCACAAAAGGGATTTGATTGTTCTGGATTCACAAGTTATGTATATAAAAATTTTGGATATAGCTTATCAAGATCTTCAGGTGGGCAAGCAAATAATGGAAAAAGAGTAGAAAAAGAAGATTTACAGCCAGGAGACTTAGTTATATATAAAAATCAATCTTTAACAAAAATAGGACATGTAGGAATTTATATAGGAAATAATAAAATGATACATGCATCAGAACCAGGGGTAGGTGTTACAATTACAGATATAGATTCTAAAGCACATAAGTATCCACAAAGGTTTGTGATGGGAAGAAGAATTATTAAATAAAGGGAGCAGATTAGGAGCTGAATTTTGAAAAGGCCAATTCTAACTGCAACAATAGGTTTTTTAATAGGAATATTAGGGGGACTATATTTAAATATGGTTCTCTTTATTTTTTTATTTAATTTAACCATACTAATTGCAAGATATATACAAGATAAAAAAATTATAAGAATTATAAAATTATGGTTAAATAAAAGTGTAATAATTTTATTAATAGTAACTGCCGTATTTGGGTATGGGTATATATATTATATAGAAAATACATATAAAAAAATATATATGCTATCAGGTAAAGTAGAAATAGAAGGCATAGTAGTATCTGAACCTATAATAAACGAATATAATAAAACTTATGAGTTAAAAGTACATAAAATAAATAATAAGAAAATTAGTCCAAAGAAATTTAGCTTTATTGTAGATAAAAAGCAAAAGGATTTAGAATATGGAGCATGTATATATTGCACAGGAGAGTATATAAAACCAAATTCAAGAAGAAATTTTAAAGGTTTTAGTTATGAAAACTATTTGAAAACAAAAAAGAATTATGGAACAATAAGAGCAATAGAAAAATCAAAAACTAAATATAAGAATAAAATTTCTATTGTAAGAAGACTATCATATAGGTTAAAAATGAAAATAATAAATAGTACAGGAACAATATTTACAAAAGAAGAAGAAGGAGTAGTTTTAGGAATAATTTTAGGAAATACAGAAAATATTACAGATGAAACCAAAGATGCATTTTCTGGTAGTAGTTTATCACATTTGCTAGCAGTTTCTGGAGCACACATTTCTTATATTGTATTAGGGTTAACAACTTTTTTTAGAAAATTAAGAATTACTAAAAAGATAAATTATATACTAACAGCAATTTTATTAATCTTTTATTTATTTGTAATAGGTTTTACAGCTTCGGCAACAAGAGCGGTGATTATGACTATATTTCTTCTTTTACAAATAGTTTTTTGCAGAAAACAAGATTTAGCAACGACAATTAGTTTTTCATTATGTATTATTTTATTGGAGAATCCATATAAAATATTAGATGTAGGACTTTTACTTTCGTATTTAGGAACATTAGGAATTATTATAATATTTAATAAAATCAAGAGTAAAGATAAAAAAATGATGGATAAATTAAAAGATATGTGTATATTAACAATATCGGCACAAGTTCTAATTTTACCAGTTATGGCAATATGTTTTAACACAATATCATTTACTTTTATAATTTCAAATTTAATTGCCAGTATAATAATTGGACCAATAATTATATTGGGTTTTATATTAATTTTAATTTCTTTTTTTAACATGTATATTTCTAAAATATTTGCTAAACCATATATAGTTCTTCTAAAGGTACTGATAAATGTTGCAAATTATAGTAGCATGATTCCAATTTCAAGAATATATGTAAGAACACCATATATGATAAGTATTATTTTGTATTATTTATTTATTGCAATTTTAATTATAATTTTTGAAATACAAAAATCTAATAGAAAATTTATAAAGGAAAAATTTCAAAGTATACTAACATGTATTAAATATAAAATTTTAAAAAATAAGAAAAGTCTGTGTGTTTGTATTGCCTTAATAATTCTTATATCTATTTTTATTAATAAAATACCATCTTGTTTAAAAATATATTTTATAGATGTTGGGCAAGGAGATAGCACTTTAATAGTCACACCATTAAATAAAACAATATTAATAGATGGAGGTGGAAATG
>ULNE01034433.1_pt1 | contig 11508 bp, 9 predicted proteins | sample 1951831 | NCBI WGS metagenome assembly ULNE01 (sample SAMEA4835568, study PRJEB28245) | human gut metagenome | biome: gut microbiome; material: fecal sample | place: Denmark | collected 2008 | reverse complement strand
GGACTTTTCAGTTGGATGGGATTTAAACAAACTCCGTTCTATTATACCCGTAACGAACGTGCTGCCGGCAGAACGAAATATTCCATACGAAAAATGTTTTCATTAGCCTCGGCCGGTATCTTCGGTTTTTCTAAAAAGCCATTAAAATTGGCCATATCATTAGGAACACTTTCCATTTTTATAGCATTGGCTTTTGCTATCTGGATATTTATCATGTACCTTTCCGGCAAAGAATCTATCGTTCCGGGGTGGTCTTCGACAATCATTACTATCGTATTTTTAGGTGGAGTGCAATTGTTTACCATCGGAATACTCGGAGAGTACATTGGAAATATCTTCGATGAAACCAAAAATCGCCCAGAATACATTATAGATAAAAAAATCAATTTTGATCCTCATAACAACCAAACGATTTAAAGACTATCCCCATTATGAATGTGCCTAAAATAAGTTCCAAGACATCTCTATTTCTTTTACTGTTAGTCATCAGTACCTTAACGATCATACCCTATTTGGGGCTAACCAACTTCCACACCAAAGGAGAACCCCGGGAAGCCATCGTGGCAGTCAGTATGTTACAAAACGACAACTGGATACTACCTATAAACAATGGCGGAGACATCGCCTACAAACCTCCTTTTTTTCATTGGTGTATCGCAGCGTTGTCCCTTCCTGTCGGAGAGGTAACAGAGTTCACTTCGCGCCTTCCTTCGGCACTGGCGGCAATCCTTATGGCAATCGTGTGTTTTCTCTTTTTTGCCAAACGTAGCAGAAACGACATAGCATTCCTTGCCTCTCTATTGCTGCTGTCGGGATTTGAAGTGCATCGAGCTGCAATGGCGTCGCGAGTCGATATGGTACTGACCTGCTTCATCGTCTTAGCCATGCTCCAATTATATCGATGGTGGGAACTCGGGTTGAAAGGAATCCCCATTTGGGCAATACTATTTATGAGTATAGCTACGCTCACTAAGGGACCGGTGGGCATCGTACTTCCATGCGCCGTAATCGGCATATTCCTTCTTTTCCAAAAAGTGTCTGTATGGAAAGCCTTCTATAAAATTATCCCCATAGCACTACTATCCTGTATCTTGCCTTTACTCTGGTATTATGCGGCCTATCAACAGGGAGGAGAAGCATTTCTACGGCTCGTTATGGAAGAAAACGTCGATCGCTTCTTGGGAAAAATGTCATACGGTTCACACGAGCAACCCATCATCTATTATGTTTATATTACCTTAGCGGGTTGGTTACCATGGTCGCTTTTAGTTATCATGTCATTATTTACCTTAAAATACAAGAGACCACAGAGTACGGTCAAACTATATTGGGAACGATTCAAAGACTATATCACACACATGGATAAAATGAGACTGTTCAGTCTCTTATCCATTGTCATCATATTCGTTTTTTATTGTATCCCCAAAAGTAAAAGATCGGTATATATTCTTCCCATTTACCCATTCATAGCCTATTTTTTGGCAGAATACATGCTCTTTCTACTCAAACAAAGACCGCGAATATGGAGAATATTTTCAATTTTCATAGCTTTTATCGGGGGATTTTTATTGGTGGTTCTAACTATCGTCAAAAGCGGAATTATAGACAAATACGTCATGTCTTCTACGAGTGACATCAGTCACTATGTAACAGCCCTTTCCGAATCGTGGGATATCATATTCATCATTACTGCCATATTTATAGTATTCTTAATTTATGACATCTATAAGAGCAAACGATACCTAACCTATAATAACCGTTATCTTTACTCGGTCGTAGCCCTGTTTTTCGGCATTCAACTGATGTTGGACGCTTCTACTTTGCCGGCTATACTTAATGCAAAATCGATGAAACCGTTTGCAGACAAAGTAGTATCGACTGTCCCAAATGGAGAGATATATTCTTATGTATCGTCCTCTATGATGCGATTTTTCATTATTAATTTTTATGCACAAAACCGAGTCATTGACTTCGAAAAAGAAATGCCTAAAAATGGTTATTTACTCGTTGGCGAACGGGATTTCAATTATATAAAAGAAAAGTACGGAGAACAATATACTTTTGAACAAACCCTACGAAGCGACCGTAAGGGAAACGACGTGAAAGATTATATTCTACTTTTCAATTTTCAAGAAAACACAGCAGAATGAAGATTAAAAAGTAAAATGTTTGTCACATTGTTGAAATATCTGTTTCTCAATTTTGCACTATCATAAAAATTGAAACTATGGCCAATTACAAAATTTTAGTCGTCGATGACGAAGAAGATTTATGCGAAATTTTGAAATTCAATTTGGAGGTCGAAGGATATGACGTAGATACGGCAAATTCGGCAGAAGAAGCGCTACAAATGAACCTGACCAATTATAACTTATTGTTGCTCGATGTCATGATGGGCGAAATGAACGGATTCAAAATGGCCTCTCTGTTAAGAAAAAACGAGAAGCTGAAACATATTCCCATCATTTTTTTAACGGCCAAAGATACCGAAGACGACAAACTCATGGGATTTAATATCGGTGCGGACGATTATATATCGAAACCGTTTTCTATCCGAGAAGTGATCGCAAGGGTCAAAGCCGTACTAAGACGGATTGTAGACAAAGAAGACCCGGCTATTTTACAATTTGAAAAATTGTACATAGACCCTGTAAAAAAACGAGCGTTCATAGACAATACAGAACTCCCATTGACTAAAAAAGAATTTGAAATATTATCCCTCCTGCTTTCCCACCCGGGACAAGTTTTCTCTCGTGAAGAAATATTATCGAAAATATGGACAGACGAGGTATATGTTTTAGACAGAACTATCGATGTCAATATTACCCGCCTACGCAAAAAAATAGGAGAATACGGTAAGCGCATCGTAACTCGTCTCGGATACGGATATTGTTTTGAAACAGCTTAATTTATGTCTACCGAGAAGGTTCGAAAATCTATGACGTTCGATAGAAAATTATTTTTTTCTATCGGCTCTCTTTTCATCGTTTTTATCGCTATTATTTTACTATTCGAATATAATCTAGAAAAAGAAAACCGACAGCAATCTCTAAATGCCCTTTTACAAGATTATAACGAACTCATATATTCCCAAATTAAAAACAAAGAGATAGACCAAATTTCAATCGACTCCATCATACAGAGTATTACTCGAAAACCTCTAAGAGTAACTATTATATCGGCACACTCTGGAAAAGTGTTGCTCGAAAGCCAACAAGAAAAAGAACCAAACTCCATCGCAAACAACCATTTGGACCGCCCCGAAATAAGATCATCTCTAAAAAATGGGAATGGATATGCCATTCGATATTCTCAATCGTTCAAAAAAAATTTCTTCTATTCAGCTAAACGATATGACGATTGGATCATACGTTCCTCACTTCCTTTCGAACGGGAGAAATTTTCCATACTCAGTCCCAATAACGAATTCATATATTTCATGTTAGCGATATCGATTTTCGCCATACTGTTGCTTTATTATTTTTGCCACAGCTTGGGGAAATCCATTGCCGCTCTCAGCCAGCTATCTCAACAGGCAGAACAGGGAAAGCCTATACACATTACTATAAAATCAGGGGTAGACGACATTGGCAATATTACCCAAAGTCTTACTCACATTTATGATAATTTATTAAAAACCAAAGAGAAACTATCCATAGAGCAAGAGAAACTATTCAAGCATTTACAGTTCTCCAAAGAAGGATTGGCCTTTTTTTCCAAAGATAAAAGGATTATTATGGCCAATAATCTTTTTATTCAGTATCTCAATTTTATCACAGACAATACCCTATCTCCCTCCGACTATTTATTTAAAGAGGCCAATCTGAAAAAAATCAACAATTTCATTTCTCAAAAGCTCTATGAACAAAACGAACAGGAGGAATTTATTTCGGAGTCTATGGTTATAGACAAAGGAAGCCGAACTTTCCTCATAGAATGTATCATATTTCAAGACCATACATTTGAAATAGCCATTAACGATATTACCCAACAAGAACAAGAAAGCCGGTTAAAACGCCAACTTACTCAAAACATCGCTCACGAACTTAAAACCCCGGTCAGCAGTATCCGCGGATATATGGAGACCATTCTTTCCACCGAAATGGACGATAGCCGGAAAAAAATGTTTATGGAGCGTTGCTACGCACAATCCAAACGATTGACCGATTTACTAAGAGATATTTCAATGCTCAATAGGCTGGACGAATCTAAGGACCTCTATGACACGGATAATACCGATTTACAAAAAATCATCAATGAAGTTATTAACGAATCACAAGCGGCCTTGACAGAACGGGAAATGACCGTCGAGACGAAAAACCTCCACGAACGAATGTCCATAAATGGAAATTATTCCTTATTGTACTCCATTTTCAGAAATCTTACAGACAATGCCATAGCCTATGCCGGTATAGGAACAAAAATCACGATAGACTGTTATCTCGAAGATAGTAAATATTATTATTTCTCTTTCTTCGACAACGGAATCGGTGTCCCCGAAGAACATTTGAACAGATTATTCGAAAGATTTTACCGAGTTGATAAAGGTCGGTCCCGCAAACTCGGAGGAACCGGACTGGGACTCGCCATTGTTAAAAACGCCGTTCTCTTCCATAAAGGAGAGATATGGGTAAAAAACGGTTTATCAGGAGGGTTGAACATTCTTTTTTCATTACGAAAAGTTTAGGAACCCTATTCCTCTTTTCCCAAAATAGACACAGAAACATTAGGATTATTCAGGAAATCTCGTAACTTTGTAAAATCATGACATAAAAACTTGATTTTATGAACAACGAGAGTTTCAATAAATACATCGAACAAGCCATTAAAGAAAATTGGGAAAGAATCGCATTAAGTGATTTCGACGGTGTATCTTATCATTATAAAGACATTGCCCGCAAAATAGCCAAAATACATCTCTTATTAGAAAGTGCCGAAATAAAAAAAGGAGACAAAATAGCTATCTGCGGCAAAAACTCAGCTCACTGGGCGGTAGCCTTTTTTGCGGCAATCACCTTCGGAGCCGTACCCGTCCCCATCTTACATGAATTCAAAGCAGACAATATACACCACATTGTCAATCACTCGGAAGCGAAACTGCTATTTGTCGGAGATATTGTCTGGGAAGACCTGAACGAAACGCTAATGAAAAACCTGAAAGGAATCTTCCTATTGAATGACTTTTCCTTATTAAGATCAAAAAGTGAAAAGCTGACGGATATGCGGAACCGATTAAACGAATACTTCGGGAAAAAATATCCTGCCCGATTTACCCCTGATGCCGTAAGCTATTACGAAGATTCTCCCGAGGAACTCGCCGTTATCAATTACACCTCGGGCTCCACCGGTTTTTCAAAAGGGGTAATGCTCCCCTACCGCAGTTTATGGTCCAATGTCAAATTTTGTTTAGACCATTTACCGTTCTTGTCCGCAGGTGACGGTATTGTTTGTATGTTGCCGATGGCACACATGTACGGCATGGTTATAGAAATGATACACCCATTTTTAAAAGGCTGTCACTTGCATTTCCTGACTCGGATTCCCTCTCCTAAGATCATCATGGATGCTTTTGCTACGGTAAAGCCCAAACTAATTATAGCCGTTCCTCTCATCATCGAAAAAATTATCAGAACCAAAGTGTTTCCTTTATTAGAGAAACCTTTGATGAAACTTCTTTTAAAAGTTCCATTCTTAGACACTCAGTTATTGACAAAAATCAACGATAAACTTTACGAAACATTCGGAGGGAACCTCTCTCAAATGATTATCGGAGGTGCGGCTTTAAATAGAGATGTAGAACAATTCCTACGTCGTATCAATTTTCCCTTTACCGTAGGATATGGCATGACCGAGTGCGGTCCGCTCATCTCTTATGCCCCGTGGGACGAGACTCGAATCGGCTCTTGTGGGCGGATAGTAGACCGTATGGAAGGAAGAGTAAACTCTTCGGATTCAGAAAATATTGTAGGTGAACTGCAAGTGAAAGGTACGAATATCATGCTGGGATACTTCAAAAACGAAGAAGCTACTCAGGCGATATTCACCGAGGACGGCTGGATGAAAACCGGAGACTTATGTACGATAGATGCCGATGGGTTCATATATTTGAGAGGAAGAAATAAAAACATGATATTGGGTCCGTCCGGGCAAAACATTTATCCGGAAGAAATCGAAGATCGACTGAATAATATGCCCTATGTATGCGAATCGCTCATCATCGAACAAGACGGCAAATTGGTCGCTCTCGTTTACCCCGATATAGACAACGCACAACATTCGAATATATCCGGCCATGCATTAGAAACTCTGATGGAAGAAAACATATCGACCCTCAATAAAGAGCTTCCGGCTTATAGCCAAATCAGCCGTCTTAAAATCTATTATGAAGAGTTCGAAAAAACACCTAAACGAAGTATAAAACGATATCTTTACCAAAGCCATTAAAGGCCATTGGATTAAAAAAGAAAAAGAATTAAACGCCGGCAAAATATACAAAAACACATCGTTTGTAATTGCCGGCTTTTTCGTATCTTTGCAAACCGATGAGAAAGGCCTGTATTATCATATTATCTGTACTTTTCTGTTCACTTTTTTCAGAGGCTAAGAAAAAACAGGATATTCCTGCTCCTTATGCATGGAGTATTACCCAGCCGTTAGGGTCGAGATATGATGTTCCTATGGATACTCTCATGCACAATTTTTACAGCACGGATATTCCTTCCAGCTATTCAACGGCTTATGGGACGACCGGGAATCTCGGCGCTGCTGCTTTTTCCAAAATATTTTTCGACAGACCTTTACCATCTGAATTTATATTTAAAGATCCATTCGGCCATTGGATACAAACAGCCTCTTCATGGAAATTCTATAATTCACACATACCTTATACCCAACTATCTTATCTGACAGGAGGCTCGAAACAAACTGCCCAAGATGATTTAAAAGCTGTTTTCTCTGGAAATTTTAATCAGAAACTGGAATTCGGAGGTAGCATCAATTATATCCTATCGAGAGGCCACTACCAGCATCAAGCGACGAAAGACCTTGCATACAGTATCTTCGGAAGCTATTTGGGAGACCGATACGATATTCAATTTTTTCTTAATACATATAATTTCGTAAACCAAGAAAACGGAGGTATCTCGGACGATACATACATACTTCGTCCCGAAGAGGTACAAGGAGGACAATCGAGCGTAAACACCCAAACGATTCCAACCAATCTGACGGATGCATATAACCGTATTCGCGGTAAAGAATACTATGCCACCCAACGATATAAATTCGGGTTCTATCAAGAAGAAGAGCAAGACACAACCGTGATACGTACATTCATTCCCGTCACCAGCATTATACACACCATCGAGTATAACGAAAATAAGCATAGGTTTGTCAATCAATCGGCAACCGAAGACACTACCTACTTCGCGAACACCTATTTAGGTCTTGGAGGGACGAATGAAGAAACCCGATACCAGTCTATACGAAATACTTTCGGAATATCATTACTCGAAGGATTCAATAAGTATGCAAAGATGGGATTGGCGGCTTACGCCACTTACGAATATCGCCATTTTTCCTTGCCTCAGGACACCCTTTCGGCTGGAACTACAATAGAGGGTTTGACTCCACGTCCCGATATATCCAATCCTCGCAGCCACGGAGAAAGCCTTTTATGGGTCGGTGGAGAAATTTCAAAACAAAAGGGAGAATTACTGACTTATCATGTAAACGGGAAATTCGGACTTGCCGGAGCAATCATAGGTGATATCGACGTCACTGCCGATATTCGCAGCCGATTCAGGCTTTGGAATGACACCGTTCAACTAAGAGCCTATGGCTTTTTCAAAAACACCGAACCTTCTTATTTCTATAAGAAATACACTTCCAATCACTTCATTTGGGACAATGATTTCGGGAAAACACGTCGAATGAGAGTCGGAGGTGAATTCAACATAAAACGGTGGAGAACCAAATTGAACGTCGGTGTCGAAAATATACAAAATTATATCTATTTCGACAATAATAGCTTGCCCCGGCAAGAAAGCTCCATGATACAAGTATTCCACGCAAAACTCAATCAGGATTTTAAATTCGGAGTTTTTAATTGGGAAAACGAAATAGTTTACCAAAAATCGAGCAAACCATCGATAATCCCCTTACCCGAATTGAGCGTATATAGCAATATGTACCTTTTATTCAGAATCGCCAAAGTATTGCATGTTCAATTAGGTGTAGATTGTCGTTACTACACAAAATATAAAAGCGAGGCTTTCCAACCGGCGACCTTAACTTTTCATACCCAAGATGAAATCGAAGTGGGAAATTATCCTTTCATGAACGCATATATAAATATGAAATTGAAACAAACTCGTTTCTTTGTCATGATGTCGCACGTGAATCAAGGGATATTCGGGGGAAATAACTATTTCTCATTACCACATTATCCGTTAAATCCAAGTATGTTTCAAATGGGGTTATCCATAGATTTTTCCAATTAACGATATGAAGTTCAAACGACACATATTTATATATGCCGCACTATTGATAATAGTTGTCGGAACAATGATATGGTTGCGTCCCCGAAACACTTACCGACCGAGAACTTTCGAGGAAATCAAAGCCGATGGTGTTTTGAGGATCGTTACGGATTATACCCCATTGTCTTACTATTTACAAGGCGACAGCCTATCGGGATTCGACTATGAATTGGCCCGCATGGTAGGTAATCGAAGCGGGCTTTCCATTGAGATAACCCCAGAAGTTAACCTAAGCAAAAGTATCGACGGATTGAAAAAAGGCCAATACGACATCATTGCCCGTCAATTACCCGTAACGTCCGAAATCAAGGAAGAATTGGCTTTTACCATACCCATTCAACTGAACAAACAGGTATTGGTTCAAAGAAAAGATCCCAAAGCGAAAAAAAAACTGATAAGAAACCAACTAGATTTGGCCGGAAAAACTCTATACATCGTCAGTGATGCTCCTACAAGATTACGCATTCACAACTTGTCTCGTGAAATAGGCGATACCATATATATACAAGAAGAAAAGACATACGGGGCCGAACAGCTCATCATGATGGTCGCTACTGGGGAAATCGACTTAGCCGTATGCGACAAAGCAATAGCCCAGCAAATGAGCAAAGATTATCCCCAAATAGACTGTAATACCGATATAAGTTTTACTCAGTTCCAATCATGGGCCCTCAGAAAAGACGACTCGATATTACTCGACAGCTTGAACAAATGGATTTCTGAAATTCAAAAAGAAGACAAATATAAAAAACTGTACAATTCTTATTTCTGACAGATAAAAATAAACAAAGGATTAAAAAAGTTTTTCTCGTATGAAACGACCTGATATAGAGCACGAAGGTATTATAACAGGTATTTCCAAATCGCATATATTCGTGCGCATCATACAACACTCGGCTTGCGCAGGTTGTCATGCGGCTTCATTGTGCACGACAACCGACCAAAAAGAAAAAATTATCGAGGTTGAAAAATGCGATTTTCCCATACAGATAGGAGATAAAGTTTCGGTAGCTCTTTCTACCTCGGCAGGATACAGAGCTATATGGTTTACGGCAGCCCTCCCGGTAATTCTCATTATGCTGTCGCTCGTCATCAATGAACGAATAGGAGTAAACGAACTATATTCGGGGGTATGTGCCCTTGTTGTATTAGCGATATATTACACGATACTATATTTCTATCGCGATCGACTGAAAAAACGATTTAGATTTTTCTTGAAACCAATACATGTCTCATAACTTATGGTAACGGCAATCATCATACTAAGTATTATCGGACTCATCAGCGCAACATTACTTTACATCATTTCCCGTAAATTCCATGTAGAAGAAGATTCTCGAATCGACGAAATAGAATCTATTCTTCCGGGAGCGAATTGCGGCGGTTGCGGATATGCCGGATGTCGGAATTTCGCCGAACAATGCACGAAGGCCACATCGTTAGACAGTCTGTTATGTCCCGTCGGGGGTAATGAGGTTATGCAAAAGATTGCTCCCATTCTTGGCCTGAATGCTGTGGAAAAAGCTCCTCGTATCGCTGTTATCCGTTGCAATGGCTCTTGCGAGAACCGCCCGCAAACCAGCCATTACGAAGGAGCACATAGCTGCGCGGTCGTTTCCTCGCTTTATACCGGAGAGAGCAATTGCAATTACGGGTGTCTTGGCGAAGGAGATTGTGCGGCAGCTTGCGAATTCGGAGGTATCACGATGGATCCCGTCACTCGACTTCCCCGTATCGATTCCAATATTTGCGTTGCCTGTGGTTCTTGTGTAAAAGCCTGCCCCAGACATTTAATCGAGCTACGGAAGAAACAAGAATCCATGATATATGTGGCTTGCAACAATAAAGACAAAGGCATCATCGCCCGCAAAGTTTGTTCCGTCGCCTGCATAGGTTGTGGAAAATGTGTCAAGACCTGCCCCGAAAAAGCTATTTCTCTATCAGACAATTTAGCGTATATCGACGATAACCTCTGTCTATCATGCCAAGCGTGTGTCGACGGATGCCCTACCCATGCGATACATACCGAAATAAGAAACAATATCAGGGAAACATCAACCCCCAGAAAGGAAACTGCAATATGTTAAAAACATTCCGCATAGGAGGCATACACCCCAAAGAGAATAAACTGACATCGCAATGCCCGGTAACCGCCATTCCGGTTCCCCGACAAGTCTCTCTGATGCTCAACCAGCACATCGGAGCGCCGGCCAATTGCATTGTCAAGAAAGGCGATACCGTAAAAGTGGGGACTCTCATCGCCGAGGCCAACGGATTCGTATCGTCCAACATACACTCCCCGGTATCGGGAACCGTCTCGAAGATAGATAAAATAGCTAACGCATTCGGAATATATTCTCAGGCAATTATCATCGATACGGAAGGAGACGATTGGGAGGAATATATAGACCGGACTCCCTCTTTGGAAAAAGAGATTGCTTTATCTTCAAATGAAATTATACAAAAAATAGCACAAAACGGTATCGTCGGTTTAGGCGGTGCGACTTTTCCCACCCATGTAAAACTGACACCTCCCAAAGAATTCAAGCCTACGGTCCTCATCGTCAATGCGACGGAATGCGAACCCTACCTGACGGACGACCATGCTCTCATGCTCGAATCGCCCGAACAAATTATAATAGGCTGTCACATTCTAATGAAAGCTATCCATGTAAAACAGGCTTATATAGGAGTAGAAAATAACAAAAGAGACGCTATTGCCCTACTAAAAAAACAGGCCGAAAAATATCCGGGCATAGAAATAGTGCCCCTCCGCACCCGATACCCGCAAGGCGGTGAAAAACAGCTCATCGATGCCATTCTTCATAAGCAAGTAGCAAACGGGGCATTACCGGTTTCGACCGGAGCTATCGTCCAAAATGTCGGAACCGCTTTTGCCGTGTATGAAGCCGTTCAGAAAAATAAACCGCTCGTAGAGCGTATCGTCACCGTTACAGGAGACGGTGTT
>ULNE01005307.1_pt1 | contig 11562 bp, 10 predicted proteins | sample 1951831 | NCBI WGS metagenome assembly ULNE01 (sample SAMEA4835568, study PRJEB28245) | human gut metagenome | biome: gut microbiome; material: fecal sample | place: Denmark | collected 2008 | reverse complement strand
AGGTGTTGTATATGCAGCATCTGAGAACACCAACGATGTAACCTTCCATGTAAACGGTTCATACCAGTTCTAATGTAAGGTAACTGAATGTAGCCTTTAAAACGGCTACTTTTTAAAAGGATCTTCAACACAAGATGGCGAAGATCCTTTTTCACATTTATGCATCTCATATTTCATTTTCACTTAACCTAACTATACTATAATTGAGTAAAGAGGTAGCAGTATGGTTAATTCAAACAATCAAGATCCTTTTATAAAACGATTATTCTTAATCGGCGCAGGTATTCTGTGTTTACCTTTTCATTGGTTGTATTCACTGCTGTTTTTATCTGAAAGGCTAGGTAGTAGTGATGGATCAGAGCTATCTAACAATCCCATCAATTCAAATCAAAATCGCAAGGATGATGTTACTTCAAGCGCAAAGAATAGTGAAACTGATGAGAATAGTGACGATGTGTTTGAGCCTGTTCAACCTATGAATTTTGATGATCCTTTTGATCCTATAAATCCTAATAGCATCAATAATCCTTTTAATCCACTGAATCCTAACAGCATCAATAGTCCATTGAATCCATTAAATCCATTGAACCAGACAGATCCTACAAGTCCCTATTATCATGGAGATGATTTATTAGATCCATCTAATCCTCTCAACTATAACAATCCAGCAAGTCCTTTTTGTCAGGATGACTGTAGTATTGATCTTTTTTCTGACAGCTCTTCACAAGATCTATTTTCAGGAGATTCTTTTGGTGACGGTTTAGGATCTGTTTTTGATGACAGCTTTTCAAGTGGTTTTGGCAGTGGCTTTGATGATCACTTCTAATAAAATTCGTTTATATCAAAGCAAAGATAGCTTATAACGAAAAACTTTGCTTTGACTTTTAACTATCATTATTTGACACTTCCCTAAAGCTAAAATCTAATCTAAACAGAAAGATCAGCTAACCAGCGACCTTTCTTATAACTCATGCATAAGAGAATAAAGCCTAAGATCTCTCCGCTATATAGGAATGGATAAGCGGTATAGAAGGAACATCCAAGATATACAGCAATGGCTGAAAATGGAAGATCACAGTACCAGGCTGTAATGATGTTGCAGTACAGGTGGTAACTGTTCTGACCACCTGCTCTTAAAATACCGTTTACAAGCATCATATTGAGCATGCACAGAACACTGTAGATACTTGCTACATTAAGTGAATAAGAAGCAAGTTACAAGTGACTGTCATTAAAGCTTAGACACTGAATAATTACAGGTTTTAGTAAGTAGAGTAAAACACCTGTTATTAAGCCAAATATACCAATCAACTTTAAAAAGCTTTTAGCTGTAGCCTTAGCTCCTGTGAAATCTTTCTTACCTAAAAGACCGTCGATGGTTACAGATGAAGCCACTGACAGACCAAAATACAGAGCGTACATAAGATTAAAAAAATGGCACCAGAGTACAGTAGGTAGCAAGTTCTATAGTACCTATCTTATCTACTAAGATCTGGCTTATCATGGCTCCTACAGCAAAGACAACAGAGCTTGCTGTACATGACACACTAATTCTTTAATCGGGAGATAACTGATGATGGTAAAGGATTAGAGATACTTTTATAGATCCCGAGGCCTTTTACTACAAAGAAACCCATGAGGATTACAAATTGAATTACTCTAGCCAAAGTTGTAGCTACAGCTGCACCTTTTACTTCCATTGGTGAGAATCCAAAATGACCACCGATAAAGCAGAAGTTAAAAAGATGTTTAAAAGAATAGTGATAGTACCAATTACGAGAGGTGTAAACCCATCTCCTGTTAATCTCATATTTGATTCACATAAGATCACAAAGAAAGTCAGTAACTGAACAAATGAACTCCAAACAAGGAAAGGTGAGCCTTGAGCAATAACATTATTATTATCAGTCTGACATAAAATGAAATATGAAGGCATAAAGGTCATTAAGATTACAGGGATTGTAAAGATAGTAAACCCTGAGAACAGGGACTTATTAAAGATACTCTTAGCGCTTTTAAAATCACTTTTGCCGCAAATTGAGCAAATAAGATACCTGCTGCCTGAGAAATACCAGACATGATCATAATGATTAAAAAAGCCATTTTGAGGCTGTCCTACAGCTGCATCAGACTCGGTTCCATAGGAGCTTACCATTACCACATCAGTTAGTGATAATAGATCTACGAGCATACTCTGTAGAGCAACAGGCAGACCTATTCTTACAATATTTCTTGCAATTGTACGGTTGATGTTGATTTAGGACTATTGTTAAGTTCTTTGTCTTCACTGTTAATTAGGGCAGATATCCCCCATAATTTTTTCTTAAATTTATTTTGAGCAAAAAACACCACAACGTTACTATTTTGTAAGACAAAACAGCAAAAATTAAAGTTGAGAGTTGAGACTAAAAGCCACATAAGAAGATAACTTATATGGCTTATAGTTGATTTTGTAAATAGAGTTGAGTCTAACTAAGGGAGTCTGTTATCTCTTTATAAAGAGTGTCCTAATTCTTTTGCTATTCTCTCAGGTAAATCGTCTTCCCAGGTTAATGGATCTGAGTACACTAGATTTCCATCAACATCTCTCATTACAACTTTGGCAATTTGAGCATTTAAAATTAGTCTCTGGCACATAGAGCAAGGGCGCATTTGTTTGGTTCTACTGTTAGTTGCAACATCTGTACCGGCCAGATATAAAGTACCGCCAACAATATCTAATGGATTGCCATTGATAATAGCATTTGCCTCAGCATGAACTGCTCTACATAACTCATAGTGTGTACCTGGTTTAATTTTGCACTTTTCTCTTAAGCACTCTTTTAAATCAACACAGTTAGCTCTGTGTCTTGGAGCTCCGTTATATCCTGTTGAGACAATTCTTCCGTCTTTTGAAACTATAACTGCTCCGTAGCGACGACGCAGACAGGTTGAACGCATGGAAACAGCCACTGCAATTTCCATAAATGATTGATCTTTTGATGGACGGATATAATCGGTCATATGATTCTCTTTGTGTTCTTAATATGTAATTGTAATCTATGAACTTTTGTCAAAAGCATGTGTTATGAGGTTAAAGCATAACTTGCTTGAAACCAAAAAGCTTAAATAAGATACAATAACTTATATTGCATAACATTGTGATGTTTCACAATTACAGATAAAACTGCTTTATGTGTAGAAAATCTTATAGAAAGAAACATCATCACTCAACTATTTTAGCGAGATTTTTTGTTTGTTGAGCCTTTTATTCAACTGAAAAACTGCAATTTTGCATTTAGAAAGTTCAATATTTGGCTTAAATATCTGATAGAGCCAAATTTTGCCTTGAATTTTATAGAAATTCATGTATACTATCGCTCGCTGTGTTTATGGTCGCATTACACAGTTATCTTTTAATATTTTATAGGAAACATGAAAATGGCAATTACTTTAGATGCTACTTCACGTACTGACTTAGGAAGAGGTGCGAGCCGCCGCCTACGTCGTGAGTTCAAAATTCCAGCTATCATCATCGGTGAAGGCAAAGACGCTTTATCAATTACCTTAGATGAGAAGAAAGTTATTACTGCTTCTTTAAAGGATGAGTTCTACAAAGAAGTAGAAATCAATTTAGACGGCAAGTCAATCAAGGTTAAGCCTGTTGACATTCAGCGTCACCCAGTTTCAGAGCGTATCTTACACATCGATTTCCAGCGTATCTAATAATTTTTGATACCTAAGTAAGATATATGAAAGCCATTCTTGCAAAGAGAGTGGCTTTTTTCATATATTGTATATAGGTATTTTGTTTTGTCCTTGTTGTGATTTAGCATAATTGTGAATGTTCTTATTGAATTATCACTTAAAAGACACCATTTACTAAAGGACACAAGTTTAAAGACAGAGCTTAACTTTATTCATTTAGTATTGTCTAAAGTAGTTTTGTCAAAGCCTAGAGCTAACATTCTTATAACACTAAAGCTTGTAGCACACTAGCAGTCTTTGTAGGGAAAAGTTTCATGTCAGATAATCTTTGTTTAGGTCATATGATTGAGCGTAAGGTCGTTGATATTACAGATCAGGGCGCTTTTGTCGATGCTGGTGTATTTGGTGATCTTTTCGTTCCTCATAAGCAATTACCTAAAGATCTAAAAATAGGTGACATGTTAAGAGTGTTCCTTTACAAGGATGGTGGTCGTGTTTTAGCTACTGCAAGACATCCATATCTTGAGGTGGGAATGGTAGGTCGTCTTACTGTTACCTCAATTGATTGTGGCACTGTATACATGGATCTTGGTATTCCAAAAGAACTCGTAGTTCCTGTATCAGAACAGCGTTCTGCTTTTGAAGTAGGTATGTCTGTTTTAATTTTGGTTACCATGGATGAACAAGGCAGACTTTTTGGTACACAGCGTTATAACTCATATATTCGAGACGCTTCTAATAAAGGAGAGTTTAAAGTAGGTCAGAGAGTAACAGCCGTTGCTGTATCTCATACACCATTGGGCTACAGAATGGTGGTAAATGACTCTGTTTATGGTCTTTTATATAAGTCCGACGTAAAGACACCAATTAGAATTGGTAAGAGACTAGATGGCTATATCATTAAGATTAGAGAAGATGGCAAATTAGATGTATCTTTGCAGGAACCTGGTCTTTTAGGCATTGAGCATGCTGCAAGTCTTTTATTGAGAATTTTAAAGACCTCAAATGGTTTCTTAGCTTTTAATGATAAGTCAGATCCTCAGGATATTGAGGATTACCTGCATATGTCAAAAGGCAAGTTTAAAAAAGCTATTGGCAATCTCTATAAATTAAGATTGATTGAGATGGTTGATGATGGCATTAAGTTAACTAAAGAAGGCACTGACTATGTAAATAAAAACAGTCAGCAAAACGGTTAACTGTTAAGTATTGATAGTAAAGAGTAGTCAACTTATAGTTTAGGCATTTTAAGTTACTCAAAAGAGATTTTTAGATAAGGATAATGATGGAATTTCTATATTCTTTAGCACTATATTCAAGCAAGCTGGTAGTTACAGTTGCTTTAATTCTTTTTGGTCTTATAACTCTTTTAATGGCAGTTAAAGGTCTTAAATCAGCTAAAAAAGATAACGAAGATAAGTTAAAGTTCACTGATCTTAAAAAAGAGTTCAAAGAGCGTAAACAGGATCTTGAGGATGCTATCTTTGAAGCTGATAGCTCAAAGACTGAAAAAGAAAAGAAATCTTTCTTAAAGCAAAAAGCAAAAGACGAGAAAAAAGAACCTAATAAAAATGAAAAAGCCTTAAAAGAAAAGATTGATAAGGCAGAAAAAGAAGGTAAGTTCTGCCCAGAGAAAGTCTTTGTAATCGAGTTCTATGGTGATCCTAAGGCAAGCTCTCAGGATGACTTTATCAAAGAGATTAACGCTGTTCTTGATGTGGCAACAGATAAAGATGAGTTAATTTTAAATCTTGAGTCACCAGGAGGAGTTGTAAACGGCTATGGTCTACTTGCTTCTCAATTAGAAAGAGTAAGAGAGAAAGGCATTCATCTTACAGTCTGTGTCGATAATGTAGCAGCTTCAGGTGGCTATTTAATGTCATGCGTTGCTAATAAGATTGTAGCCGCACCATTCTCTTATGTAGGTTCAATCGGTGTTGTAGCTCAAATTCCTAACTTTAATAAAGTGTTAAAGAATCACGATGTTGATTATGAGCTGGTAACAGCTGGTAAATACAAGCGTACACTTACCATGTTCGGTGAGAATACTGAGGAAGGTCGAGAGAAATTCCGTCAGGAACTTGTAATGATCCATGACAGATTTAAAGCTATTGTTGCAAAATATCGTCCAAATATGGATGTTGAGCAGTTTGCAACTGGCGAGTTCTGGTTAGCAACTGATGCTAAAGAGCGTGGTTTAGTTGACCAAATTGACACTTTTGATGCATATTTACAAAAAACAGTAGAATTTACAAAAGTTTGTGTTATAAAGATTAGCATTGAACATGAAGAAAAGAAGTCATTTGTAGATATCATTAAAAAGTTTTTTATGGCTAAAACTTGGACAAAAGCAATTAAAAACGAAGTCCAGGATACTATTATTGAACAAGATACAGGCCGTTTTTAAGAGAAAAAGGATTTTACAATGGGCAAATCGCTGGTAATCGTGGAGTCTCCATCTAAGGCAACTATCATCAATCGCTACTTAGGCGATGATTATGTAGTTCGCGCTAGTGTTGGCCATATCAGAGATTTGGCTAACGGTTCATCCTCAAAGGCAGAAACTGCAGATGGCAAAAAAGTCAAGCTTACTAAAGAAGAAACTTTGGTCAAGAACATGGGTATTGATCCAAATAATCATTGGAAAGCTAACTATGCGATCATGCCTGACAAACAAAAGGTTGTAGCTGAACTTAAAAAACTCTCAAAAGATGCTGACAAAGTATATCTGGCAACCGATTTGGATAGAGAGGGAGAAGCTATTGCATGGCACTTAAGAGAAGTCTTAGGTGGCAAGGATGACAAGTATTTAAGAGTTAAATATCCTGAAATTACCAAAGCTGCAATTGCTAAAGCTTTTGAAAATCCTGGACGTATCAACATGGATTTAGTTAACGCTCAGCAGACACGCAGATTCTTAGACAGAGTTGTGGGCTTTATGGTTTCACCTCTATTATGGAAGAAAGTAGCTCGTGGTCTTTCAGCAGGTCGTGTACAGTCTGTAGCAGTTGAGTTAATTGTTGATAGAGAACGTGAGATCAAAGCATTTATTCCTGAAGAATACTGGAATATTGATGCTATTACCTTAAATCATGATGGGGAGAGCTTAAAGTTAGCTTTAACCTCTAAGAATGGCAAGAAAGTTGAGATCCACAATAAGGATGAAGCAAATTCAATCTTAGATTATCTAAAGTCAGTTCCATTTGTTGTCTCCAAGATTGAAACTAAAAAAGGTAAGCAGTCAGCTCTGCCTCCATTTACCACCTCAACCTTACAGCAGGTGGCCAATCAGAAATTAGGTTTTTCAGTACGCAGAACCATGACTGTAGCCCAGCACTTATATGAGCAGGGCTTAATTACCTATATGCGTACTGACAGTGTTAATCTGTCTGCTGAAGCCATCGCTGCAGCTCGTGACATTATCCAGAGAAACTTTGGTGATAAGTACGTACCTGAAAAGCCAAATTACTATAAGTCAAAAGAATCAGCTCAGGAAGCTCACGAAGCTATTCGTCCTTCACATCCATTAGATCCTCTTCCAGCTCATATTGATAGAGATGGTCAGAGATTATTTGATCTTATCAAAGCAAGATATTTAGCTTCTCAGATGACTCCTCAAGAGTATGAGACCACTAATGTCTCAGTTGATGCTGGTGGTTATACCTTTAGGGTATCAGGTAAGCATGTAACCTTTGATGGTTTTAAACGTGTTTACAATTTCAACAAGAACGAAGAAGTACTGTTACCTGAATTAAAAGAAGGTGAAACACTTAAGGTTGAAGCGTTATTACCATCTCAGCACTTTACACAGCCACCTGCTCGTTTCTCAGAGGCAAGCTTGGTTAAAGAGTTAGAAAAAGATGGTATCGGCAGACCATCTACATATGCTTCAATTATTTCAACTATTCAGGAACGAGGTTATGTAACTATTAACCATGGGCGTTTCTATGCTGAAAGAATGGGCGAGATTGTAACTGACAGATTACGTTTTAGCTTTAAAGATCTTATGGATAAGAACTTTACAGCTTCAATGGAAAACAATCTTGATGAAATCGCTGAAGGTAAAAAGAACTGGTTAAACAGCCTAGACAACTTCTACAAATCTTTTGAAGTTGAATTAGAAAAGGCCACAAAGCCTGCAACTGATGGTGGTATGCCAGAGAATAAACCTTTAGAGATTAATGAGTTTACTTGTCCTGAGTGTGGCAAATACCATATGGCAGTACAGTCTGGTAAGACAGGTATGTTCTTAAGCTGTTTAGGCTATTATGATAAGAGCGTAAAGACAGCTGACAGATGCCATAAGACCTTAAATTTAAGAGCTTTAGACATTGGTGCTTTAAACTCTAAGAATCTGACTGATGAGGAAGAGGCTAATATCTTACGCTCTCGTCCTCGTTGTAACAAGTGCCATTCTGTGATGGACACTTACATCATTGACGAAACTCATAAGCTCCATCTGTGCTCAACTCCAAACTGTGGCGGTTATCTGTTAGAGACAGGTAAGTTTGACTCTGAGATAGAAAAAGGACCAGAGATCCCTTGTGAGAAGTGTGGTCATACCATGGTGCTAAAAGAAGGTCGCTTTGGTAAGTACATGGCCTGCACCAATAAAGAATGTGGCAACACCAGAAAGATCTTAAAGAACGGTCAGGTCGCACCTCCACGAGAAGATCCTGTAGATATGCCTGATTTATTATGTAAGACAGAAGGCTCACATTACGTGTTACGTGATGGTGCAGCTGGTCTGTTCTTAGCTGCTCACAACTTTCCTAAGGTACGTGAGACACGTCCTCCTAAGGTAATAGAGCTGTTAAATCACCGAGATAAGCTCTCACCTAAGTTCTATTATTTAGCTGATGCACCAGCTTATGACAATGACGGTAATGAAACTGAGATTAGATTCAGCCGTAAGTCTAAAAAGCAGTACATTATGTCTGTAGATAAAGAGGGTAAACCAACCTCATTTGTCGCTTTCTATAATGAAGATGACAAAAAGTGGGAAGTTCAAGAACCTGTAAAAGCTGTAGCTAAGAAAACAACTGCTAAAAAGACCACCAGAAAGTCTACAGCTAAAAAGACTACGGTAAGAAAAACAGCTAAGAAAGCTTAGATAAGTGTTGTAGGATTTTGAAGATGGGAGCTTAAGCTCCCATTATCGTAGACAGTGATTTTTATTAAAGATCCAGAGGGTAGTTCTTAATCTTGCTGATGAGTTTTAGCTCTTCTTCAGAGTTCTCATTTACAGAGTTAGACAAGTACTTAAGTTCTGTTGCATAGTTAGGTAATTGTCTTTCTATCATAGAAGCACAAACCTTGTAATAAGCTGTAAGCTCACTATCTAAGAGTGTTCCTTTGTAGTTATTGCCTCTGAATAAAAAGACAATATTTCTGTAATTGCTACTAGTGGTAAGGGGAGCTGCTACTACAGATTCTTTGTTATTGTTAAATAAGATCTTTTGATACTCTTCATACTCTTTTTGAGAAAAGTCTTTAAAGAACTCTTTTGAGTAATTCTTAACCTCATCCCATTTAACACACTCAAGATTAGCGCTTGCTAATAAATTCGTAATCTGCGTTAATGGTATATTAACTAATGCTTGGCGTTCCTGAGTTAAGACAGTAGCAGGTGAGAGTACTCCAAAATCACCTAATCTGTAGTACTTTCGTCTTACCTCATTACCATCAAAGTACAGTGAATCAATGTCATTGCCATTGAGAGACAGTGGCTTTAAAACTTCAAGTGTTCTTTCTTTTACGTTGTAGTCAACTAAGAATTTACCTTGTCCAATAGCTTTACTGATTTGTTCTGCCTTTTGCTCATGAGGTCTTGACATGTAGTTTAAAAGAGCTGTTTGCTTAAGATTTAACTCTTTTACAATATGAATTAAAGCTCTCAATCGACCTAATCTGTCGTAGATTGATAACTTCTCTTTAAAGCCGTATTTAAATGCACATTTTAAAAGAGAATCGGTATTAAGACATTTGCCTTCAGTAAAGAGCTCTGAGAGTTTTAATACTTTGTTTACATCTGTAAGAGCATAAACATTATCTAAGATAGTAGGTTCCCTGAATTGTCTAAGACACATGCTCTCTAAGATTTTTAAATTACGAATAGACCAAGTAAAGATGGTTACATTGGGATTATGTAAGATCTTTTCTGACTCATCTAAAAACTTTTCGACGCTAAGCCCATTTTTAATTGTGTAAGGATCGATACCCTGAGTGAAAAGATAACTTGGACTTGGTAGTCTGTAGTCATAGCCTTTACAGGTAATAAGCTCGTTTTTGTCGATAATATTAAAGTTCAAATCTGTTAATACATACGATAATGAATACAGACTTGGGTATTTATCATCAGGTGAGGTTACTGGCTCTGGAAGTAAAAATAGTAACTTTCTATCGTAGTTTATCATTGTAAAACTGACTACATCAATTCAATTGTAAAATCAAAAAGTCTTTAAGCTCTTATCTAAACTGATTCTGTTCAGAATTGTATTCAAAGCCTGCTACTTTTAATTTTTCAGTAAGCTCATTCTTATCAATATCATTAGTAGCACACAGTTCATCTAATGATGAGTATTCATCACGTAACTGCATATTTACAGCTGATAACAGAATGAATGGATCCATGTTTTTAAAATTAGCTAAAGACATCATAATAAAATCCTCGCAAAGATCTAATTTATTTTAGATACAGTATCGAAAATGTATTTGCCCACAATAATGCCACCTTCAGCGCTGTAGTGATTGTCATCTACAAACAACGGCACTCCATTATCGTCATAGGTCTTGTAATAGCCATTACCCAACTCTAAAGGAACGTTTCTATCAATATAAAAGACGTTTTCACGACTGTCAGCAAAGGCTTTTAAGGCATCATTGGTAAAAGTGAATTTTTCACCTAAGCGGTTAGGTGTGTTGTGGCATTTGTTCTTATCAATGATCTTTGATAAGAATGAATCTTTAAGATCAAGCTTTAAGCAATTAACTAAAGCTTTACTGGTGATGATGCCTTCTGATACAAGATAGAATTTAAGATCTTTACGTTTATCAATCTCGTAGGCAAGATCGTCAATTAAAAACTTTAAGAAAGCTTTGTAGTTCTCAGTTGTATCCTTTAAAGAGAACTCTTTCATATAGAGGTTATACTGTACATCCCAGCGGTTTGAGAGAATTACCTTATCACCACTGTGAAGCTTGTTTAAAATATCAATATAAGCATCATAATAGTCTTTTCTGATGGTCTTATCTGTAAAGAAAGTGTCTTTTAGACTGTTAAAGTTTGGACCATAAGCTAAAGTAGCATGTAAGACATAGAAATAAACAGGAAGCTTATTGATATTGTTTACATAATAGCGGTAGTGATCAGCATGACTGTCACCAATCATAAAGATATGAGGTGTTTCCTTCTGGAAACCTGAATGGGTGACATAGCTTCTTTCGTTATATCTTTTAACAGATGGAAGGTAGTCAGGATCTTTAATATCAATCTTATAGAGATCTGTTTTACTCTCTGTTCTCATGTAGTTTGTAAGATAGTTATTCACTTCATTGTGGTGAAAGTAACAGTAAGATATAAAGCAAAGTAAAAAGAGGGTAACAGTTACCTTATAGTCAATCTTTCTCTTCTCAGTAAAGATGTAAGATAAAGCTGTAAAGATAAGAATAACCAAGATCACTATTGAGCAGCTTAATACTGTATCTGTGTAACCACATCTTAGAGCAAAGACAAATAAAGGCCAGTGCCACAGATACAGAGAGTAAGAGCATCTTCCTAATAGAGTTAAAGGAGGAAGTCTTAATACAGAGTTCTTATTGTGAGACAAGATAACTAAAGCTGTACCTAACATAGTAGGTAGAGAGGTAGTTACA
>ULNE01015679.1_pt1 | contig 11570 bp, 7 predicted proteins | sample 1951831 | NCBI WGS metagenome assembly ULNE01 (sample SAMEA4835568, study PRJEB28245) | human gut metagenome | biome: gut microbiome; material: fecal sample | place: Denmark | collected 2008 | reverse complement strand
TAGCTAACGTACATGCCGTGCACACATAAAAAGGTCCTACAAAAAAGCAGGACCTTTTACTTAAATCTCTACTACTCGAAAGATTTAAACGGTACCGTGAGCTCTCCAAGCCGGAACTTTGCTCTCATACTCTTTAATCTCATCTTCATGCTGTAAGGTCAAAGAAATTGCATCTAAGCCTTCTAACAGGCAGTGGCGTCTGAAAGGATCTAAAGTGAAAGTAAAGTGTAGGTTATCGCAATCTACAGTCATCTTTTCAAGATCGATAGTAATTTTAGTACCAGGCTTTGCCTCTAGTACTTTAAAGATCTTATCAACATCTTGTGCTGACAGCTTTAAAGGTAACAGACCATTACCTAAAGAGTTGTTGTAAAAGATATCTGCAAATGAAGGAGCGATAACTGCTCTAAAACCATAACCCATTAAAGCCCAAGGAGCGTGCTCTCTAGATGAGCCGTTACCGAAGTTGTCACGAGCAACTAGAATAGTAGCACCTTTGTACTCTGGTTTATTTAAGTTAAACTCAGGATTTGGTTTTGTTTCAGCATCATCTAAATATCTCCAGTCATGAAACAGGTGAGCACCAAAACCATTTCTATCTACAGCTAATAAGAACTGCTTCGGAATGATCTGATCTGTATCAATATTTGCTGAATCAAGAGGTACTGCAACACCCTTGTGTACGGTAAATTTCTGCATTTATAATCCCCTTAGATAAATTCTCTTACATCAGCGATAGTGCCTTTGATTGCACATGCTGCAGCAGTAGCTGGGCTCATTAGATGAGTTCTTGAGCCTTTACCTTGACGACCTACGAAGTTACGGTTTGAGGTTGAAGCAACTCTAATGCCAGCTGGAGCCTTGTCGTCGTTCATAGCAAGACACATTGAGCAGCCTGGCTGTCTCCACTCAAAACCTGCATCGATAAAGATCTTATCCAATCCTTCCTTTTCAGCCTGCTTTTTAACCCAGCCAGAACCAGGAACTGCAATAGCTAACTGAATGTTAGAGGCAATCTTGTGACCCTTGAGAACTTTAGCTGCTTCTCTAAAGTCCTCAATTCTGCCGTTAGTGCAAGAACCGATGAATACATAATCAACAGGAGTACCAATTAGCTTCTGACCTGGTTTTAAGTCGATGTACTCAAGAGCATCCTTGCATGATTTAGACACGATTGGATCGCTGTAATTATCAGGTGATGGTACTGTTGCTGTCACAGGAGCTCCCTGACCTGGGTTAGTACCCCAGGTAACATAAGGCTCCAAAGCTGAAGCATCGATAGTAACAGTCTTATCAAATACAGCATCATCGTCAGACTTTAAGGTCTTCCAGTACTCTACAGCTTCATCAAAATCTTTACCTTTAGGTGTATATAGTCTACCTTTTAGATATTCAAAGGTAGTCTCATCAGGGGCAATCATGCCTGCTTTTGCGCCAAACTCGATAGCCATGTTAGACAAGGTCATTCTGCCTTCCATAGACAGAGCGCGTACTGCTTCACCACAGAATTCAACAGCATAACCAGTACCACCTGCTGTAGTTAATTTAGCAATGATAGCCAGAATTAAGTCTTTAGCGTAGCAACCTTTTTTCAGACGACCAGTACACTCAATCTTCATGGTCTTTAGACGACCCTGTTTTAGAGTTTGAGTTGCCATTACGTGTTCAACTTCAGAAGTACCGATACCAAAAGCTAGAGCACCAAAAGCGCCATGAGTTGCTGTGTGTGAGTCACCGCATACTAAGGTAGTGCCTGGCAGTGTAAAACCGGTCTGTGGTCCAATGATATGAACAACACCTTGGTTGTCTTCACCAAAACCAAAGAACTTAACACCAAATTTCTCGGTATTAGACATTAAAGCTTTGATCTGCTCTTGAGCCATTGGTGAGCAGGCTTCAATGGTCTGTGATCTTGTTGAAATGTCGTGATCCATAGTTGCCAGGTGCAAATCAGGACGGTGTAGCTTACGACCTGCCTGTTCAATACCAGCAAAAGCCTGAGGTGAGGTTACCTCATGGACTAATTGTCTATCAATATACAGAGTTGGCAGCTCTCCTTCCTGCTGGAAAACAATATGACTGTCATAAACTTTCTGATAAAGTGTTTTACCCATTTTTAAAACCTATGTGTTCTAATTTATTTATTTTTAGCCATTGATCTCTGAGGCAATCTTGTCACCCATCTCTGATGTAGATAGAGCAGGGCGAGGTGAAGCACCTGATTCCATTAGATCTCCAGTCAGATAGCCTTCTTTTAGTACTTTAGCTACAGCATCTTCAATACATTTAGCTGCATCGTACTCTTTTAGAGAGTAGCGAAGCATTAGAGCTGCTGACAGGATTTGAGCAATAGGGTTAGCAATGTTCTTACCTGCAATATCAGGAGCAGAACCACCTGCCGGCTCATATAGACCGAAACCGCCCTCACCTAATGAAGCTGATGGTAACATGCCCATAGAACCAGTGATCATTGCGCACTCGTCTGATAAGATATCACCGAACATGTTTGAACATAGCATTACGTCAAACTGAGCAGGGTTCTTAACTAACTGCATAGTAGCGTTATCAACATAGATGTGCTCAAGTTCAACCTCAGGGTAGTTCTTAGCCATCTCTGTTACAACTTCACGCCATAGAACCGAACTCTGTAAAACGTTTGACTTATCAACAGAGGTTACTTTCTTATTACGTAACATAGCTGCTTCAAAAGCAATCTTAGCGATTCTTTCAATTTCAAAACGGTGGTAGATCTCAGTATCGAAAGCTTTTTCCTGTGGACCTGTACCTTCTCTGCCTTTAGGCTGACCAAAGTAGATACCACCAGTAAGCTCACGAACGCACAGCATATCAAAACCGCGCATTGCAATATCAGCACGTAATGGAGACAGTGATCCTAAACCCTGGTAAATCTTTGCAGGACGGAAGTTACAGAACAGGCCAAACTGCTTACGTAATGGTAGAAGAGCACCAGCTTCAGGACGCTTTGCTGTAGGTAAGTGATTCCATTTAGGACCACCTACAGATCCGAATAAAATTGCATCAGCCCACTTACAAGCATCCATGGTCTGCTCAGGTAGTGGCGTACCGCAAGCATCGATAGCGCAACCGCCAACTAACTCTTTTTTGTACTCTAAGGTAAAGTTGAACTTTTTCTGAACAGCTTCTAAAACCTTTAAAGCCTCATTCATTACCTCAGGACCGATACCATCACCTGCTAGTACTGCAATTTTATAATTCTTAGCCATTTTTAAGCATTCTCCTTTTCGTGCTTTTCTTCTTCAATAAGTTGTGCTCTATAAATACTGTTACATGCTGAAATCAGTGACAGGGCAGAAGCTTCGATAACATCAGTTGATAAGCCTTTACCGTGATAATGTCTATTGTTGTAAATAACGTCAACATCAACCTGACCTTGGGCGTTCATACCTGAACCTTTTGCTGAAATTACAAAGTTGTCAAGCTTTATCTTGATACCGGTTAGGCGTGAAATACAGTTAAACACTGCATCAACAGGACCGTTACCTGTACCTGATTCTGTTCTAGTTCTCTTACCAATCTTCAGGCGAACTGAAGCTGTAGGAATAATGTTTTTGCCACCTGACATTACATTTAAGCTGTCTAACTCAAACTGTGAATCCTCTTCTTGTTCATGAGATAAGAACAGCAGAGCCTCTAGATCATAATCAAAGACTTGACCTTTTCTGTCAGCTAACTTTAAGAATCTTGCATAGATATCATCAAGATCATAAGAACCTTCACGATAACCTAATTTTTCTAGAACAGCCTTGATCATATGACGACCGGAACGAGCGGTCATATGCATGTTGTTTTCTTTGAAACCAACGCTCTGAGGAGTTAAGATTTCGTAAGTGCTCTTGTTCTTTAATACACCATCCTGGTGAATGCCTGAACTGTGAGCAAAAGCATTTGAACCAACAATAGCCTTGTGGCTAGGAACTGGTTCATTGGTAATACCTGATACCACCTGACTTGCTCTTGCAATGTTCTCGGTGACGATGTTGGTGTAAACACCTTTCATGTATTCCTTACGCAGTTTCATTGCCATTACAACTTCCTCAAGGGAAGTGTTGCCAGCTCTTTCACCTAGTCCGTTTACTGTGCATTCGATCTGGCGGGCGCCTTCCATTACAGCTGTAAGAGAGTTTGCTGTTGCCATACCAAGATCATTGTGGCAGTGAACTGAGATTACAGCCTTATCGATATTTGGAACTTTGTTGTAAAGAGTCTTGATGATGCCACCGAACTCATAAGGCAGGGTATAACCTACTGTATCAGGAATGTTAACTGTGGTTGCACCTGCTTTAATTGCATTTTCAACCATTTTACATAGATGATCGATAGGAGTACGACCAGCATCTTCACATGAGAACTCAACATCATCAGTGTAGTTTCTTGCTCTCTTTACAGCATGAACAGCCATCTCCACGATGTCGTCAAAGTTTTTCTTTAACTTATCGTGAACGTGAATATCTGAGGTGGCTATAAAAGTATGAATTCTGTAGTGATCAATACCTTTAAAGGCTTCATAGCAAGCATCGATATCTTTATCTAGAGCTCTTGATAGACCACAAGCGGTTGAGGTCTTTAAAGCTAGAGCGATTTCTCTTACAGACTGTAAATCACCAGGTGATGAAATAGGAAAACCTGCCTCAATAACATCAACACCTAACTGCTCAAGACAAAGAGCAATTTGTAATTTTTGTTTTGTTGAAAGTGACTGCTGTAGTGCCTGTTCGCCATCACGAAGAGTTGTATCAAAAATAATGACTCTATTGTTATCGACTGCCATATTTTTGCCTTACCTTTTTTATACTGAAAACAATAAATTTGAAACTTTTACAACTTACATCTTTAATTACAAAAAGTATGTAATTGTCTTTGGTGTTAGGTATCTTATCACTATGAAAATGTAATTGAAGTTGTTTTTACAATATTTATGAATAATAAAATTTAATATATTGAATTATATAATAATTTATTTTCAAAATTATTATAAAATGTAATATAAAAAATGTATTATTACTTTGCAATATATGTATATATTGTAAAATATGATTTTTGCAATTTAGTGTACTTCTGTAAAAATCTAACAAATGAAACTGATTCTGTTTGCAAATGATATGGTTGTTAACTATGATCGTTACTGCAATGACAGTGCAGTTCATGAGCATGCTTAAGATTACGTCCGAATACTTAAGATCTGACCTAATAAAAGGAGATCCACATGGATAGAAAATTTTTTGAGATAACCCCAGACGAATTTAACTACAGTGCCTTTAAACTTATTGCCAGAGACTGGCTTCAGATAACTGCAAAAGCTGATGGCAGAGTCAACACCATGACAGCCTCATGGGGAGGAGTAGGTCAGATGTGGGGTAAAAATGCCGCTTACATTTTTATAAGACCGCAGCGTTTTACCAAGACTCTTGTAGATAAGACAGAGCTCCTTACTCTTCAGGTACTCCCAGAGGCTTTAAGAAAAGTTAATTCCTACTTTGGTAAAGCATCCGGTTTTAATGAGGATAAGATAAAAGAGTCAGGGGTGACTGTTCTAGAACAGGAAGGACATGTGTATTTTGAGCAGAGCGATGTCATCATGTTCTGTCGAAAGATGTACGTTCAGGAGCTGAAAAAAGAGTGTTTTACCGATACTGACAATATCGACAAATGGTATAAGGACGGTGATTTTCACACCATGTATGTAGTAGAAATAGAAAAGCTTCTGATTTCAGAGAATTTTAAAAAGACTCATTCTCTGTAATGATAAAAGAGCTCTCAAAGGCAGGTGATATCTCTGTATAAAGCACCTGCCTTTACTTTCTGTCAGAGGAAAAATCCTCCTATCACTTTTACTATAAGAGCACACAGCCACGCCAGTGTGGTTCCGTAGCCTGCCTGCAGCAGTGCCCATTTTAGCGAGGTTTCCTGAGCTATTGCTGAAAACGATGAAATGCATGGCACATACAGAAGGATAAAAATTAGGTAGGCCAGAGCTACATTAGGCGCAATAGGGATTCTTTTTGCAAGAGCATTCTCATCAACATCCTGATCTCCGGTATTGTAAAGTACGCTCAGAGTACTTACTACAAGCTCCTTGGCTCCTATGCCTGAGACAAGTCCCACACTCAGTTTCCAGTTAAAACCCAGAGGCTCCATCACAGGTTCAATAGTTTTGCCTATTTTACCTATGTAGGAGTTTTCCTGCTGTACAGCTGCCGTTACTGTACCTTCAGTTCTTGGAAAATAGCCTAAAGCCCAGATGATTACAGAGGCAATAAGAACCACTCCTCCAAGCTTTTTCATATAAGCATATCCTTTATTCCAGGTGTGCTCAAGAACCATTGCTAGACGGGGAATTCTGTATGGCGGTAGCTCGATAACAAAAGGAATACCGTCGTTTTTGAACAGTGTTTTGCTTAAAAGTCTTGCCGAGAGTGCTGCCACAAGAATTCCGAACAGATAAATGCCAAAAAGCACTATTCCAGGATGAGAAGGAAAGAACACTCCTATGAGCAGAATATAGATAGGCAGTCTTGCTGTACATGACATAAAAGGAGTTATAAGCACGGTTATAAATCTGTTGCGTCTGTCCTCAATGGTTCTGCATGCCATAACAGCAGGAACGGTACAGCCAAACCCCATGATAAGAGGAATAAAGGAGCGACCGTGCAGACCTATCTTATGCATTAGTTTATCCATGATAAAGGCGGCTCGTGCCATATAGCCGGAGTCCTCCATCATTGAGATGAAAAGATATAGAATAAGAATATTAGGCACAAAGGACAGAATACTTCCAACTCCGCCTAAAACACCGTCTGTTATCAGATCTTTTAGAGCAGAGTCAGCCATATAGGTGTCAATGTGAGCTGCCACAATATCAATAACAGACTCAATCCATCCTTGCGGATAGGCTCCTACAGAGAAAGTTGCCTCAAACATTAAAAACATGAAACCTAAAAATATCGGATATCCTAGGATCCTGTGGGTTACTATACTGTCGATGATTTCAGTTCTGCTCTTTTTCTTTTTTATGTTCTCTGTATAACTTTCCTTGAGGGCACCGCTAATGAAAGCGTATTTTGCATCAGTGATGGCCGTTTCACTGTCCTCATGCTTGAGCTGTTCAATCTGAGATGTCAGTTTATCTCTTTTTTCAAGCACACTCTTCCAGTGAGGCTGACCTCTAACCAGCTTTTCAGCATCAGGATCATTTTCTAAGAGTTTGATGGCGATATATCTTGTGGAGAATCTGCTGGAGATGTTCTGATTCTCCTTTAGGAGTTTCTGTAGAGCTCCGATACGCTTTTCAATGATGTAACCGTGATTTACATGAACGTGGTGGTAGATCTGCTTGAGGTTTACAGAAATACTGCTAGGGCAGGAACTGCAGTTATGGCATTTACTTTCTCTGCATTTATCCTCATCATCTGAGCTCTTGTACCAGTCCTGCATTTCATTGAGTACTGCCTGGTTGAAATTATTGCCGTTTTCTACATAATCGCCTTTTTCATAAATGAGTATGGCAAGGTGCATCAGGTGGTTGAGTCCGGCTCCTGTCTTGCCTACAGTAGGAACGATTGGCATGCCTAAAAGTCGGCTTAACTGAACATAGTCAAGAGAATCGCCTCTGCGACTTAAATCGTCGTACATGTTCAGAGCGATCATCATTCTTACATCCATATCCATAAGCTGTGTGGTAAGGTACAGATTTCGTTCAATATTAGAAGCATCAACAACATTAAGTACTATATCAGGGGAGTTATTGATAAGGTATTCACGAACGTATTTCTCTTCTGGTGAATATGCAGATAAGGAGTAGGTTCCAGGCAGGTCAACAAATCTGAATGTGTATCCTCCGTATGCAAAAGTGGTTTCTCTTGCATCTACAGTAACTCCAGAATAGTTTCCAACATGCTCGTTTGCTCCAGACAGGTAGTTGTAGATTGATGTTTTTCCGCAGTTTGGATTTCCTACAAAGGCGACGGTGATAGTCTTTTCCTGTCTGGTTGCAATTTCCTGCATCTCTTTTTCTGTAAGAGTTCGGTATTCGTCAAGAGGGGCATTTTCATCTTTTGACTCACAGATGTTCTCATGTTCACCGACAACCTCAATCATTGCAGCCTGCGCTCTCTGCAGAGCAACCTGTGAGCCCATAACCTCGTATTCAACAGGATCTTTTAGTGGAGCGTTTCTGACAACCCGTACGGTTTTCCCGTTTACAAAACCAAGCTCGATAACTCTCTTTCTAAAACTTCCGTGACCTGTAACTCTGGTGATAATTCCTTTCTCACCTGTTTTTAACTCTGATAACTTCATAGAAAATCTTCACTGTGACTAATAAAGTGATTTGTTCTTCTTTGGAGGACTTATATTCTTCAGTATAATTGGATATTGTGCTCCTGCAAAGATATAGATGTCAGCAGAAAAATTTTTTTACTCAGAACGGATGGCAAAAAATCATTTTAAGATTGCGAAGTAAATCACATTTATGTATAATTGCGCAGCATTTTTTTTGAGGCGTGTCTAATTTAAGGTTGAGTCGCGGGTTTTAGACTCATGTGCGTGTGTCTGTAAAGTATTAAAAATCTAATATCTATCTATAGAGCATGTCGTTAAGATAAGACGCTCCTCTTATTCAGGAGCATAAATGTCAGATATTAAAGAAAAAGATATCACCACTACTGTTGGCGGTGAGGAAAGTTTATTAGTTAAAGAAGCAGAAAAGTTAACTGATACTGAGTTAACTTATGAGACTGATGAAAACATTGTTACCTTTGACGATTTAGGTCTGTCAAAGGAAGTTTTAAAAGCAGTTCATGATTTAGGCTTTGAATCTCCTACTCCTATTCAAGAAAGATCAATCCCTGTAGTTTTAGAAGGCAGAGATATGATTGGTCAGGCTCAGACCGGTACTGGTAAAACAGCTGCTTTCTCTTTACCAATCCTTTCAAAGTTAGATTGTAAAGAACAGTGCATACAGGCTTTAGTTTTAGAGCCAACCAGAGAGCTTGCTATTCAGGTTGCTGAAGCTTGTCAGCAATTTTCAAAGTATTTAAAGAACTTTAGAGTAGCACCTATCTATGGTGGCGCTTCATATGATAATCAGATCCGCTCATTACGTCACGGTGCGCAGATTGTGGTTGCAACTCCAGGTCGTTTAATCGATTTAATCGAGCGTGGTAAGGTTGATTTATCAAAATTAACCCATATGGTTATCGATGAAGCTGATGAAATGTTACGTATGGGCTTTATTGATGATGTTGACTGGATTTTAAGCAACACTCCAGAAACTCGTCAGACTGCTCTGTTCTCAGCTACCATGCCTCCTGTGATTGCTCGTATTGCTAAGAATCACTTAAAAGATCCTGCTGATGTTCGCATTGAGTCAAAGACTACCACTGCTACAACAGTTCATCAGCGTTACTGGATTGCATCTGGTGCTCATAAGATTGATGCAATGACCAGAATCTTAGAAGTTGAAAACTATGATGCTGTAATTGTATTTGTTCGTACCAAGACAGATGCTGAAGATGTATCAAACCGTTTAATGGCAAGAGGTTTTGCTTGTGCTGCACTACACGGTGATATTCCACAGCGTCAGCGTGAAAAGATCATCGAAAGATTAAAGAAAGGTCAGTTAGATATCATTATCGCAACTGATGTGGCAGCTCGTGGTTTAGATGTAGACAGAATTACTCACGTATTCAACTACGACATTCCATATGATGCCGAGTCATATGTACACAGAATAGGTAGAACCGGTCGTGCAGGCAGAACTGGTGAGGCAATCTTATTCGTATCTCCACGTGAGAGAAGAGCATTACGTCTAATTGAGCGCGTAACCGGTCAGAAGATCGAGCCTATGCAGATGCCTTCAATTGCAGATGTTAACAAGGCAAGATTAGAGAACTTTAAGAATCAGGTTTTACAGACCATCGAGGAAGGTGGTCTTGAGACTTATGAGGAAGTTATCTCTGAGTTACTGTCAGATGATGCAATCGAAGTTGAAACTCTATGTGCTGCATTAGCTAAGATGGTACAGAAAGATGGTACCTTATTATTAGATGACAGCAAGCCAGAACCTCGCATGAGGACCTTTGACGATGACAATCGTTCAGAGAGAGGCGAGCGCGGTGACAGAAGAGAAAGAAAACCATTCCCAACAGCAGAGGCTGCTCCATTACGTGAGTTCCCTGACATGGCTATGGTAAGATTCCGTGTTGCTGTTGGCCGTAAGGATGGCGTAAAGCCAGGTCAGATCGTAGGCGCTATTGCTAACGAGGGTAACATCGAGTCGAAGTACATCGGTGAAATCTCAATTTTTGATACCTTTACTACCGTAGACTTACCAGATGGTATGCCAAAGGACACCATGCATATCCTGTCTCAGGCAAGAGTATGCGGCAGACCTTTAGATTTACGAATCTATACTGCAGAACCTCCTCGTTCTAGAGGTGGTAGAGATGGTGGCAGAAGGGACAGACCATTTAACCGTGATCGTGAATTTGACAGACAGGGGCAAAACTCAGGTCGTGATTTTAGAAAGTTTGAGGGTGAAAGACGTTCATCTCGTTCAGGTGGAAGAAAACGTCCTGATTTTGGAGGCTTCGATAAGAGATCATCTTCAAGAAAGGGTAATGACAAGGGCGGTTTCCGCAGTTCTTACTCAGGTCGACGTGAAGGCTTTTAAGATTTAATCTCCACAACAGAGCCTTGCCTTGCAAGGCTCAACCCATAGTTACAAAAAATCCAGACTTTAGTCTAGATTTTTTTACAGTCGGAATTTTTCTTTACAAAGCTAAGCTAAACGTTTTAGTTTTGCCATATAGAATCCATCAAATCCAGATGATGGCATGATGTGCTTATCCTCAATAAGTTCGAATTTTCCTTCATTCTCTTTTAAGAAAGTTGCGATCTGATCTTCATTTTCAGATGGCATGATAGAACAGGTTGAGTAAACCACAATACCGCCGACTTTAGCCATTTTGCTGTAACGGTTTAGAATGTCTTTTTGTGTATTTCTGATGTCATTTAAATGCTCACGACCGTCACGCCATTTTGAATCTGGCATACGTCTGATTACACCAGTACCTGAACAAGGAGCATCAATTAACACTCTGTCAGCAGTTTCATACATTCTCTTGGTAACTTTAGTTGAATCGATAACTCTAGGTTCGATGTTAAAAGCACCTGCTCTTTTAGCTCTCTTCTTTAAATCATCAAGTTTCCACTGCTCGGTATCCATAGCAATGATGACACCTTTACCTTCCATGGATGCTGCTAACTGTAATGTCTTACCGCCAGAGCCTGCGCAAGCGTCGATAACTCTCTCACCAGGTTTTGCCTCAACAAAAGATCCGATTTGCTGTGAACCTGCGTCTTGCTGTTCAAATCTACCTTCTTTAAAAGCTTTAGTTCTAAATAAAGCAGAATTTGAGGTAACCTCAAGTGCAGTTGGAACTCCTGCTACAGATTTAGTTACCACGCCTTCTTCAGAGAGAGCATGAGCTAATTCATCACGAGTACCTTTTAAGGTATTAGTTCTAATG
>ULNE01018335.1_pt1 | contig 11834 bp, 8 predicted proteins | sample 1951831 | NCBI WGS metagenome assembly ULNE01 (sample SAMEA4835568, study PRJEB28245) | human gut metagenome | biome: gut microbiome; material: fecal sample | place: Denmark | collected 2008 | reverse complement strand
CGGACTCTATGCACAACATCTGGCAGAGGACGGTTTCATGACCATTGCCTTCGACCCTTCTTTTACAGGAGAAAGCGGCGGCGAACCACGTTATTCCTCTTCCATGGATATCAACACTGAGGACTTCTGCGCTGCAGTGGATTATCTATCGTGCCGAGATGATGTTGATGCCGAGCGCATTGGTATACTTGGCATCTGCGGATGGGGAGGTATAGCCCTCAACGCTGCGGCTCTCGACCCTCGCATAAAAGCTACGGTGAGCGTCACCTTATATAATCTCACCCGCGTGACACAACAGGGATATTTCGACACAATGGACGAGAATGGCAGATTCGCATTGAAACAAAGATTGGCCAAACTGCGAACAGAAGAATTCCGTAAGGGAGAGATTCTGCCGCAGGGCGGACTTCCCGATACGACTGCCGCTGATGCACCCGAGTTTCTGAAACAGTATGTAGCTTACTACAAATCGCCGAACAGAGGCTATCATCCACGTTCGCTCAACTCCAATATGGGATGGAACATCACCAACCAGCTGATGCGCCTCAACCAGAATCTATGGATAGCTGCGCCAGAAGTGCGCACACCAGTGCTCTTCGTGCATGGCGAGAAGGCTCACAGCCGATATTTTGGTGAGGAGGCTTATCAGAAACTGACAAGTGGCAAGTATGCAGACAATAAGCGTATGCTCATTGTACCCGATGCCACACATTGTGACCTCTATGATGGTGGTGAAGGAAATTTCATCCCATGGAGCGAAATTACAAACTTCTATAAGTCTAATCTATGATAAAGTATATTCTCACACTTGTATGGGCACTCACCATAACGAGTGCCTATGCTCAAACAAGCGACATTATGAAAAAAAATATATTAACCCAACGCCAACTTTCTTTGGCGGAATGTGCCAGCCTTGAAGCACAAGGCGACATGGTCAGGCTTGATGCAGCTTTGAGCAAAGCTCTTGATAATGGAGTTTCTGTAAACGAACTGAAGGAGGCTTTCTCACAACTCTATGCCTACACAGGCTTCCCCCGTTCGCTCAATGCACTTAATCGGTTGAAAAATGTGCTTGATGACCGCAAGCATAAAGGTATATGTGACAATGAGGGAAAGCCGTGGACGAAACCTGCACTGTGGAATGATGCTTCTGAAGCTTTGAAAAGAGGCACAGAAGTACAGTCACGTCTTGTGGGTGGACGGGAATACAAGTATGATTTCTGTCCTCAAGAAGACTATTACCTGAAGAGCCATCTGTTTGGTGACATCTTCGCAGGCGACCAACTATCTGAAGCCGACCGCGAGATTGTGACCGTAGCTGCCCTTTCGGGCATGAAGGGCGTGGATGCACAGCTTGCATCCCATAAACGGGGTGCTGTGGCTATGGGCAATACAGCTGAGCAAGTTGAGCAGTTGTGCAACTATCTTTCAGAGAATGGTCTTTCTCAATCTGACAATGCCGCAGATGTTTGCCATGGCGACTGGCCTAAGGGCAGTCCTAACACCCATTTTGCCCAATATTTCACGGGCAACAGTTATCTTGCACCGATAAAGCCCAAGAATCTCTCTGCCGAAGAGCAGTCCGTGCAGAGCTACAGCAATGTGACCTTCGAACCAGGATGTCGCAACAACTGGCACATCCACCACGGCGCACACCAAATCCTCATCTGCGTCAGCGGCAAGGGTTGGTATCAGGAATGGGGCAAACCTGCCATTCCGTTGCAACCAGGTGATATAATAGATATACCAGAGGGAGTAAAGCACTGGCATGGAGCGCAGCGTGAGTCCTGGTTTCAGCATATTGCGACCCATGTGAAGACATCGGACAAGGGCAGTAACGAATGGCTAGAAGAAGTGAGTGACGAAGAGTATCATAACATACATCAGTAAAAAAATCTCAGCCGTATCTTCTTTGTATGTCTTTATCACTCAGTGGTATATATCAAGGCGACACGGCTGTGATTACCGCCCTCCGGTGCTCAGAACTGCTACGCTCTAAGGTTGGCGGACCAAAGCGATCTTCGCCATGGTTGTGCGGGATGGGACCGCCGGGAGAGTGAAGTTTAAAGTTAATAGTTTACAGCTTATATCCAGAGAATTGGCTGAACTAAAATATACTTATTGGCATAGCCCAATCAATGGGCTATGCTGATGAGTTTACTACCTGAATATATTGGTATCGCTGATTACTATTTCCATTAGGCAAGAACGAAATTATGTAATACTTCCTCTGTCGTTTTGTTGAGTAAGACGGCATCCTTGGATTCTGTAATCAAGTCACTTGACAGGGTACGATAGATAAGGTTCTCGAATCTGGTGCTGTGCTCGTCATCAATGATGCTTTTCTCTTATTCTTCTGCCAGTTCTTTCATCGCATCGTTTAATGTGTTGAAAAGAACGTTGATGTTTTCTTCTTCATTCTTGCATGCCTCCTTGAAGAGGGCTACTGGATCTTCGGTGCTGCTCTTGAGCGGAGTCTCGTTGAGCAGGATGTTGACATTGTTCAGTAACATGCCGTGAAGGGTAGGCATGTGGAGCTGGTGCTGTTCGCCCTCCTTGCTGCCACACTTCAAGCCTGCTGCGTATGCCTTTACGATGATGCGGACCAGGAGATGGATGGCCATCGGCTCGTCGGCGAGACTGATGAGAATGCCATGGGTGTAATTGCGTACATGTTCTTCAAGAGTGGTAAACTTGCCTTGAAGAAGCCAGGTGAAGTTACGCTTGTATTCTGACTCCATCGCCTTGTAAAGCTGGTTCGATTTGCAGGCTATGCGCAGGTAGTCGAGCATGGTTGGCTCAAAGGTCGGGTCAGCCAGTTTCATGCTGTCGAAGTTCTTCTTCATGCGCTCGTTGGCTTCCTCGGCAGTCTTGTAGTTGAGGCGTACGAGGGTAGAGAACATGATGTCGAAGAAGTATTGGTTTACCTCGCCATAGTGCTCCAGCATCATCTGCTTGATCTGTTTCGGGTCGTTCTTCTTGCTGAAGTCATTGCCTTCGATGGTAGCATCTATGATGCCACGTGCGTAAGCTTCGAAGAAACCTCTTACAAATGCAGCTACTGCCTGATAACTGTTGATTCTTTTGCTCATTTCTTGTCTGTGTTTATTGGGCTGTTCCTGTTTGGGAATAACAGCTTCTTATTCAAAAGTCTTAAATTCATACCCCTGTTCCATGAGCCATTCTATGGCCTGAGGGAGCGCTGTCTTCAGCTTTTCAATGCTCTTCAGCGAGTCGTGGAAGGTGATGATGCTGCCATTGCGGGCATATCGCTTCACATTGTTCACCACATCTTCTGCCGTCATCCATTTGGAATAGTCGCGCGTCACCACATCCCACATGATGACCTTGTAAGTGCGGTGCAGCCACCAATACTCACTTGGTCGCATCCAGCCGTGAGGTGGACGGAAGAGATGGGCATGGATGATGTCGTTCGCCTTATTGGTGTTGAGCACGTAGGAGATGACACGGTGCTTGAAGGCACCGATATGATTGAATGTATGGTTGCCAACCTGATGACCCTCTGCCACAATCTGGTTGTAGAGGTCATGATGGCGCAATACATTCTCGCCTACCATAAAGAAAGTAGCCTTGATATTGTACTTTCTCAGGGTCTCTAAGATGAATGGAGTTGACTCTGGAATCGGACCGTCATCAAATGTTAGATAGACAGAATGGTCTTTCTTGTCCATTCTCCAGATGGCTTTTGGGTATAACCATCTGAGCCATTTGGCTGGTTGCTCTATGAACATGGATAAAACAGGTTTATATGAATAATGAAAAGTTTGGTGTCGTGTTTCGCGACACCAAACTTTTTTCTATTTTTTACTGATTGCCTTCCGGCATTCTGCCACCTCTGCCATGATAGAGACGGTAGAGGTTGTTGAGCTGCTTCTCATACTTCTGCTCCAACTGTGGACTCACCATTCCGGCAGCCTCGCAGATGCTCTGCATAATCATAATCTGACGGATGCAGTCGTGCTCTGCCTGGAGGAAACGGTCGTTTGGCAGCGAGAGATAGTAGTTGAGGTATTGTGAAGCATTCTTCCATACCGCTTCTATATATTCCTTACCCTTGGCTTTCTGACCGGTCATCAGCCAGCCGCGAGCCATATCCAAACCACCGCTCATGTAGTCGAGCGTAACATTGTAGGCAGGAATCTCGGTATCAGCCTTCTTCAGGATGTTGATAGCCTTCTGCTTCTTTCCTTCGGCGATGAGCTGGAGGGCTGTCTGGGCGAGCAGGCGACGGTGGGTATAGCACATACGCATGGTTGTCTCGTCGATGTAGAGTCCCTTCTGCTTCAGGTTGCCGAACTTGAATCGGGTCATGATGTTGTGATAAGCCTTCTCTGTATCGAAGTTCTTGGCACCTGGCTTGTTGGTGGTGAACGGAGTGATACGGTTCACAAGTCCCTCCTGTACGAAGTTGTCACCGAGGTTCATATAGTTCTCTTCGCCTACGGTGAGTGCTACGTAGAGCGGACGGGTCCAGTTGCACTGTGCCAACATTTCGAGCATCATGAGGTCGTTCTTGTAGAGTGCGCTCTTGCCGGCAAGAGAGATGACCATCTTGTCTGGAATAGAATCTGATGCCATCATCATGCCGCTCTTCTTTACAGCCTCCTTGTCGATGGTGACATAGAGGGTATCCGTAGGGATGAAGTGCATGTCAGGGTTCTTGCTGCGTACCCAGTTCTTCAGGATGTTCTTGAGCTCGAACGGTTCGTCACCAAACTGCTTCTTGGCATTCTCTGGATCCTGCTTGTAGAAGTCGAGAATCTGCTTCTTTACCTCAGGTTCAACAGATACATATTCGTTGGTACCTGAACAGAAGTCGAGACGTGGCCAGGTGATTGGCACAGATGGTGAGTTGTATGCAGGACGCATCATCTGGTCGATATACCAGTCGGTCTGCAGGTAGCTCAGGTTACATACGCGGGCATCTGTTCCTACGCCTTCTACCTCCTGGTTGTACCAGAGTGGGAAGGTATCGTTATCACCATTGGTAAAGATGATAGGGTTTCCCTTCTCCTGGAGTGACATCAGGTAGTTCTGACCGAAGTCACGGCAGGTGTAACGGTTTGAGCGGTCGTGATCATCCCAGGTCTGTGAAGCCATCTGGATTGGTACGAGCAGGGTTACTACAGCTACGATGGCTGTTACGGCAGTACCGCTGAGCTTCATCTTGCGCTTCAGAATGTCGATGATGGCGAGTACGCCGAGACCGCACCAGATAGCGTATGCATAGAATGAGCCGGCATAAGCATAGTCACGCTCACGTGGCTGCATAGGTGTCTGATTCAGGTAGATGACGATGGCAAGACCTGTCATGAAGAACAGGAAGAATACAATCCAGAACTGCTGGATTCCGATAGGGAGGAGTACTTCCTCTTCCTTGCCGTTCTTCATTACCTTCTTCTTGCGGGTATACCAAGCCTGCCAGAAAAGTCCGATGAGACCGAGAATCAGCGGCATGCAGTAGAATACATTGTGGCCCTTGTTCTCCTTCAGGTCGTCTGGCAATTTGCTCTGGTCACCATAGAGTGAATCATCGATGAATGAGAAACCGGTAATCCAGTTACCGTGCTCTGGCTCACCATTGCCCTGGATGTCGTTCTGACGGCCGGCAAAGTTCCACATGAAGTAGCGCCAGTACATGAAGTTGCACTGGTAAGAGAGGAAGAAGCGGATGTTGTCAAACTGTGACGGCATCTTCACCATCATACTCTCTCCGCAGCGGTCGTAAGGAATCTCTGTGCCTTCTACACCGCCCATCCAGTCTTCGTATGCCTGGGCATGAGCCGAACTGTACATACGAGGGAAGAGCATGTTCTGGGCATAGATATACTTATTCTTGTGACTTACTACGAAGTAAGAGTCCTTCTCATCAGCCGTAGCTTTCTCCTTGCGCTGGTAAACCGGTGCACCTTCTTTCATGACAGGCTTGCACATGTTGCCGTCTACTTCGAGGGCTACCTGTGATGTATAAGCCTGGCCATAGAACAGAGGGCGGTCGCCATACTGGTCGCGGCTCAGATAACTTCCCAGGGTAAAGATGTCCTCAGGAGAGTTCTGGTCCATAGGAGGGTTGGCAGAAGAACGGATCACGATGAGTGCGTAGCTAGAATAACCAATCATCAGCATCAGCATGCAGAGCAAGGCTGTGTTCTTGACGCGTGCTGAGATGAGCGGCAGGAGCTGCATCTTCTTCTTGGCGATGCCAGTAGATTCGTCAACGCCTGTTACTACTTCCTGCTTGCGCTTGTAGCCGAGTACGAACCAGAGAATAACCAGCACGATGATGCCGGTAATGGCAGCAGTCCAGCCATATCCGTAGAATGGGATGCCGAGCATGCCGAAACCGAGAACGAAGGCGATATTCTGCTTCTTCTCGTTCTTCTCTGATGCATTACAGGTCTCGTAGATGCCCCAGATGACAGAGGCTACAAGACAGATGATGTATACGATTTCACCGGTATTGAACGGACAGCCGAGGGTGTTGACAAAGAACAGCTCGAACCAGCCGCCTACGGTGATGATACCTGGAACCACACCATACAGTACGGCTACCACTACGAGGAATGAAAGGAACAGCGCCAGGAGCGAGCCCTTGAGGTTGGCATGTGGCACCTTCTTGTAGTAATAAACCAATACGATGGCTGGGATACAGAGCAGGTTGAGCAGGTGGACACCGATACTCAAACCGGTCATATAGGCGATGAGCACAAGCCAACGATCGCTATGAGGCTCGTCAGCATGGTCTTCCCACTTCAGGATGAGCCAGAATACCACAGCGGTAAAGGCAGAAGAGAACGCATAAACCTCACCCTCGACAGCTGAGAACCAGAAGGTATCGCTGAAGGTGTAGATGAGTGCGCCCACCATACCGGATGCCTCGATGGCAATCAGCTTGCTGGTAGTCAGTTCTTTCCAGTCGCTGATAACGAGACGGCGAGCCAGGTGGGTGATGGTCCAGAAGAGGAACATGATACAGACGGCGCTCAGCAGGGCGCTCATCGTGTTCACCATCTTGGCTACCTGGGTAGTGTCGCTGGCGAAATGTGTGAAGAAATTGCCTAAAAGCATGAAGAATGGTGCCCCAGGTGGGTGACCGATCTCCTGCTTGTAAGCAGTCGTAATAAACTCAGGACAGTCCCAGAAACTGGCTGTCGGTTCAATTGTGGAACAATAAGTGAACGCCGCAATGATGAATGCGACCCATCCGAAGATATTGTCCACTAATCTGTACTGTTTCATTATTGTTTAAACTTTAATGTATTATATTTCTTTCTGAATGCTTTCTCTGTTTCTGAATGCTTTCTCCGTGCCTTTCAAGGAAGGCACATTCCAGTTGCAAAGATAATAAAAAGATGAGATAATATGGATTTTTGCACCTGTTTTTTAGGCATTATTATATAATAAGCCTATACATTTAAGAAATGCTCTTCCAGTTTTTCTCTCGGCATATCTGCCGTATCGTGGTAGTGGAGATGATGATTTACGCAGGCGATGTGCTTTACGTTATTGAGCACTTCGGCTACATCATGGCTGACGATGATAATGGCGCACTCCCGGTTGATCTGTTCCAGCATCTCGTACATCTGCTTCTGGAAACGGCGGTCGATGTAGGTGTTGGGCTCATCGAGGATTACCACATCGGGTTTCGAAACAATGGCGCGGGCGAGGAGTACTCGCTGCAGTTGTCCGCCGCTCAAGGCTGCGATATGGCGGTCTTTCAACTCCGTGAGCTGCATCTGTTCCAGACAGTCGAGAACCTGCTGGTGCTGTGCCTGGGTGTATCTCGAAAAGAGACTTTTGGTCTTGCTGAGTCCTGAGAGTACCACTTCATAAACGGAGATAGGGAACTGTTTGTCGAGATGATTGTATTGGGGCAGATATCCCATACTGATTTCCCTTACTTCCTCCCCGTCTTTATAAAAGCGGATGCTGCCGTCTGTGGGTTTCATCAGTCCCAGGATGAGGCGCATGAGGGTTGTCTTGCCACCACCGTTGGGACCGATGATGCCAAGATAATCGTCTTTGTAGACGGTGAGGTTGATGTCATGGAGCACCTCCTTGCCCTCGTAACCAGCTGAAAGATGCTCTATCTCTATTAACTTTGAACTTTGAACTTTGAACATTGAACTTTATGATTAGTTGTTGTTTTAACAAAGCTTTTGCCCTTACAGGGCGCCTTGTTAACTGCTATTATACCCAGGGTGTTGCCCTGGGCTAGGAGCTTCTGCCCTTTCAGGGCGTGTGGAGCTTACAGAACGTGTGGAACTTACAGAACGTCTGGAGCTTACTTCCCAACAACGATTTTCTTGCCCTGTACCGCTGCTGCAGCTTCCTGCATCGCCCAGTTCCAATCGCCTTGCAATGGGTTGATATTCATTGGCTTGGTGTGGCTCTCGTTGATGAAGGTTGTGGTGTTGCGGTTGGCAAACTCTGCTTGTATGAGGCAATATTTGATCTTCTCTTTTCTTGCTCTCTCGATGAGGCTCTTCAGCTGGGCAGCACTAGGCTCCCTGCCTTCTTCCTCAATGGTAAGCTGCTCCAGCTGGTAATCACGGGCAAAGTAGGTGAGGATAGGGTGATAGATGACGAACTTGCGAACCATCTCCGGATTATCCTTGAAACTCTTTCTGATGATGCTGTCCTGCCTGTCGATGCTGCTGAGCAGCTGCTGATAGTTTTTCTGGAAGAAAGTCTTGTTCTCCGGTTCCAATTGGCAGAGTGCCTTGAAGATGTTGCTGGAGATGATGCGGGCGTTTTTGCAGCTCATCCATACATGCGGGTCTGTATTGCCGCCTGGTGTCTTGGCAGGCGTGATGCCTGTGGAGGTATCTATCACCTTCATGTCAGGAGCGTTGTCCTGCAGTTTCTTCATCCAGGTCTGTTCGAAACCGATGCTTCCCACTTTCAGATAGAGGGCACTCCTGGAGAGTTCCATCATCTGCTGGGCATAAGGCTCGTAAGTTTCAGGATTGTTGCCGTTGGATACCATCACGTTGACATCCACCTTATCTCCGGCAATCTTATCAACGAAAAACCTGTAGGGAGGGATGGTTACGGTAACAGCAGGTTTGCCATCGCTGTTGGCGACAGATTCCTTTCCGTTACTTTCTGCGGTGTTGCCTTTCTGCTGGCTGCCTTTACAGCCCGCGAAAACCACGCATAATATAATAAGGTATAAATACTTTCTCATAAGCAGTCAATCTATATGAATCAATTCTTTGTTTTCTTTGCAGCTTGTTTAAAAGATGAAACTGAGTCCGTAAACCAGCAGTACATATCTCAACACCTTTCCGATGGTGATGCTGATGACAGAAATCACGATGTTGGCTCTCGTCAGTCCCAAAACGATGGTGATGGCACTTCCCAACAGGGGCAGGAAGGCGAAGAACCCCATCCAGGCACCTCTGTCGGCCATGAAGTTCTGAGCCTTGTCAAGACTCTCTTTCTTTACATGCAGATATTTCTCAATCCATTCCAGCTTGCCCATCCGTCCTACGCCATAGTTGAACATAGAACCGAGCACATTGCCGATGCTTCCATACAGTACGAGCTGGATAGGTTCCAGACCGGCAGCCTGTAAGCCCGACATGACCACCTCGCTGCTGAAGGGAAAGAAGCTGCCGGCAAGGAAGGCTGATACCAGCATGCCCCAGTATCCCCAGCTCATTAAGAAATCTATAATCCAACTCATAGTAATATGCTCTCTGGTACGAGTATGTTGTAAGCCATGATAAGTACCAGCATGATGAGCAGCAGGATGAAGGAGATGTTGGTAAACTTACCTCTGGTGAATGTGATGAAATGGGCGATAAGCGGTGCTGTATTCACAATCAGGATGCCGCCCAGTTCCTGTATATGTTGAGGCTGGAGGACGATGAAGATGATGCAGGCAACCGATATCATGATAAACGTTTCGTAGATCATGCGGGTGCGTATCTTATCCCCGTAGCTGGTGCGTATGAAGTGGATGGAACCGATGATGGTGAGCAGGGTAACGAAACTCAGGTTCAGAATCTGATGGTCGGTAACCTGCGAATAATCAAAGAGTTCGCTGTAGTTGATGAATTCACAGAAGTGATCTGCCAGCCCCTGTATGTTGTCGGTATAGAAGAAATAACCGGCTGCAAACCAGTAGGGCACGATGAGACCTACCAGGGATGCAAAGAATGTCTTTACGCTAAACGAGAGGGTAAACACCATCATCATGATCCACAGGATAGGCATGAAATAGCCTATCTGCACGAAAATCATCGATGCCAGACCGATGCAGGCAAAGGCGTAGAAAGTCCAGCCTGTTGAGCGTTTATCCTGATAGCAATTCCAGATAATGAGATAAAAGGCGATGAAACACATCGTCACAATACTGCTTTTTAAAGAGAGGTGGGGGAGTCCTGTCATCGTCAGTAATGCCAGAAAACTGCAAGATACCATTCGGCTGTAGGTACGCATGAGGACATTACGGTTGTTCAGTTCCACCATCAGCAGGGTAGACATGGCTGTAAAAGCAAATTCTACCCAGATATTGGATACCAATAAACCTACTGCAACCCAAACCAGTGTGGCAAGGGTTGCAGTAATTGGTAAAGAGTAGCGGCTAGCCGCTACTTTATTTTGAAAAGTTTTCTTTCTTAACATCTAATTCAACATTAAAAAACTAAAGGTCCTGTCCGATATCAGAACGGAAGTACTTGTCGGTGAACTGGATCTTCTGTGCCTCAGCAAAGCTCTTCTTCAAGGCTTCTTCCTTGTCCTTGCCGTAGCTGCTTACGCAGATGACACGACCACCATTGGTTACTACCTGACCATCCTTCATGGCTGTACCGGAGTGGAATACTACCGAACCTTCTACATCGTCGATGCCCTGAATAGGATAACCCTTCTTGTAAGCCTCAGGATAACCGCCGCTTACGAGCATCACGCAGACTGCTGCACGCTCATCAAACTCGATGCTGCGCTTGTCCAAATCGCCTGCTGCTACACCCTCAAAGAGATCCACGATGTCGCTCTTCAGGCGGAGCATCACGCTCTCTGTCTCTGGATCACCCATACGGCAGTTGTACTCGATGACCATAGGCTCGCCTTCAACGTTGATCAGACCGAAGAAGATGAATCCCTTATAGTCGATGTTCTCCTCAGCAAGTCCCTCTACGGTAGGACGGATGATGCGCTCGTCAACCTTCTGCATCCACTCCTTGGTAGCGAATGGTACAGGGGTAACGCTACCCATACCGCCGGTGTTCAGACCGGTATCGTGCTCGCCGATGCGCTTGTAATCCTTAGCCTCAGGCAGAATCTTGTAGTTCTTGCCGTCGGTCAATACGAATACAGAGCACTCAATGCCGCTGAGGAATTCCTCGATGACTACGCGTGCAGAAGCGTTGCCGAACATACCGCCGAGCATCTCCTTGAACTCTTTCTTAGCCTCTTCCAGGGTAGGGAGGATGAGAACGCCCTTACCGGCGCACAAACCGTCAGCCTTCAATACATAAGGAGCCTTCAGTGTCTCCAGGAATTTCAAGCCTTCCTCTACGTGCTCGCCGTCGAAAGTCTCATACTGGGCAGTAGGGATGTTGTGGCGCTTCATGAACTTCTTGGCGAAGTCCTTGCTGCCTTCCAGTACGGCGCCAGCCTTTGATGGACCGATGACAGGGATGTTCTGGGTGCGAGGATCGTTCTTGAAGTTATCGTAAACACCCTTTACCAATGGGTCTTCCGGACCAACTACCACCATATCAACGCCATTTTCTACTGTGAAGTTCTTGAGCGCCTCAAAGTCGTCTGCCTTGATATCTACGTTCTCGCCGACATTCTGA